>WNGR01005054.1_pt1 | contig 14183 bp, 13 predicted proteins | sample 5407581 | NCBI WGS metagenome assembly WNGR01 (sample SAMN13153383, study PRJNA577476) | soil metagenome | isolation source: 80 cm soil or saprolite under Garry oak tree replicate 2 | place: USA:California | collected 2016-06-15
CGGCCTCGGAATGCAGCGCGGCGAACAGCGTGATCACGCACAAGCCGTCCGGGCGCACGACCACCTTCGGCAAGGTGGCGGAAGCGGCCGCCAAGCTCGAGCCGCCGAAGGAGGTGAAGCTCAAGGAGGTCAAGGACTGGAAGGTCGCCGGCAAGGGCCTCAAGCGCCTCGACACGATGGACAAGCTCACCGGCAAGCAGGTCTACGGCATCGACATCAAGCTGCCCAACATGCTGGTCGCCACGATCAAGGATAGTCCGGTCCGCGGCGGCAAGGTGAAGAGCTTCGACGCCGCGAGGATCGCGAGCATGCCGGGCGTGAAAAAGGTGGTGCCAGTCGGCGACACGGCGGTCGCCGTGGTCGCCGATACCTATTGGCATGCACACACTGCAATCGATGCGCTGCCGATCGTCTGGGACCCGGGCGACAACGCCAAGGTCTCGAGCGCGTCGATCGCCGAGTTCCTCAAGACCGGCCTCGACGCCGAGCAGGCCTTCGCCAACAACAAGACCGGCGACGCGAAGGCCGCCATCGAGGGGGCGGCCAAGAAAATCGAGGCGGTCTACAGCTTCCCCTACCTCAACCACGCCACCATGGAGCCGATGAACGCGACCGCGCTCTACACCGACAACAGCTGCGAGTTCTGGGGTCCGACCCAGAATGGCGAGGCAGCCCTTGCCGCCGTCTCGGAGGAATGCGGCCTCCCAGTCGCCAAGTGCGACGTGCACAAGGTCCATCTCGGCGGCGGGTTCGGCCGCAGAGGCAGGGTCGACTACGTGCGCCAGGCGGTCGCGATCGCCAAGCAGATACCGGGCACCCCGGTGAAGCTGATCTGGTCGCGCGAGGAGGACATGACGCATTGCGCCTATCACCCGATCACGCAGTGCAAGCTGACCGCTGGCATCGATGCCGGCGGCAACGTGGTCGGCTTCCACATGCGGATCTCCGGCCAGTCGATCTCGGCCTCGCTGGCGCCGCAGAACCTGCAGAACGGCATGGACCCGGTCGTGTTCCAGGGCCTGCAGGCCGGCGGGGTGGAAGGCCAGTTCGGATACAACATTCCGAACGTGCTGGTCGACCACGCCATGCGCAATCCGCATATCCTGGCCGGCTTCTGGCGCGGGGTGAACGTCAACCACAATGCCATCTACACCGAATGCTTCATGGACGAGGTCGCCCATGCGCTCGGCCAGGATCCGGTGGCGTTCCGATTGAAGCTGCTCAAGCCCAAGCACGCCGCGGTCCTCAAAGCGGCGGCCGACAAAGCCGGTTGGGGCACCCCGGCGCCGCAAGGCGTCCACCGCGGGGTGTCGCAATTCATGAGCTATGGCAACTACGTGGCCGCCGTCGCCGAGATTTCGGTCAGCGATCAAGGCGTCCTGAAAATCCATCGCATTGTCGGCGCCACCGATCCGGGCACCGCGGTCAATCCGGCCCAGATCGAACGGCAGATGGCGGGCTCCTTCGTCTACGGCCTGTCCGCGCTCATCTACGGCGAGTGCACGGTCAAGGATGGTGCGATCGAGCAGACGAACTTCGACACCTACAACGTGCTGCGCATCCGCGAAATGCCGAAGGTCGAGACCATTGTCATGCCGTCCGGCGGCTTCTGGGCCGGCATCGGCGAGCCCACGATCGGGGTGGCGGCCCCTGCGGTGCTCAACGCGATCTACGCGGCAACCGGCAAGCGCCTCCGTTCGGTCCCGCTGAAGCACCACGGCATCCGCACGGCGTGAGCTCCTGGAGCGGCGGTCGTCAAGGCCGCCGCTCCGTCTCGATTGCCCGGCCTCGTCATTGAGGAGCAAACGGTGCGTCTCACCGTCAAGGGACAATCGCACGAGGTCGACATCGATCCCGGCACGCCCCTCTTGTGGGTGTTGCGGGAGACGCTCGGCATGACTGGCGCCGGCCATGAATGACATGGCGCGCATCGACCGGCGCTCCTTCCTCGCCAGCGTTGCGGCGGTCGGCGGCTCGCTCGCGCTCGGGTTCGAGATTCCGTTCGGCCCGCAGCCGGTCCGCGCCGCGGATGGCGCGGCTGAGATCAACGCCTGGGTCGTGATCGAGCCCAAGGACACGGTCGTCATTCGGGTCGCCAAATCGGAGATGGGGCAAGGCAGCTTCACGGCGCTGTCCATGCTGGTCGCCGAAGAACTCGAATGCGACTGGAGCAAGGTGAAGGCCGAGTTCGCCCCGCCGCACGAGAATCTCGCCCGCAACCGGGTGTGGGGCGACATGTCGACCGGCGGCAGCCGGGCCGTGCGCAGCTCGCACGAATACCTGCGCAAGGCTGGCGCCACCGCGCGCGAAATGCTGATCGCCGCCGCCGCTCTCCAGTGGGGCGTTTCGGCCTCCGAATGCCGCGCCGAGAAGAGCGTCATCACTCACATGCCGAGCGGGCGCACAGTGGGGTTCGGCAAAGTCGCCGAGGCGGCCGCGCGCATCGCGCCGCCGAGGGACGTCAAGCTCAAGGATCCCAAGGACTGGAAGATCGCCGGCAAGCCGACCAGGCGGCTCGAGATCATCGACAAGGTGCAGGGCAAGACCACTTACGGCATCGACGTGCGGCTGCCGAACATGCTCTATGCCGCGCTCATCCAGTGCCCGGTCTTCAAGGGCACGCTGAAGTCGGCGGACGGGTCCAAGATCGACGGCATGAAAGGCGTCCGCAAGGTCGTCAAGCTCAAGGACGCCGTCGCGGTCGTCGCCGACAGCTGGTGGCAGGCAAAGCAGGCTGTCGAGGCGCTGCCGGTCGCCTGGGACGATGGCGGCAATGGTCGGGTCTCGAGCGACACGATCATGGATTTTTTGCGCACCGGTCTCGCTTCGAGCGAGGCAGGTGTCGGGCGCAGGGACGGCAATGTCCGGGAAGGCCTCGCCAACGCCGCCAGGCGGGTCGAGGCCGAATACTCCGTGCCGTTCCTCAGCCACGCCACCATGGAGCCGCAGAACTGCACCGCGAGCGTAAGCGGGGACAAGGTCGAGATCTGGGTCTCGACCCAGAATGGCGAAGCGTCGCTCGCGGCGGCGGCGCAAGCCGCAGGCGTATCGCCGCGCAATGTCATCGTGCACAAGACGATGCTCGGCGGCGGCTTCGGCCGGCGCGACGGCGTGCAGGACTTCATCCCGCATGCGGTGCTCATTGCCAAGGAAATCGGCCAGCCGGTGAAAACAGTGTGGACGCGCGAAGAAGATATGCGCCACGACTACTACCGGCCGGTCGCGATGGCGAAGATGGTCGCGGGCCTCGATGCCTCGGGGATGCCGATCGCCTGGCACGTGCGCATGACCGGCAACTCGATCCGCGGGACGCTCACCCCGCAGGCGATCACCAATGGCGTCGACACCCATTTCCAGGAGGGCTTCCTCGAGGAAATGCCCTACGACATCCCGCACTACCTCGCCGATTACGCGATGCGGAACACGCATGTGCCGGTCGGCTTCTGGCGCTGCGTGAACCACACGCAAAATGCCTTCTTCAAGGAGAGCTTCATCGACGAGCTCGCGCACATCGCCGGCCAGGACCCCTACCAGTTCCGTCGCCAGATGCTCGGCAGGCACCCGCAGGCTGGCAAGTTCGCCGGCGTGCTCGATGCGGCCGCGAAGCTAGCCGGCTGGGGCTCGCCCCCGCCGCAAGGCGTCCACCGCGGCATCGCGCTCGAAGCCGCCTGTGGAACCTACGTTGCCGGGGTCGCGGAAGCCTCGGTCAGCGACCGCGGCGAGGTGCGGTTGCACCGCGTGGTTTGCGCGCTCGACCCCGGCCACGTCGTCAACCCGCTGACCGTCGAACTGCAGACCGAAAGCGCCATCGTCTACGGCCTCACCGCCGCGCTCTACGGCGAGATCACCATCAAGGACGGGCGCGTGCAGCAGTCGAACTTCAACGACTACCAGATGCTCCGCATCGCGCAGATGCCGAAGGTCGAGACCATCATCATGCCGTCGGGGGGCTTCTGGGGTGGCTGCGGCGAGCCGCCGGTCTCGATTGTCGCGCCCGCGCTCTGCAACGCCATCTTCGCCGCGACCGGCAAGCGCATCCGCTCGCTGCCGCTCAAAAACCACGATCTGAGGAAAGCCTGACCACCGTCGGCGGCGGCTCTCCCGGCCGCAGCCATTCTTGGGAACGAGTGACATGCACAGCAATCGCGTGATTCCCTGCGCAGCTATTCTGGTGCTCCTGACCGGCGCTGCCGCGGCCGGTCCAGCGGACATTCCTGCGGGGGCATCGGCCTGCTCCGGCTGTCACCCGGCGAGCCGGGGGGTCGCGACGTCGGTGCCGCGCCTCAATGGGGGCGACCCGGCGCAGATCCTAGCCGCGATGCAGGACTTCCGCGCCGGCAAGCGGCCAGCGACGGTCATGGACCGCATCGCCAAGGGGTTTTCCGACGACGAGATCAAGGCTATCGCCGCCTGGTATGCCGCGCAGAAGGATTGAGGACCATGACCGGAAAGCGCATCAACCGACGAGATTTGCTCAAGACGACCACAGGCGCAGCGGCAGTGCTGTTTCCGCTGCCCGCGCTGGCGCAAAACGGCGGTGGCCGCGTGGTCGTCGTGGGCGGCGGCTTCGCGGGCGCGACCTGCGCCCGCGCCCTCAAGCGGCTCGATCCCCGCATCACCGTAACTCTGGTCGAGGCGAGTCAAACCTTCACCGCCTGTCCGTTCAGCAACACCGTCATTGCCGGGCTGGGCGACATCAAAGACCAGCAATTCGACTACCAGAAGATCGCGGCCGGCCAGGTGGCGCTGCCCTTCAGTCCGGCGACCGCCATCGATCAGCAGGCTCGCACGGTCACGCTCATGAACGGTGCCCGCCTGCCCTACGACCGGCTGGTGCTGGCACCGGGCATCGACATCCGCTGGGACGGCCTGCCCGGCTACAACGAAGCCGCCGCCGAGCAGATGCCGCATGCCTGGAAGGCCGGCGACCAGACCCTGCTGCTGCGCCGTCAGCTCGAGGCCATGGAGGATGGCGGTCTGGTCGTGATCTCGGCGCCGGCCAATCCGTTCCGCTGCCCGCCGGGGCCCTACGAGCGCGCGAGCCTGATCGCGCATTACCTCAAGACCAGGAAGCCGAAGTCGAAACTGATCGTGCTCGACGCCAAGGACGCCTTCTCCAAGCAGCGGCTGTTCCAGAACGCGTGGAAGGAGCTCTATCCCAACTTGCTGGAATGGGTGTCGCTGTCTTCGGGCGGCAAGGTCACGGCGGTCGAGCCGGCCACGAACACGCTGGTCACTGATTTCGCCCGCCACAAGGCTGCGGTCGCCAATGTCATCCCGCCGCAGAAGGCCGGCCGCATCGCAGAGCTCGCCGGGGTCACCGACCGCACCGGCTGGTGCCCCATCGACCCCGTGACCTTCGAGTCGCGCCAACAGCGCAACATCCACGTCATCGGCGACGCGGCCATCGCCGGCGCCATGCCGAAGTCCGCCTTCGCCGCCAACTCCCAGGCCAAGGTCTGCGCCGCCGCGCTCGCGAAGCTCATCGCCGGCGAGAAACCCGAGGAGCCGAAACTGATCAACACCTGCTACAGTCTGGTGGCGCCGGATTACGGCATCTCGGTCGCGGGGGTCTATCGTCCCAAGGATGGGCAACTCCTGGAGGTCGAAAATTCAGGCGGCGTGAGCCCGGCAGACGCGCCAAGCTCGACCCGCGCGCTGGAAGCGAATTTCGCGAATGGCTGGTTCAAGACCATCACCGCGGAAGTGTTCGGCTGAGCACTTCCGCATCGGCAGGCTCGCATGCGCATTGGTGGCCATGATTGCCGTTTCCGCCGCTCAGGCCCGCGCCGAGGAGGAGCTGCGGCCCTACACGGTGGTCGGGGACTCAATCCCGGCGTCGCTGACAGGAACGACCGGCGACCCGGCGCGCGGCCGGACGATCGTCGGCGCCCGGCAGGTCGGGCTTTGCCTCCTTTGCCACAGCGGCCCCTTCCCCGAGGAAAGATTCCAGGGCACCCTGGCGCCGGACCTCAAGGGGGCCGGTGCGCGTTGGTCCGAGGGCCAGTTGCGGCTGCGGATCGTGGACGCGAGCCGGCTCAACCCGGAGACCATCATGCCGCCCTATTATCGCCTGCAAGGTCTCGCCCGCGTGGCCCCGGCTTTTTCCGGCAAGCCGCTGCTCACGGCTGAGCAGATCGAGGATGTGGTGGCGTATCTCACGACGTTGCGCGACTAGGACAAGCGCGAAGACATGACCACGGACGACGACCATACGCGCGCGACCCGGCGCCGCTTCCTGCTCGGCGCGGCTGGCCTCGCCGGCGGGTTGGGGCTGGTCTCGGTCTTGCCGGGCGACGGCCGGGCCACGCCGGCCTCGATGCAAGCGGCGATCAGGAAGGTCGTGGGCGAGGGGCAGCTGCGCAAGGGCAAGGTCACGCTCGACCTGCCGCCGATCGTCGAGAACGGAAATTCGGTCTCGCTCGAAGTGTCGGTCGAAAGCCAGATGACCGCCAAGGACCACGTCAAGGCCATTCACATCTTCAACGAGAAGAACCCGCAACCGAACGTCATCAACGTCCGCCTCGGCCCGCGTGCTGGACGCGCGGGCATCTCCACCCGGATGCGGCTCGCCGATTCACAAACAATCATCGCCATCGCCGAGATGAGCGACGGCACGTTCTGGTCCGACGACGTCGACGTGATCGTCACGATCGCAGCCTGCCTCGAGACCCCCTGATGGCACGCACTCTCATCAATGTTCCGGCGAAGGCCAAATACGGCGAGGTCATCACGATCAAGACCTTGATCTCGCACGAGATGGAGACCGGCTACCGGCACGACAATGTCGGCAAGGTCGTCCCGCGCGACATCATCACGCAGTTCGTCTGCACCTATAACGGTGAGGAAATCTTCCGCGCCGAGCTTTTTCCAGCCATCGCCGCCAACCCCTTCATCTCGTTCTCCACGGTCGCGACCGAGAGCGGCACGATCACCTTCAAATGGACCGGCGACAACGGCTTTTCCGCGACCGAGTCCGCCACCATCACCGTCGCATGAAGTCCGCACACCGCTTGCGTTGCGTCGCCTCTCCCCGAAGCGGGGAGGCCGGCGCGCGGAACCTCGCGGCTGCCGTGCAATGCGCCGTCGTCGGGATCGGCCTCCTGGGAGCCGCGCTGCCAGCTGTCGCCGCTGAAATCCCGCTCCCAGATCGGCGCTCGGGTTACGAGTTCATGGGGCGCGAGACGCGGGGGATGCAGGACGACGACACCGCCAATCCAGGCATGCTGTCGGTGCTCGAAGGCGAGGCGCTGTGGAACCGCAAGGTCGGAGAGGCCGGCAAGTCGTGCGCCGATTGCCACGGCGACGCGAGCGCCAGCATGAAGGGGGTCGCGGCGCGCTATCCGGCCTACAGCGCCGCGCGCGGGCGGCCGCTCGACCTGGAACAGAGGATCAACAGCTGCCGCGCGGATCGGCAAAAGGCGACGCCGCTGGCGCACGAGAGCAAGGACCTGCTCGCGCTGACCGCCTATGTGGCCCGGCAGTCGCACGGAATGCCGGTCGAGATCGCGACCGACGAGCGCACGCGCCCATTCCTCGATGCCGGCCGCGATATTTTCCAGCGCCGGCAGGGACAGCTCAATCTCGCCTGCGCAAATTGCCACGATGACAATTGGAACGGGCGGCTCGCCGGCGCGCCCATCACGCAAGCGCAACCGACCGGCTATCCGCTTTATCGCCTGGAATGGCAGAGCCTCGGCTCGCTGCAACGAAGGCTGCGCAACTGCCTGATCGGGATGCGGGCCGAGCCCTATGCCTATGGCGCCCCCGAATTTGTCGACCTCGAACTCTATCTGATGTGGCGCGCCCGCGGCCTGCCGGTCGAAGCGCCCGCGGTGCGGCCCTAATTCGGCACTCCGACCGGCGGGATGGCGCTCCCGCGGCGATATTCCGGCAGCGGCGGCAGACCCCAGATGGTCGCCTCGCTCCGCTTCCAAACCTTTGGCCGCTGCGGGGTATCGCGGTGCCAGGGCCGCGGATCGAAATAACCCAGCTCCTCGTCCTTGAGCTGGTCGAGCTCGATATAGAGCTCGATCGTGTGCTCGTCCGGATTGCGGTGATAGGTCGCGACATTGTGGCCAGGGCCGTGGCGCAACGGGCCCCACAGCAGCTTGATGCTCTTCATCGCGAACATCTCGCAGGCGTTCTGGATGTGCGACATGTCCTTGAGCTCGAAGGCGATGTGGTGCATCTCGATGTTGTCGCCGCTGATGAAGTTCACCGTGTGGTGGTCCGGATTGCAGCGCATGAACACGAACCAGTCCTCGATCCAGTCGGAGACACGGAAACCCAGCACTTTCTCATAGAAATCCGCGGTCGCCCGCACGTCCGGAACGTGGAAGGCGATGTGCCCGAGCTTGAGCGGTCCGATGCCGTTCACCTGATGGTGCTTGCCGAGATAGTTCCAGTCCGAGAACAGGTCGATCGACGTCCCCTTGTTGTCCTTGAAGCTGAGCACCCTGCCCATGCCGGGGACGGAATCGTTGCGCAGCTCGCTCTTGATGCCGTCCTCCGCGAGCTTGCGCGCAAGCTCGCCGAAATCCGAATTCGGCGCCACTTCGAAGGATATCCGGGTGCAATGCGCCCGGTCGGCCTGTTCGAGCTGGATGACGAGCAGTCCGGTCCTGGTCGCCAGGAACGCCCGGTTGTTTTCGCGCTCGGCCAGCACGAGCCCATTGACCTCGGTCCAGTACGCAATCTGTCTCTTGATATCCTTCGTTTCGAAGGTCGCATGTCCGATCCGTCTGGGCTTGATCATGGCAGTCTCCGCGTTCGCTACTATACCCATTTCCGGCGTGTGGGATCGAGTTGCACCATGCCGGCGTCGCACTGCGCGGAACCGCCGCGGGACCACTCGACAATACCGGCGATTTTGGCGAAAGCTTCCGCGATTGATCGAAGGTCGAACGAGGCGCAAGGAGCAAATCGAACATGCCCGGCTGCAAGCTCGCGACTTACCAATCCGCGGATGGGCCCCGTGCCGGCCTCATCGTGGACGACACCGTTTTCGACGCCGCCAAGCTGACCGGCCGGCCGGCCTATGCCAGCGTGCTCGGCATCCTGAATGACTGGCGGGCAGCGAAAGGCCTCATCAAGAAGGCGATCGCGAAGACCGCGAAAAGCCGCAGCGGCAGCCGCCCGCTGAGCCGCACCAAACTGCTCGCTCCCGTGCTGTGGCCGTCCTCCATCTACTGCGCGGGGGCGAACTATGCCGACCATGTGGCCGAGATGAACCGCGCCCATGGCCGACCGGACGAGCCCGATCCGCACACTCTCGGCCTCCAATCCTGGCATTTCATCAAGGCCTCGCGGTCGATCGCCAATCCGGGCGCGACCGTCAAGATTTCGGACTATTCGAAGCAGATGGATTGGGAGGCCGAACTTGCGGCGGTCATCGGCCGCCCGGCCAAGAACGTCCCGCAGGGCAACGCGCTCGACTATGTCGCCGGCTACACCTGCGCCAACGACCTCTCGGCGCGGGACCGCGGCCGCAGGCCGCATATTGCGGACACCTCGCCGTTCAAGGCCGACTGGGTGGCGCACAAGAGCTTCGACGGCTCCTGCCCGCTCGGTCCCTGGCTCGTGCCGGCGGAGGACATCCCCGACCCGCAGAACCTCGGGATCAAGCTGTGGGTCAACGACGTCGTCAAGCAGGACTCCAACACCGGCAAGATGATCTTCACCTTGGCGGAGCAAATCTCGCATCTGTCGTCGCGGCTCACGCTCCATCCCGGCGACCTCATCCTCACCGGCACGCCGGCGGGGGTCGGCGCCGGACGGCATGAATTCCTCAAGGCTGGCGACGTGGTGAAAGTCTGGATCGAAGGGATCGGCTCGATCAGCAACATGATGGCCTGAGGTGCGTAGCCAAATCGGTGACTGCGCGAGCTTACTGTGCAGCTTATTCGATCGCCTCGACAGCGCAGGCCGCAAGCGACCTGATGAGCAGTGCCAATTGTGGTTCAGCCGAAGAACTTGATGGAAGCGAGAGCGCCAAACAAGATGATCACAATTCCACCCATCCAAATCTTGAGATCGCGCACCGCGATCTCGATCTGATGCTGGAGCCGAGCAGCTTCTTCCCGTAGGTCCTGCTTCGTGGCCACCGTATCGCGCAAGGCTTGGTCGAGCGCTTCGGCGTGAGCGCGGGCCTGAGGCTCGTCGATGCCGCCAGATTTGAGCCGGTCAATGTAGACGAGCTTGTCGAAGGTGATCTGGGTCGTAGCCATGATCCTGCTCCAGCGGCGTTATATAGGGCAAATGGCAGCCGTTTGCGAGGGCCACAGCGCCATCTCGACGATACGCCAATTGCCGCTCAACGCTCGGAAGCGGACGAGTCCCTTTATTCGATCACTCGGAAACTCCGGCCGGCAGTGAGGAGGGCCTGATGGCGTGCCTTGAGCTCGAGCGCACCGCCACTCGCGCCTAGGGCGCTGCCTCAGGCGCCGGCGCCATCGATTCGGTCAGGCCTGGCATTCGCCAAAAGCCCGCCCAGCGACCGCCACGCTGATTGCACTTGGGCCTCCGAAAAGGCATATTGCGGGCGCGCCGGTCTTCGCCTGCGGTTATGGGAATCATCGAGGGCCGCCGGGCCCAAAACGGAGGGTTTTTGGAGGATGGCCGAGCAGTTCGTCGGTAAAGCATCGGAAATCAAAGACGGCGAGCGCCGGATCGTGTTCGTCGGCGAGCACGAGATCGGGGTCTTCAAGGAAAAGGGCGAGTATTACGCCTACAGCAATTTCTGCCTCCATCAGGGCGGGCCGGCCTGCGAGGGTCTGACCATCGCCAAGGTCGAAGAGCGGATCATGCCGGACAAGACCTCCCGCGGGTTGTACTTCTCCGATACCGAACTTCACTTCGTGTGCCCTTGGCATGGCATGGAATACGACATGAAGACCGGGGAATGCGTTGCTGACCGCAGGTTGAAGTTGCGGAAATACAAAATCGTCCACAAGGGGGATGATGTCTATGTCGTCGCGTAAGGCCGCCGCCAAGGCCGCCGTCCGCCGCGGCACGGCGGCTCCCCCCGCCGCCAAGCCGGCGGGCAAGGGTGCGGATGTCGTCGCCCCGGCCAGCACGGCCTCCGCCGAGGCGATCGAACTTGCCACCGAGATCGAGCGCGGGCTCAGGGAGGGCCGGTTCGATACGCTCACGCCGCAAGCTTTCCAGGCCCTGATGGCGGCACTGTGCAAGACCTACGCTGCCCGATCGGAGGGCGGCGAAGGCTTCATGCCGCTGGCGGACCGCAACAGCGTAAGCCCGACCGAAATCATGACCACCACGAGCGCGCTCCTGAAATCCGCCAATCTCGCGGTCTTCGAGCTCGGCATGTGGCAGAGTTGGACGGGCCGCTGAACGCGCGCGCCGTCTTGAACGATATTTGAATCGCGAGGAGAAATGCCATGGACCTGATTGCAGACCGCGGCCGCCGCGTATCGGTCGAGGAGTTGAACACCACCCAGCTGCTTGCCCATGCCCGCAAACAGGCCGTCAAGCGCAACCTCGACGACATGATCATCGTCGACGTCGACGCCCATCACTACGAGAACGAGAATTTCGGAGAAATTCTCCCGTTCATGGAGAACGAGGTGCTGCGCCAGCTCACGCTGTCGGGCCGCACCAAGAACCGCCATACCATCCTGCCCGGCGGCTTCGGCTACCAGGACATGGGCGGGCGCGTGACACGCTATCCGATGCGCTCTTCCGAGAAGACGCCTGGCGGCAAGCTGCGCGACGTCCAGCTCGGCCACCGCTGGATGGATGCGATGAGCGTCGACTATTCCTGCCTGTTTCCGACCGGCATGCTCAACGTCGGGATGCACCCGCAGAAGGAGATGGAGGTCGACCTCTGCTGGGCCTACAACCGCTGGCTCACCGAAAAGGTGCTGCCGGAATCGGACAACCGCTTCTACTCGATGCTGTGCCTGCCGTTCTCAGACCCCGATGCGGCGCTGCGCCACATCGAGGCCTTCGGCGATCGCAAGCATGTCGGCGGCTTCATGGTCACCACCGTGCGCAACCTGCCGGTGCACGACAACGCCTATATGAAGGTCTACCGGGCGATGGAGGAGCGCGGCCTCGTGCTCTCCTTCCATTCAGGCCCGAACTGGAACGAGCCGATCTTCCGCAGCTGCAACCGCTTCCTCTCGGTGCACGCACTCGGCTTCACCTGGTACAACATCCTGCACCTGACCAACTGGGTCATCAACGGGCTGGGCGAGCGGTTCCCCAAGCTGCCGGTGATCTGGATCGAGTCCGGGCTCGCCTGGGTGCCATTCCTGATGCAGCGGCTCGACCACGAATACATGCTGCGCACGTCGGAGTGCCCGCTGCTCAAGAAGAAGCCGTCGGACTATATGCGCGACATGTACTACTCCTCGCAGCCGATGGAGGTCCAGGACATGGGGGCCCTGGAGTGCACGTTCCGCATGATCAATGCGGAGACGCAGCTCCTCTACTCCTCCGACTATCCGCACTGGGACTTCGACCTGCCGTCGACGATCTACGACCTGCCGTTCGTCTCGGAAAAGGGCAAGCACAACATCCTCGGCGGCACCGCGGCGCGCCTGTTCAAGCTGCCGCCGCGCAACGAGAAGCAGAAGGAGAACATGATCAAATTCGGCAATCTCGCCGCCGCTGCCTGAGCGGGGCCGCAAGGCTCACAACACAAAACCGCTTCCCGGCGGCACCGGGAGGCGGTTTTCGCTTGCCGGCTCGGAGGTATCCAAACCAGAACTCTTGGGCAACGGAAACCGGAGCCGGCATTTGAGGCCCGGCGCGTTATCGACCATCTCGATACGAGCCCCATGGAGGCGGGCAACGGCAGCGACGAGGCTGAGGCCGAGCCCGTTGCCGGGAGTGCGGCGACTTCGTTCCAGCCGGTAGAAGCGCTTGAAGATATGTTGACGTTCAGCAATGGGAATCCCGGGCCCGTCATCGGCGACCGAAACGACGCCACTGCCATCGCTCTGAGTGACCTCCACGGTCACCTGGCCGGCTTCACGGCCATGTTTGATGGCATTATCGACGAGATTGGCCACCGCATCGAACAGCAGGTCCCGATCGCCCGTGACCAGCACTCGTTGATCGCCGACAGCATCGACATGCCCGCCTTTGTCCTCCGCCGCGGCGTCGAATAGCTCCACGACCTCGCTCGCGATTTCCGCCAGGTTAACGGGGCGGAACCCGGCTGTTCGATCGTTCGCCTCGATTTGAGAGATCCGCGTGAGGGAGGAGAACATGCGCAGGATACCGTCGAGATCCGCCATGGTGTCACCAATCAGCGATGGGTCCCATTGGCCGTCGCCTTGCCTGTTGGAGGCCTTCTCCAACCGTGCTCGCATGCGGGTCAGAGGCGTCCGCAAATCGTGCGCCACGTTATCGGTGACTTGCTTCACCTCTCCCATCAACGCTTCGATGCGGTCGAGCATCAAATTGAGGTTTTCGGCGAGTTGATCCCATTCGTCTCGCGTCCCGTGCAGGGGGATCCGCCTGCCGAGGCCGTTTTGAATGATTGCTCGGCTGGTCGCGTTGATGGCTTCGATCCGTCCCACCGTGCGCCGCGTGACGGAAACGCTGGCCACCCCTGCAAGAATAAATGTCAACAAGATCGCCAAGGCGAGGGCGATCTCGATCTTCTGCGCAAACCCATCGAGGTCGTCGATGTCTTTTCCCACCAGCAAATGGTAGCCGTCGGGGAGCGTTTCAAACGTCGCGCGCAGCAGTGGCCGGTCCGCCGCATCCGGCTTCCCGTCCCGCGCACCGAAGTTGCCCCACCCTTTTGAGCCTTTCAAAGCCGCCGGCCAGGCCTTGAGATTGCCGACGATAGAAGCGAACGAAGGGTCGGCGAGCAGGTAGACCCCGCCTTCAAAACGCTCTTCGGCGATGTGTTGCTTGATCGCATTAATCAACCCGTCGCGTCCCGCGCTGTCGTAGGCCTTTTGCAGGATGACATGCTCCGCCGCGATGGCGTGATCCGACCGGCCAAGCACGTAGGACGCGGTCGACCAATAGACATAACTGAAAAGCGCAAAGACCGCCGCGCCGAAAAGGCCAATACAGATCAACGCCAGCCTGAGCGTCGACGACCGTAGGGTCTTAGCAAGGAGCACGGACACAAAACCCGACCCCCCGGACGGTATGGATGAGCGGATAGGCTTGCTGGCCGTCGACCTTGCGGCGGA
>WNGR01011013.1_pt1 | contig 14180 bp, 15 predicted proteins | sample 5407581 | NCBI WGS metagenome assembly WNGR01 (sample SAMN13153383, study PRJNA577476) | soil metagenome | isolation source: 80 cm soil or saprolite under Garry oak tree replicate 2 | place: USA:California | collected 2016-06-15
GACCTCAACAAATTCGGCGGGTCGCAGGCGGCCGACCGCCTGGTCATCACGGCCGGCAAGTTCGACGTGACGGACATCTTCGATACGAACAAATATACGCTCGATCCGCGCAACGGCTTTATGAACTGGTCTCTGATCAACACCGGGTCATTCGACTACGCCGCCGACGCGTGGGGCTATACCTACGGTGCGGCTGTCGAATGGTACCATGGTCGCTGGACGCTGCGTGCCGGAGTGTTCGATCTCTCGATCGTTCCGAACAGCACGGAACTGGACCCCCGGTTCGCCCAGTTCCAGTCGGTTGTCGAAATCGAGAGGCGCCACGATCTCCTGGGACAACCCGGCAAGGTCGCGCTCACCGGCTTTCTCAGCCGGGGCCGGATGGGCCATTTCGCCGACGCGGTGCAATTGGCCCTGTTGACCGCAGCGCCTGCAGATATCGCCGCGGTCCGCCGCTATACCAGCCGAAGCGGGATCAGCCTCAACGTCGAGCAGCAGCTTTCGTCGGACCTCGGCGTTTTCGCCCGCGCAGGTTTAGCCAGCGGCGATGTCGAGCCATTTGATTACACCGACATCGACAGGACGATCGCCGCGGGGCTCACGCTCTCCGGCAAGCGGTGGGGCAGGCCCGACGACACTTTCGGCCTCGCCGGCGTGGTCAACGCCATCTCGAACCAACATCAGGGCTATCTCAACGCGGGCGGGCTGGGCATCCTGGTTGGAGATGGAAAGCTTCCGAACCCCGGCCCGGAAGCGATCATCGAAATGTATTACACGCTGCCAGTTTCATTTTGGCGGCTGACGTTCGATTACCAGTTCATCGCCAATCCGGCCTACAATCGCGACCGTGGCCCCGTCTCCGTGCTCGGAACGCGCCTGCACGCGCAGTTTTGACCGATGCGCCCCCACAAAGCACGGCCGCTAAGCCGCGCGGCGCCGCCGCCGGCCGGCATGGGGGTGAGGAGTCTGGTGGGTCGTGCCATCGGCGTGGGCATGGGGCTTGTTCAAGAGGTCGGTCGGCACCAGCACGATCCGGCCGTGGCGCACGCCGCGCTCGGCGATCACGTGCTCGGCGAAGTGCTGCACCTTGTCGGCCTTGCCGCGCAGGATGGTCACCTCCATGCAACTGTCGTGGTCGAGGTGGGCATGCATCGAGGCGAGCGACAATTCGTGATGGTCATGGAACGTGTCGGCGAGCCGCTTGGAGAGCTGCCGCGCCGCATGGTCGTAGACGTAGACGAGGGCGGCGACGCAGTCGCGCTGCTTGTCGAGCGATTGGGCGGCCTCACGAATGCCGGCGCGGGCGAGGTCGCGGATCGCCTCGGAGCGGTTCTGATAGCCGCGGTCGGTGATGATGCGGTCGAGCTCGGTCATCAGCTCGTCGTCGATGGTGATGGTCACGCGCTGCATGGAGTGTCGCCCATTGGTCGTCATTGCCGGGGCAGGCCAAGGGCAAGCCCGTGCCTGAGGGGCGAGATTTCGCCTTAAGGGAGTTTTAATCCCTTATCGATGGCTGGCCAATGGGCGCGCGGGCCGGCCACTCGATCGTGATCGCTCGCAAACGCAGACCCGCCCGGACGGAGACCGTCCGGGCGGGCCGCTTTGACCGACGCGGGGGTGGATGGGGGCGCACGCGCCGATCGCAACTTTCATTGCTCCAAGCCGAACCTTCTGCAGGTCATATTTTCTTGCTTCACGATCCCGATGCGGCCGTTGTGGCCTGCCATCCCATTAGTCGCGGCAGGACGCTCCGAGGTTCAAGCCGCATGCCGAAGCCTGGAAGGCGAGCAAAGGGGGTAACGCCGGGCGTTCGCCGAACCTACTGGTTCCTTGCGTCGCCGGCGCGGATGACCAGTCAGAGCAGGCGGGGTGCGTCCGTAGGCTTGACCCTGGGTTTGTGGTCGGCGAGCCGGGGAAGCTTCTTCACCCGGTCGCCGACCTCCTTTCGTGCCAACCGCAGCTCGTAAAGCGTCTGAAGGTTGAGCCAGAATTCGGGGCTGGTGCCAAACCAGTGGCCTAGGCGCAGCGCGGTATCGGCCGTGACGCTGCGCTGTCCATTGATGATTCCGGTTACCCGATTGACCGGCACGTCGATCTGCCGCGCCAGCTCGGCGGCAGAGATGCCGAGTTCCCTCAGTTCTTCGGCAAGATGCTCGCCGGGATGAATAGGGGTCCGTGCCATAGGTGTCTCCTAGTGATAATCTGTTATCTCGACATTGATCGGCCCAGGCGACCCTTGGGGCCACTCGAAGCAAATCCGCCACTGGTCGTTGATGCGGATGCTGTACTGGCCCCGCCGGTCGCCAGCGAGCGCTTCCAGCCGGTTGCCACGCAATGCGGCCAGGTCTTTGAGGCTGGTCGCCGCCTCAAGACGGTCAAGCCGAACCTCGGCCTGTCGTGCGAAACCCGAGAACTCCTTGACGTAGTCGCCGTTGGCAAAGCGTTCGGTCGATGTCATCCCAATGAGTTCCATGCTTGCCCATCAGTCGATGCCGCAGCTGCGCGTTCGCGCGGCCGAACGCGCCGACATCGACGCGCTGATGGAGCTCGAGCATCGCGTCTTCGCGACTGACCGGCTGTCGCGCCGGAGTCTCGCGCGTTTCCTCAAGTCGCGGACCGCGAGAGTGCTGGTGGCGGAGGAAGAGAGCGGCCGGCTTGCCGGGACCGCGATCGTCCTGTTCCGGGCGCGCTCGGCGGTGGCGCGGCTCTATTCGATCGCGGTCGCGCCGCATATGGGCGGGCGCGGGGTCGGGCCCATGCTGCTCGCGGCGGCCGAGAGGGAGGCGATGGCGCGCGACTGCACCTCCATTCGCTTGGAAGTGCACGAGACCAACCACGCGGCGATCTCCCGCTATCGCAAGAGCGGCTACCGGGAATTCGGACGGCATGCCGGGTATTACGAGGATGGCGGCGCAGCGCTGCGATTCGAGAAGCGGCTCCTGCCCGACATCGATGCGCTCATGGCCCCGCCGCCCTATTTCCACCAGACCACCGACTTCACCTGCGGCCCGGCCTGCATCATGATGGCGCTGGCCTGGGCCGATCCGTCGTTTCGGCCGCCGCCCGCCTTCGAGTTCCAGCTTTGGCGCGAATCGACGACAATCTTCATGGCCTCCGGCCCGGGCGGTTGCGAGCCCTATGGAATGGCCGTGACGCTCAAGCGCCATGGCCTCGCGCCGGAAATCCATGTGAGCCGCCCCGGCCCCTATTTCCTCGACACCGCCAAGTCCGCCGACCGGCGGCGTGTCATGGAAGTGACACAAGCCGACTTCCGCCGTCAGGCGAAGGCGCTCGATATCCCCAGCCACATGACTCCGGCGAGCGAATCGGTTTTCATGCGTGCCTTCGATGCGGGAAACGTGGCCATCGTCCTCGTTTCGGGTTATCACATGGTTCGGAGAGGGCTGCCGCACTGGGTGTTTGCCTTCGGCCGGAACGCGCGGCATGTCCTCATGCACGACCCTGCAGCGATCAGAGATGATCAAGGGATGGCGGCTGCCCCCGAGACCTACGCGGTTCCCTGGACTGCCTTCGAGCGCATGACCCGGATCGGTCGCGAGGGGCTCAGCGCGGCAATCGTCATCCGGAAAGGACCTTCACGATGACCGGCTGGGTCATTCTGGTCGACCAGCCCAGAGATCTCCCGAACGCCGAGACCCCGCACAAGGTGATCACGACGAGCGAGTATCTCGCGCGTCCGCGCCTGTTCGATGCCGCGCGGCCGAAGCTCGTGAATTTGGCGCGGTCCTACGCCTACCAGTCGAAGGGCTATTACGCCTCGCTGTTGGCGGAGGCGCGCGGGCACCGGGTGGTGCCGAGCGTCGAGACCATGCTGGAGCTGCGCGAGGCCAAGCTCTACGAGCACGCTCTGCCGGAGCTCGAGGACGAGCTCAACCGCTGCGCCCGGCGGGCCGACTTCCAGCCCGAGAGCGAGCTCAAGCTCCTGGTCTGCTTCGGCATCGCCCGCGACCAGCGTTTCGAATCGTTCGGCCGGCTGCTGTTCGACTGGTTCCGCTGCCCCGCGCTCGAAGTCATCGTCGAGCCCGGCACCTGGCTCTCGATCGAGCGCATCCGTCCGCGCAACATCAACCGGCTGGCGAACGGCGAGGGTGATTTCCTCCGCGAGTCGCTCCACCAGCACACCAAGCGCGAGTGGCGCGACCCCAAGGCGCGCACGCAGGCAAAATACGATCTCGCGGTGCTCTATGATCCGAACGAGAAGATGCCGCCGTCCTCGCCGGCGACGATCAAGCATTTCGTGCGCATCGCCGAGAAACTTTCGGTCGATATCGAGCCGATCACGCGCCGCCAGCTCGCGGAGCTCGCCGAATACGACGGGCTGTTCATCCGTGAAAACACCTCGATCGACAACCACACCTACCGCTTCGCGCGCCGCGCCTGGCAGGAGGGGATGCCGGTCATCGACGACCCGATCTCGATGATCCGCTGCACCAACAAGGTGTTCCTGATGGAGCTCCTCGGCCAGAACCAGGTGGCGACGCCGCCGACGGTCATGCTCGCGGATTCGAACGACCTGCCGAAGGCGATGGACGAGCTCGGCCTGCCGCTGGTGGTGAAAATCCCCGACGGCTCGTTCTCGCGCGGCGTGCACAAGGTGCACTCGCCCGAGGAGTTCAAGCGGGTTACGGACGAGCTGTTCGAGGAGACCGATCTTCTGCTGGCGCAGAAATTCCTGCCGACCGAGTTCGATTGGCGGGTCGGCATCCTCTCGGGCGAGCCCCTGTTCGTCTGCCAGTATCGGATGGCGCGCGGGCACTGGCAGATCGTCAAGCACCGCGCCGACGGCTCCTCGCGCGAAGGCGGCTTCAAGACCTTCGAGGTCGACCAGGCGCCGCCCGAGCTGATCGACATCGCGGCGCGGGCCGCCCGCCCGATCGGCGAAGGTTTCTACGGCGTCGACATCAAGCAGACCGACCACGGTTTCATCGTCATGGAGGTCAACGACAACCCCAACCTCGAGCACGGCATCGAGGACCAGGTCGGCAAGGACGAAATCTGGATGCGACTGCTGCGGTGGTTCATCGAGAGGTTCGAGCAGTAGGTTTTCATTTCGCGCATGCTTTCCGCAATTTCGCAATGGCGAGAGAGACTGCGCCATGGCTTATCAATTCGATTTGGAGACAGACTTTGATGAGATCTTCATCGATAAGGACGGCACCCAGATCTTGGACTTCGCATTGGGATATGATCTTGACGAAGAGACGGTAGTCCTAATGTCCGTAATGCTGGTGTCAGGCGAGTCTTACTTAACCGGCGAACTGGGAGGTGTTTACGACCTTCAATTTGGAATTCGTGAACGCAATTTGTCCGAGGAACAAGTCGTCACGGCACCAGATTTCAGCACCACCTCAGTCGAAAAATACATTCCGAAGGAGCACAGACGATCTGTGTTTGACATGTTGTTGCGTGCTATCGACAAGCTCGTGTCGGGTTTAAACCCCTCCTACATCACCATGGAAACATATTATGGACATTTACCGATGAAAGCCCTACGAAAATATGATCAGATCGGCGATGAAATCGTATCATGTGGATACGAGCGAATCGACAATTTTCGCGACGAAGCAAGCGGAATCGACTATTGGTTTTTCGGAAGAAAGGCTTAGATTCCCCAATTGATCAGGAGAACGGCGCATGCTGTCGCGGGAGAAGATTATCGCTCTCACAAGGGAGACCGCTCGCCGTGTCCTCTCCAAAGAGACCGGCGTCGCTCCCAAAAAGAAAAAGCACGTCAAGCGACTTGCAAAGCTGAAGAAGCTGCGAGAGCAAGAGCGGGCGCGACATCGCGTGACTGGCTAGACGGCGGCGGACCTTAGGGCAACCCCGTCCTGCGTTGGTCGGCCTGATTTTGCTCTTGTCCTGACAATGCCCGGTTTCATACGGCAAAGGCGACCACCATGGCAGAGACAACAGAGGCCCGGTCGGAACGCGTCGACTTGCGAATGACTCCAGCGGCCAAGTGGACGCTGCAACGTGCCGCTGTCGTTGCCAACAAGACGTTAACCGAGTTCCTGCTCGAGAGTGGCCTCAATGCGGCTTTCGAGACGCTTGCGGACCGCCGAGTGTTTCAACTCGACGACAAGCGTTGGGGTGTATTCATGGCGGCGCTTGCAGCGCCACCCAAGAATAATCCCAAGCTGCGTAAGCTGCTCGCTCGCACGCCCGCGTGGGAAAAGTGACCAGCGGCACAACCGCCTTGCTGCTCGGGTGGCTCGCGGTCGATCGCGCCTGGCAAGGCAAGGGGCTGGGAACAGATCTGCTGTCCGATGCCGTTCTACGCGCAATTGGAGCTCCGTAATCCATCGGCAATCGAAGAAGCGCAAAGGATGTCGGGCTAGCTGAATCAGACGGCCAGACAGCCTGTGCAATCCACCGCCGCTCGCCTATTGTCTCGTGTGAAAAATGCTCATGAGGACAAGATGAGGCTCGAATTCGCTTGCGCCGCGGTTGCTCTGGCGCTTGCCGCTTCGCTCGCGGCGGCGGGCGCCGAGGCGCAAAATCTCGACAAGGTCGCCTTCGGCACCAACTGGCTGGCGGAGGCCGAGCACGGCGGCTTCTACCAGGCGGCGGCCGACGGGACCTACGGCAAATACGGCCTCGATGTCACGATCGTGCAGGGCGGGCCGAACGTCAACAACCGCCTGCTCCTGCCGGTCGGCAGGATCGACTTCTTCATGAGCGCCAACACGCTGCAGAGCTTCGACGCGGTCGAGCAGAACATCCCGACCGTCGCAGTGGCTGCGGCCTTCCAGAAGGAACCGCAGGTCCTGATCGCGCATCCCGGCGCGGGCGTCGAAAGATTCGAGGACCTCAAGCGGCTGACCTTGTTCGTCTCCAAGGAGGGCGTCGCCACCTATTTCCAGTGGCTCAAGGCCGACTATGGCTTCGACGAGGCCAAGGTGAAGCCCTACACCTTCAATCCGCAGCCCTTCCTCGCCGACAAGCGCAGCGCGATGCAGGGCTATGTCACCTCCGAGCCCTATGCGATCGAGAAGCAGGGCGGCTTCAGGCCCAAGGTTTTCCTCCTCGCCGACCAGGGTTTCAACGCCTATTCGACGCTGATCGAGACCCGCCGCGACATCGTCGAGAGGAAGCCCGAGCTCGTGCAGCGCTTCGTCGATGCCTCCGCGATCGGCTGGTACAACTACCTCTATGGCGACAACAAGCCGGCGAACGCGCTGATCAGGCGGCACAATCCGGAAATGACCGAGGAATTGCTTGCCTATTCGGTGGCGGCGATGAAGCAGCACGGCATCGTCGATTCCGGCGACGCGGCGACGCTCGGCATCGGCGCCATGACCGATGCGCGCATGCAGAGCTTTTTCGACAAGATGGTGCGCGCGGGCGTGGTCAAGCCGTCGATCGATCTCCGCAAGGCCTATACCTTGCAGTTCGTGAACCGGAAGGTGGGGCTCGACCTGCGGCCGAAGAATTGACGGCGCTCGCCCATGGTCCGTTCCCCTGTGCCCGGCGGCTCCGTCGTTTCGTTGCGCGGCGTGCGCAAGGCGTTTTCGGGCGGCGTGGTCGCGCTCGACGGGCTCGACCTCGATGTATGGCCGGGCGAGTTCGTCTCGCTCCTCGGCCCCTCGGGATGCGGCAAATCGACCGCGCTGCGCCTCATCGCCGGCCTGAGCGAGCCCACGAGTGGCGCGGTCGAATGGCCCTCGGCGGCCGGAGCCGAAGGAAACGAGCGGCAAATAGGCTTCGTCTTCCAGGAGCCGACGCTGATGCCCTGGGCAACGGTCGCCGGCAATGTGGCGCTTCCGCTGCAACTGCGGCGGCTCGACCGGGGCGCGGCAGCGCCGCGGGTCGTCGCCGCACTCACGGGGGTCGGGCTTGCCAGCTTCGCGCGGGCCTATCCGCGCCAGCTCTCCGGCGGCATGAAGATGCGTGCGTCGATCGCCCGCGCGCTCGTCACCGAGCCGAAGCTGTTGCTGATGGACGAGCCGTTCGCCGCGCTCGATGAGATCACCCGCTTCAAGCTCAACGACGACCTGTTGTCGCTCTGGCAGGCGCTGGGCAAGACCGTGGTCTTCGTCACCCATTCGGTGTTCGAGTCGGTTTATCTCTCCAACCGGATCGTGGTGATGACGCCGCGGCCGGGCCGGATCTTCACCGAGCTTGTGGTCGACGCGCCCTATCCCCGCGACCAGCGCTTCCGCACCTCTGCCGAATACGCCGGCTTCTGCCGCCGCGCCTCGGAAGCGCTGGCCGACGCCACGGCCGCAGGACCCGAGCGATGAGCGTCGAACCGCCGATTGCCCCGCCGCGCGAGCGCAGCCGGGTCGAAGACGTGCTCCGCGTCCTCCTGCCGATCGTGGTGCTCGCGCTCGGCGTCATGGTCTGGGATCTGGTGGTGCGCCTCAATGCCATTCCGCCCTACAAGCTGCCGGGGCCAGGACTGGTATTTCGCACCCTCGTGTCCGACTGGGCGACGCTCTCGGACTCGCTCCTGGTCACGCTGACGACGACGCTCGAAGCTTTCCTGCTCGCCGGTGTCGGCGGCGTCGGTCTCGCGGTCCTGTTCAATCGGTCGCGCCTGATCGAATATTCGCTCTATCCCTATGCGGTGATCCTGCAGGTCACCCCGGTGGTTGCGATCGCGCCGCTGCTCCTGATCTACCTGCCGCAGCCCGCGGCCGTGCTCGCCTGCGCCTGGCTCGTCGCCTTCTTCCCGGTGCTCGCCAACACCACGCTGGGCTTGAATTCGGTCGACCGAAACCTCGCCGACCTGTTCCGCCTCTACGGCGCCTCGCGCCGGCAGGTGCTGTGGCGGCTCAAGCTGCCGGCCGCGCTGCCCCATATCCTCGGCGGCCTGAAGATCGCGGGCGGGCTCTCGCTCATCGGCGCGGTGGTCGCCGAGATCGCGGCCGGCGCCGCCGGCGCCGGCTCTGGCCTCGCCTACCGCATCTTGGAGTCAGGCTACCGCCTCAATATCCCGCGCATGTTCGCCGCGCTGCTGCTGCTGTCGGTCGCCGGCATCGTCATCTTTTTCGTGCTGTCGCTGTTCTCGTATCTGATGCTGCGGCGCTGGCATGAAAGCGCGGTGGCGCGCGAACGCTGACAGCGGTTGCTCTCGCTTTGCCGCAGGGGCTAAGTTGCGCCCGCCCAGGCGGATTTTAAGGAGTTCGAGGGACCTTATGGCGAAGATCGAGGACCGCGCGTCGAAATCGAAGGCGGCGGCAGGCATCAACGACGATATCGGGGAGGAGCGGCGGCTTTCCCTCTACCGCACCCAGGTCGTGATCCGCACGGCCGAGCAGCGCGCCTTCGACCTCTTCCTGCAGAACCTCGTGAAGGGCACCAGCCACCTCTCGCTCGGACAGGAGGCGGTGGCGGCCGGCTTCGCCGGCGCGATGAAGCCGGGCGATCTCTCCTTCTGCACCTATCGCGGCCATGCCCATACGCTCGCGCGCGGCGTGCCGGTGGAGCGGGTCCTGGGCGAGCTGATGCAGCGCGACAACGGGCTCATGCGCGGCAAGGGCGGCTCGATGCATCTCACCTCGGTCGAGCACGGCGTGATGGGCTCCTACGCCATCATCGGCGCGCATCTTCCGATCGCCTGCGGCGCCGCCTGGCGCGCGCAATACAAGGGCCAGAAGGATGTCTCGGTGTGCTTCTTCGGCGACGGCACCACCAATATCGGCGCCTTCCACGAGGCGCTGAATTTTGCGGTGGTGTGGAAGCTGCCGGTGATCTTCGTCTGCGAGAACAACCTCTACATGGAATACACGCCGATCGGTGAGGTCACTGCGGTCGAGCATCCGGCGGCCGACCGCGCCCTCGCCTATGGGCTCGAACGCATCCTCATCGACGGCAACGACGCCGACATCGTCTATCGCACCGCCGCGGAGGCCTATGAGAAGGCGCGCGCCGGCAAGGGGCCGTCCCTGATCGAATGCATGACCTATCGGTACAGCGGCCACTCGCGCGCCGATCCCGCCAAGTACCGCCCCGAGGGGGAGCTGGAACGCTGGAAGGAGCGCGATCCGGTCGCGGCCTATCGCGCGCGCCTGCAGCAATTCGGCGTCGCCGAGGAGGCGATCGTCGGCATCGAGAGCGACGTGCAGCGGATCGTCGACGAGGCGACCGAGCGGTGCAAGGCCGCGCCGATGCCGCCGCTCGATATCCTCACCACCGATGTCTATGCGGACGGAGGCTTCGCATGGCGGAACTGACCTATCGCGATGCGGTCGCACGCGGCATCGCCCAGGAGATGGCGCGCGACCCCGACGTCGTGTTCTTCGGCGAGGACGTGGCCAAGGCCGGCGGCGTGTTCAAGGCGACCGTCGGGCTGTTCGAGCAGTTCGGGGAGAAGCGTGTTCGCGACACGCCGATCTCCGAGCAGGCGATTTTGGGCGCCGCCATGGGCGCGGCGATGACCGGCTTGAAGCCGATCGCCGAGATCATGTTCTCCGATTTCCTCGCGGTCTGCTTCGACTATATCGCCAACGAGTTTGGCAAGAGCCGCTACATGTCGAACGGCCAGCTCAAGTGCCCGCTGGTGGTGCGCACCGGCAATGGCGCGGGATCGCGCTTCGGCGCCCAGCATTCCCAGAGCGTCGAGAACTGGTGCATGATGATCCCGGGCCTCAAGGTGGTGGCGCCCTCGAATCCGCGCGACGTGATCGGCTTGATGGCGGCTGCGGTGCGCGATCCCGACCCGGTGATCTTCTTCGAGCACAAGTCGCTCTATCCGACCAAAGGCGAGGTTCCCGACGGCGAAATCGTCGACCGGCTTGGCACCGCCTCGATCCTGCGCCCTGGCAAGGAAGCCACCATTCTGGCGCTCGCGCTGATGGTCCCGCGCGCGCTGGCGGCGGCGGAGCGGCTGCAGGCGGAACACGGGATCGACTGCGAGGTTGTCGATGTGAGGTCGCTGGTGCCGCTCGACACCCAGACGATTCTCGGCTCCGTTGCCCGCACCCACCGGCTGTTCACGGTCGAGGAAAACCCGCGGCTGTGCGGCTGGGGCGCCGAGATCGTCTCGATCGTCGCCGACGAGGCGTTCTACGACCTCGATGGGCCGCCGGTGCGGATCACGACCCCGCACATTCCGCTCCCGGCCGCCGATATTCTGGAAGACATCGCGCTGCCCACGATCGACCGCATTGTCGATCGTGTGCGGCGGGCGATGCAGGCGTGACGGATATCAGGACAGTGTGACATGTACGACAACCTTCTCGCCAATGTTCCGACCGATCTCTGGATCGGGGGCAAATGGCGCAAGGCCTCCGACGGCGGCCGCTTCGACGTTCTCGACCCCGCAACCGAGAACAAGATTGCCTCGGTCGCGAGCGCGACCGTCGAGGATGCCAAGGCCGCGGTCGATGCCGCGAGCGACGCCTTCGCCGGCTGGGCCGGCAGGAAGCCGCGCGAGCGCGCGGAAATCCTGCGCAAGTCCTTCGAGCTGATCATGCGCGACGCCGAGCGGCTCGCCAAGCTGATCACGATCGAGAACGGCAAGGCGCTGTCGGATTCTCGCGGTGAAGTGGCCTATTCCGCCGAATTCTTCCGCTGGTACGCGGAGGAGGCGGTGCGCATCATCGGCCAGCTGTCGTCGCGCGCGCCGACCTCGGGCGCACGCATCCTCGTGCACCACAAGCCCGCGGGCGTGGCGGTGCTGGTGACGCCGTGGAATTTTCCCGCCGCGATGGCGACCCGCAAGATCGGGCCCGCGCTCGCGGCCGGCTGCCCGGTCGTGCTCAAGCCCGCCTCCGATACGCCGCTGACCATGCTCGCGCTGATGCCGATCATGGAGGAGGCGGGCGTGCCGGCCGGGGTGATCAACGTCATCCCCTCGCGCCAGTCCGGCAAGGTCGTGGGCGAGATGCTGCGCGACCCGCGGGTGCGCGTGATCTCGTTCACCGGCTCGACCGAAGTCGGCCGCACGCTGCTGCGCGCCGCCGCCGACAACGCGGTGAAGCCCGCGCTGGAGCTCGGCGGCAACGCGCCCTTCATCGTGCTCGAGGACGCCGACATCGACGCCGCGATCGAAGGCGCCATGATCGCCAAGATGCGCAACATGGGCGAGGCCTGCACTTCGGCGAACCGCTTCTACGTGCACGAGAAGGTGCATGACGCGTTCGCAAAAAAGCTCACCGCCAGGATGGCGGCGCTGAAGGTCGGCAACGGGCTTGATGAGGGCGTGGCGGTCGGACCGCTGGTCAATGCGGCTGCCAAGCAGAAGGTCATCGAGCTGGTCGACGATGCGGTCGGCAAGGGCGCGAGGATTTTGACTGGCGGCAAGGCGCCGCAGGGGCCGGGCCATTTCTATCCGCCGACCGTGCTCGACGACGTGCCCGACGGCGCCAAGATGCTGGGCGAGGAGATTTTCGGACCGGTCGCCGCGATCCAGACCTTCAAATCCGACGACGAGGTGATCAGGCGCGCGAACGACACCGAATATGGCCTCGTCGCCTATCTCTACACCGCCGACCTCGGCCGCGGCATGCGCGTGTCCGAGCAGCTCGACTTCGGCATGGTCGGCCTCAACCGCGGCCTCGTCTCCGATCCTGCGGCGCCCTTCGGCGGCATGAAGCAGTCCGGCATCGGCCGCGAGGGCGCCCACGAGGGGCTGATGGAGTATTTGGAGACGCAATACATTTCGGTGGCGTGGTGATCTGGGAGCGGATCGAGTGAGCTGCGGAGGCGATCGTCCATGGACGTGCTGATGCCGCAGCTCGGCGAGACCGTGGCCGAGGGCAAGATCACGAAGTGGTTCAAGTCGGCCGGCGATGCCGTGCAGCCGGGCGACAACCTGTTCGAGATCGAGACTGACAAAGTATCGATGGAGGTGCCTTCGACCACGGCCGGAGTGCTCGCGGAAATCCGCGTCGGCACGGGCGAAGTGGCGCCCGTCGGCGCCATCGTCGCGGTGATCTCGGGCGAGGCCGGCGCCGCCGCGCTCTCGCCGACCGAGCGCACGAGCGCGCCACCGAAGTCGCCGGCCTCGCCGCCGCGCGTCGCGAGCGCGGGCGCAGCCGGCGTTCCGACGGTTGCCGCCGCCGCCCCCGCGCCAAGCGATCCGCTGAAGCTCGATCCGTTCTTCGAGGTTCGCACCCCCGAGCGCAATTACGGCCCCGCCCGGCTTGCCGGCGGCACCGTGACGACGCCGCTCGCCCGCCGGCTCGCCGCCGAGGCCGGCATCGACCTTGCGCGCGTGTCTGGCTCGGGTCCGCATGGTCGTATCGTCGCCCGCGATGTCGCCGAGGTGACCGCTGGCGGTGCCGCGCGGCCTGCGGCCGCAGCAGCCGGAGGCGGTCCGACCGCCGAACAGGTGAAGGCGCTCTACCGGGACACCCCCTTCGAGGAGGTCCCCCTCGATGGGATGCGCAAGACGATCGCGGCGCGGCTCGTGCAGGCGAAGCAGACCATTCCGCATTTCTACCTGACCGCCGATGTCGAGATCGGGAGGCTGCTCGCGCTGCGCGAGGAGGCGAACGCCGCGGCCCCCAAGGACAGGGATGGCAACCCGGCGTTCAAGCTCTCGGTCAATGATCTCCTCATCAAGGCGTGGGCGGCGGCGCTGCAGCGGGTCGCGGCCGCGAATGCGGCCTGGGCCGAGGACCGCATCCTGCGCTTCAAGCATTCGGACATCGGGGTGGCGGTCGCGATCGAGGGCGGGCTGCTCACGCCGATCATCCGCCAGGCCGAAACGAAGTCACTCAGCGCGATCTCCAACGAGATGAAAGAAATGGCCGCGCGAGCGCGCGCGAAGAAACTCAAGCCGCACGAATACCAAGGCGGCGCGTCGGCGATCTCCAACCTCGGCATGTACGGCATCCGCGAGTTCGCAGCCATCATCAACCCGCCGCAGGCGACCATCCTCGCGGTCGGCGCCGCGCGGCGGCAGGCGGTCGAGACCGCGGATGGCGGCGTCGCCTTCGCGAGCATGATGTCGGTGACGCTTTCCTGCGACCACCGCGTGGTCGACGGCGTAGTCGGCGCCGAGCTGATCGCCGCGTTCCGGGGACTTGCGGAGCAGCCGGTGACGATGCTGGTGTAAGGAGCGGAGTTTGTAGGGGTAGAGTCGAGGAGAGGCGCGGTGGCTGGGGGCCTGAGGCCATCGCTCCGTTTCCACTCCCCGCTCATCGAACCGGACGTGCGGATTTCCCGCATCCGGCTCTCCGACCAGCTTCATCGCAAGGCCCACGGCG
>WNGR01012726.1_pt1 | contig 14177 bp, 12 predicted proteins | sample 5407581 | NCBI WGS metagenome assembly WNGR01 (sample SAMN13153383, study PRJNA577476) | soil metagenome | isolation source: 80 cm soil or saprolite under Garry oak tree replicate 2 | place: USA:California | collected 2016-06-15
ATCGGCACGAGAATCCATGAATCGCCTCCTGGGGAGACCGTGAAGGTAGGGTCGATCGAGTCTGCCCGGGCCGGAAGGACCTTGAACAGGAAGAACTACCGGCTGCTTCCCGGCAGCTTCGCCACCGGTGACTGCGGTTTGCGGCATCACGCCAACGACGGCAGCCGCCGCAGGCTTGCTGTGCTGTCGAGGGCCGGGCATGTGGATACTGCCGCCGACCTCGATCGCATCGCAGCCGCCACGGCGCCCGGCACTTGCTCCGTCCCGTGGGCGCCTTCCCCGAGCATGGCAGCATCCTGGCCAGCAGCGGCGGCCGGACATGGCGCCGCAGCACCGGCTGTAGTCGAAATATGGGACTACCACGCGGCGGCCTGCCGTGCACCGAGCCTGCCCAGTGGAGGATGACCGACCAGCACGGCGGCACCGCCGTGATGCGCGACGGTCACACCCAGGCAGCCTGCGCTCTGGACGGGGCACGGGCCGTGCCGCTGGCGGCATCGCGGAAGGGGCGAGCATGACAGATCCCTCATCCGGATCACCACCGCACTGGCCGTGGCCATCGTCGCCGTGGCGGCCGTCATTTCCTACCGCCACGCCTATGAGCTGGTCAGCACCCATGGCGAGACCGGGATAACCGCCCGGCTCGTCCCGTTCATAGTCGACGGACTCATCCTCGCTGCGAGCATGCTCACCCTTGACGCCAGCCGGCGCCGCCGGCACGTACCACCCCTAGATGCTTGCATTCCTCCGATCGACAAAATGTTGTCTATGCGGCGGCCGGGACTGCCGTGGTGATGCCGGGGTCGTGGAAGAGGGCCTGCATGGCGATGCGGAGGCTCTCGTGGTCGCGGTCGATGCGGGTCCAGTGCGCGGGCTTGCGTCCCCGGCGGGGGCTGCGGACCCCGGCCAGGATGGGGGCGATGACCTGGTCGCGGAGGGCGAGCAGGGCGGCGATGGTGCGGGCCGCCTCGGGCGGGATGTGGTAGCGGCGGGTCCTGCCGGGCTTGGCGGCGAGGTCCTTGCCGCGGAGCTTGCGCAAGTCGTAGGCGGCCTGCCGGGCGGTGTAGCCGCCGTCGTGGGTCAGGGCGCGGACCTTGGCGGCATGCTCGGCGACGGTGAATCCGTGTGGCGCGGCGGCCAGGGCCAGCGTGGCCGACAGGGCGGCGCGGATCCTGGGCCTGTTGAAGTCGATGCCGGCGGTGCGGGTGGCGCCGAGCCGGGAGGGCAGTGGCAGGTCGTCGAGGGTGGTGCCGGCGATGAAGGCGATGTCGGCGCAGTCGAGTGTGGTGGCGAACCGGCCGGTGATGCCGGCGAGGCGGGTGATGATCTCGGGGAAGTTGCCGATGCCGCGGCGGCAGCGCAGTTCCCTGGTGTTGCGGACGGTGGCTTCGAAGCGCAGGACGTGTTCGCCCTCGGTGCAGGCCTTGCACTGGAGCAGCCCGAAGCGGATCCGGAACCAGGTCAGGCCGTACTGGGAGTTCTCGATCACGATCTCCTGCGCGGGCGGGCCGGCCGCCCGGTTGCGGTGCGGCCGGTTCTTCAGGCCGAACAGGGTCCGCAGGGCGGGGATGTCCAGCCGGGACCGGGTCCGGTCGAGGACCCGGTCAAACAGGTCTTCCATCTGAGCGCCGGACCGGACAGCAGGTTGCGGCTGTATTCGGCCTGGTAGACGGTGTAGCCGCAGCGGAAGCCGCTCATGCCCTGCTCGGCCAGGTCCAGGCCGAAGCACAGGCAGGCGGTGCAGGTCCACCGGTCGCAGACCTGGCCCAGGCGCCCTGTGGCCGCAGGCTGCGACAAGGTATCTGCGACCTGGGCCAGGCGCTGCGGGTCCGCGATGTCAGTAAAGCAGTTGCCCTCCTTGCTGAACCCGATCCCGGCGGCCCGGGCCGCAGCCGCGACATGCTCGTGGCCGTTGAGGATGACCTGCGCGGGGAACGGCGGGTGCCCGGACATCTTGATCGTCACGTGCCCCCAGGCCGGGTCCATGATGTGGAATGAGTAGTGGTTGACATAGGCGGTCTTCTTCGCGATGTTGCCGATCACGCCGCTGGACTGCGAGCGGCGGACCTCCCACACGCTGGCTGGTGCCTTCGCCACCAGGACCAGGAACACGCCGGGCCGGGACGGCGGGCAGGCGGCCAGGTGCTCCGCGGCGATCAGGTGCTTGCGCTGCCCGGCCTTGCAGTAGATCACCGGGACATCATTGGCCTGGCCCCAGGCCCTGACCCAGCGGGCGAACCGGCCGGCCATCCGCATCAGGTGCGTGTCGTCCAGCTGATCATCCGAGCCGTCGTGCCAGCGGCGCCACCAGGTCCGGAACCCGCCCGGGTTGTGCCCCAGCGGGAAGTAGGCGTTCAGCACGATCCGGTCCACGCAGTCATAGCAGCCGGTCAGCAGATCCCCGTACCGCTCGCAGAAGTCATCAGCCACGCACCGAACGTGCCAGGCTCACCGCGGCCCGTCAGCCAGACTGCCCGAAGGGCCACTCCTTCCGGGCGAAGTCCCGGACGGAGCGTAGCGACCCTTTGGGGCGATGACTCCGACGGTTGAGCTGAGTTTGTCAGGCTGTCATAGGCAGCCTTGCTGCGGCGAGGCGGTTGTCGATGTGGTGCTGGATGGCGGTCAGCGCGGCGCGCAGGGGTGGCGGGGCCTGGGGCTGCCCGGCGGCGAACAGGGGTGCGAGGACGCGGTCGTGGACTTTGGTGTAGAAGATGGCGAACGCCAGCCCGTCGGGGGTGAGGTCGTAGGTATTGGCGTGGGCGCGGCGGGTGATCAGGCCGTTGCGTCGCAGCCGGGCCAGGTCGTAGGAGGCCTGGGTCATCGAGTAGGGGACGCCGAGCAGTCCGGTCATCAGGGCGCGCAGGCTCCTGTTGGTGATGCCGGTGACGGCGCACAAGGTGACGCACAGGGCGCCGGCCAGGGCCTGGACCCGAGAGTCGCCGAAGCGCATGGCTGTAGCTCTCCGCCCGTCCGTGTCCGCGGACGGGTGCGCGATCCGCTCGAAGACTGGATTCGCGAGGACGCAGCCCTGGCCGGCACGTTCAGTCTGCAACAGCCGGGCATTGACCGCTCGCGCCCGGGCCTGCAGCTCGTCAAGATTGTGCAGGCGGCGCTGGCAGCCGAGGTCACTAGGCGCATTGACGACGGTCTCGATCCGCAAGGCGGGCTGGTCTTTGAGGTATTGCTTGATCCGGGAGTGCTTGTAGAAGGCGTTCACGGTGACTTCGGTGCCGCGGGAGACGATTTTGGTCTTGAACTCCGAGGAGGTGTCGGAGCGGACCCGCCGGTCGAAGATGATCTCGATGGTGTCCGGGCGGCCCAGGTCGAGGTTGTCGGTGACCAGTTCCTCGAAGAAACCGCGGGCGTAGCGGGGCGCGGTGAACACGATCGTGCGGGACACCTCCACCTGCGCCATGGACAGCTCCCACCAGTACCCGGCGCGCTGGTCGGCCGCGCCCAGCGGCAGCGGCAGCCGGGACAGCCACCGCTGGAAGAACACGTTGATCGTGCCGGGCTGCAGAGCATCGCAGATCTTCTGCAGCAGCGCCGGATCATCGGCGGAGGCGAACCCGTTGGACAACTCGGTGAAGCCGAGCCCCGCCTTGCGGGCCTGCTGCTTGGCCCATTCGTGGCCGTTGACCCAGATTTTCATCGGCCAGGGGCAGTACGTGCAGACCTTGATGAAGGCGTCCCCGAAGCCGGCGTCCCGCAAATAGAAGTAGTAGACCGTGACACGGCGGTCTTTCTTATCAAAAGAGAACTGCGGCGGCTTGGACGGGTCGGTGTCACGCTGGCGGGCCAGGAACACCCGCTGCGTCTCCTGGGCCACCCCGATCGCCGCTACCTGGGACCGGCCGCTGGTTGCCGCCTTGTCCAGGTAGGGGCGCATCACCTCGATGTTGCGGTCGGCAGCCTTCAATGTCACCACCGGGATGTCGTTGGCCTCAGCGAACGACGCCACCCGGCGGCGGAACCCATCCCCGATCTGCTGCAGGCACGCCGCCGAGAAGACCTTGCACCCGCGATGGGTGAGGAACTGGATAACCTGCCCGCTGACCTGCAACTGGCCCAGGTAACCATGCAGGTAAAGCCGGTCCAGGCATTCCAGATCAAGCGCAACGTGCCCGTCCAGCACGTCGTTGACTGTGACCGGCACCGACCGCTTGAACCGGGACGCCATGACACCCTCCCGCACGTGGCCTACGGAGAGAGCGTGCACCTACCCCCGCGGGAACGCCTGCGGAACCACAAACCTCGGCGGTATCAGGCGGAGCCTGTCTGGAGGATGGGTCGCCGGTGGTGAATGTGGGCGCTGGCAGTGGTTCCTACGAACCCCGCGACCGGCCGGTGGTGGCGGCCGGGCCTTCCGCGGTTATGGTCTCGCAGCGGCCGGCGGGAGCAGCGCCGGCGGTGCGCGCGGTGGCCGAGGCGCTGCCCTCCCGTGATGGCGCCTTCGGCGCCGCGATGGGCGTGCTCACGCTGCACCATTGGCGTGACCGGGCTCAGAGGCTGGCGGAAACGCGCCGGGTAGCCCGCGGGCCGGTGGTGTTGTTCCTGCGGGACCCGCACGCAGTCCCCTTCTGGTGGCTGCACCACTACTCCCGGCGACGGCCCGGCTGGAGGCGAGCCGGGAAACCCCGCTCGGCCAGGTGGCGCAGATGCTTGGCCAGCGTCTGGACGTGATCCCGGTACCGACCCCAGCCGACTGCACAGATGGGTTCAACGCGGCGTACTGGCGCCGCCCCCAGGCATACCTGGACCCAGATGTCTGGCGGCCCATGTCTGCGCTAGCGCTGATCCCCGAAGCGGGCCGCGCAGACGGAATGCGGCGACTGCAAGCCGACCTCAACGCCGGCGAGTACAACCGGCGATGGGGCCACCTGCTCGCACTAAACGAACTCGACCTGGGCTACCGGGTGATCGCCACCCGGCCGTAACAGCCGCGCCCTCCCTAATCGAATGTCAGCATCCGAGTAAGGAATCACTCGTCCAGCGAGGCTCCGACTTGGCGCACGGCTTGGGCCATGGCCCCGGTAGGCGCCCTGGTCAGCGCCCCTAGAGAACGACGTTAAGGCCTGGATCACCACCTGGAACGACAGTCCCAGGCCGCTCACTTGGACCAAGACCGCCGACGCGATCTTGAACTCTCCCGCGGACTACTCGCCAAGCTCGGAACCGCAGTCACCGGTGGCGAAGCTGCCGGGAAGCAGCCGGTAGTTCTTCCTGTTCAAGGTCCTTCCGGCCCGGGCAGACTCGATCGACCCTACCTTCACGGTCTCCCCAGGAGGCGATTCATGGATTCTCGTGCCGATTCGACGCAGAAGTCGTACAACTACTCCCCCGGCGGGTGGTGCATGACCGATGGAACCTCGGAGGTCGTGTGGCAGTCAGACGGGAACCTCGTCTGGTACGACATCGCCGACAGCCACGTATTCTGGAAGTCGGATACCTGCACGAGCTGCACCTGGACCGATCTGACGGGTTCGTACCGGCTCAGTTTCCAGCTCGACGGCAATATCGTCATCTACACGCGCTCCGGCCACGTGTTGTGGGCTATCGGATATCGGACAGTCCGATAACAGGAGATCCACAACCACTTTCGACTGGATCAACGGCGAACAATTCAACACATGTGGCTTTCTCAACCAAGACACAACGTGGATCCTGGAGCATCGCCAGCAGGATCCGGACCCAGCATTGAACATCATTTGGCATTACTGGACCAGGTGTCATTAAAAGGCGCATCCGGCGTAACCAGTCACGCCCCCTGTTGATCTGTGGTGTGTCGGTGCTGGCGTCCGCTTTGTGATCATGGTTTGGTTCGGGGATGCCGCATGCGGAGCAGCCGTCGTATGAGGAGCTGGCTGCCCGGCACGCGGAACTGACGGCGCGGGTCTCGGAACTCCTGGCGGTGGTGGCGGAGCAGGCCGCGCTGATCGAGACGCTGCGGACCGAGGTCGCGGCGCTGCGCCGGCAGGCGGGCCGGGATTCCTCGAACTCATCGCGGCCCCCGAGCCAGGATGGCCCGGCGGCTGAGGCGAAGGCGGCTAAGCGGGCAGCGCGGCGGGCACGGCCGGCCAGGCCGCAGGGCGGGCAGAAAGGTCATCCGGGTGCGAGCCTGGCGTGGGCCGCCCGGCCGGATGAGATCCTGGTCATCGAGCCGGGCACCTGCGGCGGGTGCGGCGCGGACCTGGCCGGCGCCGCGGGCCGGGTCGCTTCTGTCGTGCAGGTGCCCGATATCCCGCCAGCCGCGCTGACGGTGACCGAGTACCGGATGATGAGCCGCACTTGCGGGTGCGGGCAGGTCACGACCGCCCCGGCCCCGGCGGGGGTAACTGGGGGCCCGGTCTGCTACGGGCCGAACGTGACCGATGCGGCAACGCTGCTCGCGAGCACGGACGTGATCGGGGTCGAGCGGGCTGCGGATCTGATGGGTGCGCTGCTGAAGGCACCGGTCTCCACGGGGTTCGTGTCGCGGTGCCTGGCCCGCCTCGACGCGGCGTTAATCACCGCTGGATTCGAGGACGCGCTGAAAGACGCGCTGCGGTCGGCGGACGTGCTCGGCACCGACGAGACCCCCGCCCCGCTCACCACCGCGGCAGCCAGCGCCGAAGATTGCGGGAACCCGCACGTCTACACGGTGCGGACCATGCGCGCCTATACCGGCGGCGGGCCGGACCTCATCTGGTACGGCGCAGCCGGGAATCGCACCAAGGCGTCGATCACCGGCTTTGGGATCCTGGACGGTTTCGCTGGGGTCCTGGTCCGCGACGACCACGGCGGCTACCTCAGCTACGACGCCGGGCTCGCCGGAGTGCAGCAGTGCGTCGCTCACCTTTACAGGTACCTCGATGACGCCTACGCGATCGACCCCGAATCCCAGGTCTGGACCCGGCAGGCCGGCGACGCCCTGCGCGCGGCCTCGGCCGCGGTCAGGGCCGCCCGGGACGCCTGCCAGGCTGAACTGGATCCCGCCCTGCTGAACAAGCTGCGCCACGGCTACGACCAGGCCGTCGCCTTCGGGGTCTCGGTCAACCTGTCCCGGCCCTGGCACAAGGGAAACCACCCCGGACTGATCCTGGCCCGGCGGCTGAAACGCAAAGCCGGCCAGGTCTGGCTATTCGCCACCCGCTTCGACGTCCCGCCCACGAACAACGGGTCTGAGAACGCCGTCCGCGGCTACAAGCTCGCCGCGAAGATCAGCGGCTGCTGGCGCACCCTGGCAACCCTGCAGCGCCACTGCCGCATCCGCTCCTACCTCACCACCGCCCGCAGCCACGGCCGCCACCCACTCGCCGCCATCCGCGACGCCCTCACCGGCAACACCTGGATGCCGCCGCACCCGGCATGATCAGCTACTGGCAGCGTCATCGGGCCGTTCCGCGCTTGGGAGAGCGGGGTGCCCAGCGCGGCACCCGCTGCAGGTAGTCCTGGTAGTCGCCTCCGAAGCGGGTCAGGAGCCGCTGTTCCTCCCACCGGGCGATTGCCGCGAAGGCGGCGCATTGGATCGCCAGCCCTGCCCAGACAGCCGGGCGGCGGTAAAACAGCGCCCAGCCGAGCCAGACGGCGGCCTCTCCTGCATACATCGGGTTGCGGCTGAGCCGGTACGGGCCGCGCCGCAGCAGGTATTCGGGTGTGAGCCGGGAGTCCAGCGCCCAGCCCCGCGGCCCGGCTTGATAGTGGGCGGCCAGCGCCCAGGTCATCAGCGCCGCGCCCGCAGCTACCGTGAGCAGCCCGGCGCCGCGTGCGGCGGACGTGGCCGGTCCCTGCGGCCTGGCCCGGCCGCCTAGACGAGTGATTCCGTATGGATCTTCAATGGTCGTAGGCGATCAGCGATCGGGTGACCGGCGCGCCGGTCTTGTTGTTGTGCCAGATGGCGGCGGCCATGGCCAGGATCCGCTGGGCGACGCGGATGGCGACGCCTTCGAAGGTCCGCCCGCCGTGGGCTTCCAGGTCGAGCTGGCCCTTGGGGGTGTCGAAGCTTCTCCCGGGACCGGCCCGGGCAACGCGGTCTTGATCCTCGCGTTTGCGCAGCTCAGAGGCTGATGGTGACGATGTTAGCGACTGCGACAGGTGTGGTGCAACGATCTGGTGTGGCGTGTCACCGGCGTGTCGCGTTGTTGAGCTGGGTCATCAGTTCGCGGTTGGCGGCCCGGGCGGCGGCGAGATCCTGATCACGTTCTTCGAGTTCCATGCTCAGGCCGGCGGCCTGCTGCTCAAGGTGGGTGATCTTCTGGGTGAGGGCGTCGATGTCGGCGGGCGCGCCGAGGCCGCTGTCGTTCCAGGCCTGCTCGCCGAGGGCTTCGGAGAGCCGGGTTTCGAGTTGCCGGACGCGCGCGTTCAGCCGGAGCGCGCGTTCGTGGGCGGCGAGCAGGTCTGCTTGCAGCGAGGCGCGGGTGACGCCGGTCCCGCCGGCCTGGCCGCCGGTGCCGGGCGGGGCGGCTTCGAGTGCGTGGATCTTGCCGAGCAGGTCTTGGTGCCGGTAGAGGAAGCTGCGGTCGACCCCGGCTGCGCGGGCGATGCCGGAGACGGTGATCTCGGTCCCGTCGCGGCTGGCGAGGTTGAGCGCTGCGATGACGCGCTGGCGGCGGCGGGCGGAGTCGGATTGCCGCCCTTTGCTCATCGCTTCGGTCCGCGGGCGTGCCGTCGCGGGCCGGGCGGGCGCGGTGGTGCTCGTCATGCGAGGGCCTCGGTTCGGGGTGCGGGCAGCGGGACTGCGCTGATGCGGGCGGCGGGCATGCCGAGGTGGACGGCGCGGTGGCGCCGCACTACCGCGATGGCCTCGTCGACCTGGCCGCGTTCGGTGTCGGTGAGCTGGGCGATGTCGCCCTTGATCCGGGTGATCAGCCGCCGGATCCGGGTGATTTCCTCGTCGGCGGGTGCGGCGTCGGCGCGGGCCCACTCATCGACGCCGTCGATGGCGGCGGCGAGGCGTTCGCGGGTGCGCAGCAGGTCATCGAGGTAGGCGGTCAGGTCGGGCAGGTGCGAGACGTCGGCGCGGAAGTGGTCGCAGCCGGCGCAGCGGAACCGGACAGGGCAGGCGCCGCCGCCGGCTCGCACGTTGGAGGGTTCGGTGCAGGTCCCGTAGGGGACGGCGACCTCGCCGATCGCGTACCGGGCGTGCTCGGCGTCGAGCAGCGCGCCCGCCTGCCGCCAGACGCGGTTGCCGTGCCGGTCGAACTGCATGGCGGTGACCTTGTCGACGGCTTCGCGGCGGCGGGCTTCGCCGACCCGGTAATACCGTTTCGTGGTGTCCATCATCTTGTGGTCCATCAGCTCGCGGAGCACGTCGATGGCGACGCCGGCATCGGCGTGCCGCTGGGCGTAGGTGTGCCGGTAGCAGTACGGGACGATCTTGGTTTTGCTGAACTCGGTGCCGTCGGGTGAGCGCAGCGGCGGAAGCTGATCGATCCAGGTGCGGTGCCGCAGGTCGAGGGTTCCGCCGCTGATCGGGCGGTGCCCGCGGGGGTTGGCGTGCGGGGCGGGCAGCAGGGCCAGTTCCGTGATCGGGGTGGCGGGGAACCGTTCCCGGACGTGCTGCTGCTGAGCGGTGATCACGTTCGCGGTCGCCTGGCTGATCGGGAGCCGGCGGCCTTGCCGCTGGCGTTTGTGGTTGTCGTAGATGAGCACAGGAGAGCTGTCAGGATCACGGGCAAGGCAGTCCCACGGCAGCCGCAGGATCTCATCGGGCCGCCGGCCGGTGTCGGTGAGCAGCTCGACTGCGCAGCGGATCTCCCGTCCCGATGGTGCCTGTTCCAGCAGCGGCAGATGCTCGCATAGCTGCCGCATGACCTGCGCGGGCACGTCCCGGCCGGGCTCGGGACGCTCGGGCCTGGCGGGAATGTCGCCGAAGGCGAGGGTGAAGTCCTCGCCGAGCCCGGCTGCGGCCCCGCCCGGGCAGGTCAGTCCCAGTGCCCGGATCCGGCCCAGGATCCGCCGGACGTCCCGGCAGGCCGCTGTGCGCAGTTCCGGGCTGCACTCCCCGGCCGAGGTCAGGTAGGCGAGGCGGTGCAGGAACGTCTCGATGTCCGCGCGTCCCAGCGCGGCGGGCACGTCACCGTGATCGTCGCGGGTGGCCCGCAGGCTGGCGGACAGTCTCGCCAGGCTGCCCACGAGGGCGCGCATGACGTTGCCGGCCCGGCCGGCCCGGCGCCGGGGCAGCTCATCGGCGGCGAACCGCTTGGCTGCCTCGCGCAGCCACGGCTGGGTGATCGTAGTGAAGGTGAGCCGTCCTTTCTGGCCGAAGACCTCCAGCTCCCACACATCCCTGTCCTTCTCGGTGTCCGGGTCGGTCAGGGCCAGCCGGGCGTGGCGGGCCAGCCCGTTCAGCACGGTCCGCTTCTGCTTGATCGTGGTGGTGCCGGGAGGCAGGTCGGCGTCTTCCAGCGAGACGGCGCCGAGCCGGCGCAGGTCTTCCACCAGCAGGCGCAGTACCTCCGGGCGGGTGATGACGCCGGAGCGGACCCGCTGCTGGAGGCCGTAAAGGACCATGGCGGTCATCCGCGGCGGCATGCCGCGCAGGCTCACCTGCCCGGTGACCGGAACCGGCGACGCGGTCTGCTGCCAGCGGCCGGCATCCAGGCCCGGGTCGGCGGCCAGGGCGAGCCGCCATCGTTCTTGATGCGGCTCGCAGTAACGGACGTTCCCGCCGAGCCGGTCACGCGGGCACGCCGTGACCTGGCAGTCACCCCATGAAGGCAGCGCCCGGCGCGCCGGGTCCGCCACGAACTGCGCCACCGGCACGCCGCGGCGCCGCTGGGCACGGCGGTGAGCCGCGCACAGTCCCTCGGTCGTGGCCCCTGCGGGCCGCCGGCATCGCCGGACAATGCACCAGGCGCCGGCGGGCACTTCCGCGCCGTCGCGGCGGGGACGCCAGCCCAGCTGGGGATGCCCGCGCGGGGGAGCCAGAACCCGCCGCCCCTGGTCCCATCCGGCTTCGGCCAGGAACGCCGGGTCGATCAGCCGGGCCAGCCGCGCCGCCCGATCATCGGCCAGGCACTCATCACCGAACACGTGGCTGACCAGGCCGGCCGCCACTACCGCCGGACCGGCCAGCCGGGGCACCGGTGCCGTCGCCGCGGTCACGAGGTCACCCCGGCGAGCTCGCGCGGGCTGGGCACCGCATCCACGGCGGCCCGCAGCCGGGCCGGGTCGGGATGGGCGTACACCTGCGTGGCGGAGATCGAGGCGTGCCCGAGCAGCTGGGCCTCATCCAGCGCCCCGCCCGCGTCCAGCACGTTGGAGGCGAACGCGTGCCTGAGCTGATGCGGCCGCAGAACCGGGCTGATCCCGGCCCGGCGGGACGCGGCAGCGATCAGGTCATTGACCGCGTCCAGGCGCATCGGTGCGCCGGCCCGCCCCCGGAACAGGTTCACGAAGACGAAGTCGCAGCCCGCCGCGCGCGGCGCCCTCAGCCGCTCGAACTCATAACCGTCGAACGCCTGCACCGTCAGGAAGTCCAGCGGCACGGCGCGCTGCCGGCGGGACTTAGCCGCTGCCCCGTTCGGGTTGCCGTCGCGGCGCACCACGTGCACGTGCGGCCGCGCGATCTCACACCCCAGGGCGCGGGAATCGGCCAGCAGGTGCACATCCGAGCGGCGCAGCCCGAGCAGCTCGCCGCGGCGCAGCCCCGCCCGCGCCATCAGCAGCACGATCAGCCGGTCCCGGGCCGACCGGCACGCCCCGAGCACCGCAACGATATCGGTGTCGGACGCCCGAGCCGGGAACGCTTCCGGCTCGTGCACCCGGTGCCGGACCCGCATCCGCCACGCCATCCCGTCCCGCTCGCCACGCGCAACCTCGGGCAGGTCCCGGTCATCGGCCACCTCATAGAGCAGCGGCACCAGATGCCCGCTCGCCTGCCCGGCCGCGACCGCATGCACCACCATGCCGCGCACCGCCGTCAGCACCCCGTTGATCCGCCGCGCTGAGCGGGCCGGCGGGCTGCCAGGACCCGCCAGCACCACTGCCGCTGCCGGGCCACCAGCGCACGAGGCAGCCCGGCCCGCGTGCGCCAGCCAGGTCATGAACAGGCCCAGCTGCTCGGCCCCCGCCAGCCAGGTGCGGTCCGTCCGGGCACACCACCGCAAGAACAACGCGATCGAGCCCGCGTAACTCTTCGTCGTCGACTCCGCGCCATCACGGCCGAACCGCACCTGCCGCAAGAACCCGTCCGCAACCGGCACGACGGCCAGGTCCTCATCAAGCACCGTCCAGTACCTCTGCCCGGACGGCAGCCTCACCGGAAACGCCCGCATCCCCGATCCCCCGATCTCGCGCTGGGCTGAATGACTACTACCAGCCACGAGCACCACACCCGAGGAGACGCGCCGGGAAAGCCCCTCACATGACCAGTTCACCCAACGTCATGCGACAGGCTCAGGACGCCGGGAGAACGTTGACCGATTCGATCAGCTGGCGGATGGTCTTGAGCAGCGGCTCGCCGTGCCGGGCGGTCTCGTCCTTGCGGGAGGGGCGCAGCAGCGTGATGCCCCGGGTGGCCAGGTCGGCCTCGGTTTCCCGGCCGGCGAAGCCCTTGCCGGTGATCAGGGTCAGGCCGGGCCGGGCGGCGGCCAGGTGCGGCTCGACGTCGAGCATCGCGGCCAGCACTTCGCGCTCGCCGATCTTCGGGTCGGCCAGCGCCCGCAGCACCGGCATCCCGGCCGGGGTGCAGATCAGGTACAGCCGCAGCCCCCAGAACCAGCGCGAATGAGAAGCGCAGTACCCGTAGCCCGCCCAGCCGGCCATGTCGGAGCGTTTGACCGCGGGCCGGGACCGGCCGCATTCGACCGGGGTGGAATCGGCGATCCAGACGTCGTCGAGCCAGAAGTCGCTGTCGGCGGCCAGGTCCCGGATCACCTGCTTGACCAGCGGCCGCGCGGAGCCGCTTGTTGCAGCCGGGCTGGTGCGGCAGGTACGGGAAAGCGCCCGCGCAGGTGGCACAAGGCGAACCGGATCCACCGGTGCTCGCTGTGAAAGCCCAGCAGCGCCTGCGCGACCGCCAGGCAGACCAGCTCCGGCTGGCTGAGGCGGGCCGGGTGGCCGGGCCGGCGGTCTTTGGCCAGCATGTCGTCGATCTTGACGTACAGTGCCGTCACGAGGGTGTCCAGATCAGCGTCCACGAGGGCCTCCAGGCTCGACGTTTGGTAAGCAACGCCGATCATGGGCACCCTCGCCAGCCCGGTCACGTAATGACACGCCCATGATCAATAAGGAATCACTCGTCCAGCGAGGCTCCGCCTCTGACCGCCGAGGTTGATCGTTCTGCCTGCTCAGCGGTGCCGCGTGGTTCAGGCTGGGATCGTCGGTGATGGCTGAGCAGGGCGGTTGTCATGTCTGGTGTGGTCACGGTTCCGCAGCTGCTGGATGGGCACACGGTCCTGGATGTGGAGTGCCTGGACCGCATCTACCTCAACGGCTATGTGCCCATGCTTCAGGTGGGCGGGCAGGTGATCACGTTCCTGCACGGCCACCTGGGGATGCCGGTCGCTTCCCCGGCGGTGATCGAGCAGATCGGCACCCGGTTCCGGCAGGCGGTGGCGCGGTTCGCCGACAACAACGACATCCCGATGGTCAAGTTCAAGAAAGGCATCCGGAAGATCGATGTGATGCGCCCACTGCTGGCATGCGCCGCCCGCACTGGCCGGGCGCAGGTGGTGGCGGTCGGCTGGGCGCAGGAGTTCCAGCATGTGTGGGGCGCGCGCAAGCGCGACACTGACCCGGCCCGTCCGCCGCAGTTTTCCTATGCCATGGCTGAGCGGCGGGTGACCTGCTATTACTTCTATGTCTGGGATGAGCGGTGGGGTCCCGGGTTCATCAAGGTCTGCGCGTACTTCCCCTATCCGGTGAAGGTCTGGCTCAACGGCCATGAGCATTCCAAGCGGGCAGCCGCCCGTGCCGGGATCGGCTTTACTGAGCTGTCTAACGGGTTCGCCCGCTGCGATGACCCCGATGGCCTCCGGCTGATCTGCGACCGGCTCGGGCCGCGGGACATCCAGGCGTTCTTCGACCGGTGGATGTCACGCCTGCCGCTGCCCCTGACTCCCGCCGACCGGGCGGGCGGCTACTGGTGGGAGCTGTCGATGCGGCAGGTCGAGGTTTCCCGGACCCTGGTGTTTGACGCCCCCCGCCAGGCACGGGCGTTCTTCGAGGCCCTGGTCGCCGATAACCTCGACCTT
>WNGR01010128.1_pt1 | contig 14168 bp, 16 predicted proteins | sample 5407581 | NCBI WGS metagenome assembly WNGR01 (sample SAMN13153383, study PRJNA577476) | soil metagenome | isolation source: 80 cm soil or saprolite under Garry oak tree replicate 2 | place: USA:California | collected 2016-06-15
GCCACCCAGTTGTAGATTGTCTGCGCAGTCGGCTCGAACTCCTTCTCCAGGTCCTCGGGTGTTCGCCCGGCCTTCACCAGTTCGACCATCTGGGCCCGGAATTCCGCCGGGTACGGGGTGCAATGCTTCGCCATGGTGGGCACCTCCTATTCCAAAGGATAGGTATCCACGAAACCGGGTCAACTCCAGACGAGGTGTTCGCCGAGCACCGGCGGCGGCAATATCCACGTGAATTGCTGTTCTCGACGGTGGTTGAACTGATGACGCTGGTGTCGCTGGGACTGAGTCCGTCGCTGCACGCTGCAGCGACACAGACGAAGCCCCTGCCGGTGTCGCTGGCCGCGCTCTACGAGAAGGTCAACCGCACCGAACCCGCGATCCTGCGCGCCCTGGTACAGGGCAGCGCACAGCGTCTGGAGCCGGTGCTGGCGGCGTTGCCATGCCAGCCCAGCCTGCCCGGCTGGCGTGTGCGGGTGCTTGATGGCAATCACCTGCCGGCCAGTGAGAAACGGCTGGCGGCGTTGCGCGAGCAGCGTGGCGCGGCGTTGCCGGGGCACGCGCTGGTGGTCTACGAGCCGGATCTGGGTCTGGTCACAGATCTGGTCGCCATCGAGGATGCGCACGCGCAGGAGCGCTCGGCCATGGCCCCGCTGATTGAATGTGCCGGCGCGGGCGAATTGTGGCTGGCTGACCGGAACTTCTGCACCGGGACCATCCTGCAGGGCTGGCATCAGGCACAGGCCTGCTTCATCGTGCGCGAACACGGCCGCAACAGCCCGGCGCTTGCCAGCAGCGGGCCATGGGTGGACGGTGAACGTATCGAGACAGCTCAGGTGCGAGAGCAACGCATTGACCTGAAGGCTGGCTTCGTCTGGCGTCGCATCGAGCTGACGCTGGACAAGCCGACTGAAGCGGGCGATACCGTGATTCTGTTGTGGAGCAACCTGCCTGCCGCGGTGGGCGCACACGAGATTGCCCGGCTGTACCGCAAGCGCTGGCGTATCGAGGGCATGTTCCAGCGACTCGAGTCGGTCCTGCACAGCGAGATCCGCACCCTGGGTCATCCACGTGCCGCGCTGCTGGGCTTTACCGTCGCGGTGCTGGCGTACAACGTGCTGGCCACGCTCAAGCGCAGTGTTGAAGCTGCGCATGCCGCCGCCGATGAAACAGGTGCAGCGCCGCCGGACGTCTCGACGTATTACCTCGCCGTGCAGATTCGCAGCCAGTATGAGGGCATGCTCATCGCGCTGCCGCCAAATGAATGGTCGCACTGGAGCGATGCCACGCCCGACGTGATTACCGGCAAACTGCTCGAGCTGGCCCGCTGCGTCGACCCGATTCAGGTGCGCACACGCACGCGTGGCCCCAAGACCCGCAAACCCGCACCCTATGTCGAAGGCGCGGTAGCCCGCGCCCATCACAGTACCGCTCGCCTGCTTAAACGCGCCAAAGGCGGGACATCTTGATCAAGACCTTGAAAGGGCTGGGTCTAAGAGCCGTTCCATGTATTGGCTAATGCAACCGAGAACAGGAAACAAGCTGACGTTTGAGAGTCTGTGTGAAAGTACTCGTAAATGGCCGGTCCTGGCCCAGACTGTGTCAAAACATGCGCGGCGACCGGCCGGCGAGAAAGACCTTCGGTTTTCGGGTGTCACTTTACCCCTCCCAAAGGGCTACGAAGCCAACACAGCGCGTTTTGATTAGTCGACTGGACGACTACCCCAATTCGGTCAACCGACGCCTTCGATTACTTCAGTCCGGATGCCCCACCGTACGAACTCCGACTCAAACTCCTGCAGGTGTAGCGAGCCCGCGCCAGTCTGCGCACCAGGCGCAAACGTGTCGCCATGCGCCAGCCTTCGAGCCAACACAATCGTCGGCATGCAAGGGATCTCCGGCCCGTGGTTATTATCTACGGTAAGGTGCCACTCAAGATGAAGCGGTTGCCTTCTCGAGGATAGTCCATCAAGCCGAATCACCATGCCGCCTAGTCTGCATTCGTTCAGTACGATGAGCCGACCGGAGGGTGAAAGCCGCTACCAGTCGCAGTTGCGATCGACCTGACGGAGCAAGCTCACCAGAAAGCCGATCTCCGCAGGCGTCATGCCCGCCTGTACTCGCTCGACGACTGAACCCGCGATCGCTGGTACACGGACAGCCACGTTTCGTCCGGTTTCGGTCAATTCGATTTGAACAACACGCCGGTCCTTTGCACTTCGGACACGTCGAACAAATCCAAGTAATTGCACCCGGTCTAAAAGTCTCGTGACTGCGCTCAGATCAATACCGCACTCGTGGGCGAGACCAGTGGCAGTAATGCATCGGCCACTTGCCAGTAAATATAGGATCCACGCTTGCGTTCCAGTGACACCGAGTTCGGATTGCGTTTCTTTCGATAGCATTTGAGCCAATCGGGTGTGGACCCGAGAGAGCACATGACCCAGGTAATCTTCCGCCATCGTGAATTCCGCCGGCGCGCAATTCTTCTGCAACGCCATGCTCGCACTATCGCTACGATCTGGAGACATCTTCTAAACCCGTTAAAAAAATCCACAAGACCAAGCGAACTCCCCACCGTAACCTGATTGGCTGCAATTTGCTCATAGTTGTGCTGGCCGTGCGAAGTCGGTACTACCTCACAAGACTGCACAGCACGCCTCTTCAAGCGAGATGCGCAGGCCAGCCGCTTGTTCACTCAATGCGCCGCCGCAGCCGCATCGCTGGCCCCGGCGGTCTTTCGTGGCTTCGTAATCCAGATCAGCGGAATGATGATAACCATCACTATCGCCGAGCCGTAGAAAACATCGTTTAGCCCCATCACCGCGGCCTGCGTCTGCACTGTATGGTCGAAGAGCGCATAGGATGCGCCTTTTCCAAGACCGAGCAGCGAATGGTACATATCGAGTTGCTGGTTAAACATCGGGTTGGTTGGACTCGCTTGCTGCGTCAAAATTTCATGGTGAAAGATCGTGCGGTTGTTCCAGATCACGTTCGCTATCGAAGTGCCGATCCCACCGAAGAACATTCGCCCGAAAGTTGACAGCCCTGCCGCCGCTGGCACTTTTTCGGGTGGCTGCCCCGACAGAATGATGACGGTCAGCGGAGCAAAGAACAGCGCCATTGGGATCCCTTGCAACAGCGTCGGCAGGATGATGTAGCCCTCACTGAGGTCCGTGTAGAAGAACGAGCGCATGTAGTAGACGATCGCGAAACCGATGAACGCAAACGTGCCGATAATGCGCGCGTCGGAGCGCGGCAGGATCTTACCCATGATCGGAGCGCCAATCACCGCAAAGATGCCTAGCGGCGCCGTAGCCAATCCCGCATCGACTGCTCGATAGCCCAGGTATTCCTGCATCCACTGAGGCAATAGCACCAGCGTACCGAAGAAAATGCCGTATGCGACCGCGATGGAAACCGTTCCTCCAAGGAAGTTGCGCTGCTTGAAAAGAGTCAGATCGACAATCGGATTCTTGTCGGTCAACTCCCATACGATAAACAATGCGAGCCCGACGGCAGCCACGATTGCAAGAATGATGATGGTATTCGACGAGAACCAGTCGAGATCTTTGCCTTTATCCAGCATCACCTGAAGCGCAGCGACCCAGACAGTCAGCAGCAACAGTCCGACCACGTCGATTGGGAGTTTTCTCGATGGCGTATCCCGATGGCGATATAGCGTCCACACCATCGCTGCCGCGAATAGTCCTACAGGAATGTTTATGTAGAAGATCCAGGACCAGCTATAACTGTCCGTCACCCATCCGCCTAGCGCCGGTCCGACAATTGGTCCGGTTACAACGATCATTGAAAACAGCGATAGCGCGAGCGAAGATTTCGCCTTGGGCCACGAACTCAGCAGCAACGCTTGCGACATCGGAATGAGCGGCCCTGCGACTGCGCCTTGCAGCACACGTGAGAACAGCAGAATCGGCAGCGATGGGGCAATGCCGCAAAGCCAGGAGGCAATCACAAACAGCAGGATCGAGCCGACGAATAACCGGACCTGTCCGAGACGTTGCGTGAGCCAGCCGGTCAACGGTATCGATATCGAGTTGGCAGCGGCAAAAACGGTGATAACCCACGTGCCTTCATCGACGGATACACCGAGATTGCCAGAAATAGTTGGAATTGCGACGTTCGCGATCGAAGAGTCGAGCACGGTCATGAAACCGGCCAGACCGACGACGAACGAGCCTATGGCGAGCTTCGCCCCCGTTAGCGGAGGATGATTCGTTTGTTTGGTGGTCATAGTGATCTAGACATGTTGATTCTGGCTTTCGTGAATACGGAGAACGGCGCATCGCGTCCTGCGCATGCCGGTTCAGATGGTCACTGGTTCGCGGCGATGATTTGGGCGATCGCGTCGTTCGCCTCGTCGCCGTATTTCGCGAACACGTCAGTCTTATAGGTCGAACGGGGATCGACGGTCGTCAGCGAAGCCGCGCTGGCGTCCTTTACGTCGACGTTGACGTTCATCGACAGGCCCACGCGCAGCGGACTTTTCTCCAGTTCCTCGGCGGGGATCTCGATCCGCACGGGAAGCCGCTGCACGACCTTGATCCAGTTACCCGTCGCGTTTTGCGCAGGCAACAGCGCCAGCGCCGACCCCGTGCCAGGCGTGAAGCCCGCGACCTTGCCGTGATAGACGACTGCCGAACCGTAAACGTCGGCCGTCAGTTCGACGGGCTGGCCCACGCGGATATGGCGAAGCTGCCATTCCTTGAAGTTCGCGTCGACCCAGACCTGGTTGAGCGGCACCACCGACATCAGCGGCGTCCCCGTGGCCACGCGCTGCCCGACCTGGACGCTGCGCTGCGCGACGTAGCCTGTGACAGGCGCGGGCAACGTGGTACGCGCATAGGCAAGGTACGCGTCGCGAACATGGGCGGCACTGGCCTGCACGTCAGGATGCTCTTCGATCGAGGTATTAGCCGTCAGCGCACGGTTGGCACCGAGCTGCTGCTTCGCAGCGTCGAGCGCGGCCTGCGCGGACTTGACCGCGTCTCGCGCATGCGAGATCTCTTCGTCAGACACTGCGCCCGTCAAGCCGGTAGCAAGCCGGCGACGCAGATCGTCCTGTGCTTTAGACAGATCCGATTGCCGCTGCGCGATGTCTGCGCGGTATTTGTCATCGTTAACGTAGAGGCCGTGGACGCGTCGCACGGTCTGGCCAAGGCTCGCTTCGGCCTGTTGAAGAGCGATGCGCGCGTCGGCGGGGTCGATCTGCACGACAGGCTCGCCCTGCTTCACGATCTGCGTGTTGTCGGCGTTCACGCCGATCACGGTTCCGCCAATCTGCGGCGTAATCTGAACGACGTTGCCGTTCACATACGCATCGTCCGTCTCGACGTGAAAGCGCGCGACGGTGTAGTAGTAGGCTCCGTACGCTGCGCCGGATGCAGCCAGCGTAGCGGCGAGCAACGCCAGCAGCAGCTTGCGCTTTCCGGCTTTCTTCGGCGGCTCGCTTACGTGTTGGGGTTGGGGTTGGGATTGAGGTGCATTCATCGTTGAACTCCAGCAAGGCTTGATCGATGCCGTTCATCGTTTGATGGCGGCGGCTCGAATGGGTTAGTCGGTTGTCTTGACGTTCGAAGGCGCAGGAATCGGCGTATCGGTGTTCGATGCAAGGCCTGCTTGCGTCGCGTCGAAGCCACCGCCCATTGACTTGATCAGGCCGATTTGCTGGTCTCGACGCGCCATCTGCAAATTGATGACGGACCTTTCGGCGGCGAGACGGTTGTCGTCCGCGTTGAGCACCTGCAACTGCTGGTTCAAACCGGACTTGTAGCGCACCAGCGCGAGTTGATACGCCTTGGTCTGCGCGTCGAGCGCCTGCTGTGAGTCGACCAGTTGATAGTCGGTCGACTGGATCTGAGAGACCTGCGTGGCGACATCCGACAGCGCGTTAATCAGCGTGTGGTTGTAATTTGCCACGTCGTAATCGAAGTCCGCATAGCGTTCCTTCAATTGAGACCGCAGCGCGCCGGCATCGAATATCGGCAAATGGATGGCCGGACCCGCCTGTATCTGCCGGCTCGATGCCGTGAGGAAGCGTCCCCATCCGAATGCATCGAGACCAGCAGACAGCGAAAGATTGACGTCAGGGTAGAACTCCGCCTTCGCCTCCTTCACATCGTGCACGTCCGCATCGACCTGCCAGTAGGCCGCCACGATGTCGGGTCGGCGCGAGATCAGGTCAGCCGGCAGGTTGTCCGGCAGCGCAAAAGCGGGACCTGTGCCAAACGAAGGGTTCGCGATAGCGAGTCCGCGGTCCGGTCCCTGCCCGAGCAACGCGCCCAATTGATAGCGGACCGTGGTGATCTGCCCGTCGAGGTCGCTGACGCTTGCACGGCTGGTCGACGTTTCGCCATATGCGGTCTGTTTTTCGACGTTCGTATCGAGGCCCGCGCCGACTCGTCCTTCCGTAATCCGCCCGATGTCTTCGCGATTGCGCACTTCGCAGCTCTCGACATCGCGCAATGCGTAAAGCAGCGCGAGGTGGTTGTAGGTGCTTGCGACCGACGCAGCGAGCGTGATACGCACTTCTTCAGCTTCCGCCTCGGCGACTTTTTCCTTCGAAACAGCCTCACGAAGCCGATCCCGGTTCTTGCCCCACAGATCGAGATCCCACGACGCGCTCACGAGCAGGGATTTTTCGCTCTGCGTCGAACCTGCATAGGGTGGCGGAACGATTGCGTTGGCCGAGTAGTGCTCGCGAGTCCACGAATAGCTGCCGCTCACGCTCGGATAAAGCAACGATTTCGCGCTGCCGACATAGGAGGCCGCTTTCTCGATGCGAGCGCGTGCCTGGTCGATCGTCGGGTTGTCCTTCAACGCTTCGTCGATTAGCTTCGGCAATTGTGGATCGCCGAACTGTTGGGCCCAATTGAGCGCTGGCCATTGACCGCCCTGGTCCGGCAAACTCTGCTTCGTTTCATAGGTCGCAGGCGCCTCGATGTGCTTGTCGCTCTTGATACCGGCGTAGTTGACGCATCCCGCCAGGCTGAACGCCGCAACTGCCGCGGCGAGCAACATGGCCGATTTGCCGACGAATGACCCGTCTCGCCTTCCATTCGGGCTGCTGTCCAGTGTCCTCATGTTCATTTGGGTGATCATGCTTTGGCATCCGTTAAAAAGTGCATATGCACATGCTACTGTTCGTCGAAGACCCCATCAATGCGTAGAATTGCATCAGTTTGTTGCCTTGCGGTTATCAGACGGTGGGCACGTCCCGCGTTATGCGGAACAGTTCGTTCCTCAGATTCACGGCTTGCTCGCGGCCGAAAACGACTTCGAAATTCGCCTGTGCCGCGCGCCAGTGCGCGGTCGCCTGTTCGAGTCTTTCGTGGCCCTTCTCGGTGAGCATCAAGCGCAGACGCCGACTAAGACGCTCCTCTGGAGGCGCCACCACGAGTCCATCGCGCAGCAGTGGCTTAAGGATACGCACGAGCGTCGTCCGGTCCATCACCAGCGCGTCGGCCAGTTGAACCATCGTCGATTTCGGATTGAGATTCAGCATGCTCAGGATGCTGAACTGGGTCGGTGTAATGCCCACCTTGGAAAGATGGCGCTCGTATAGCTTCGAGATATGCCGCGCTGCCTGCCTCACGGCGAAGCAGTCATCGGTTTCGGATGAGATCGGGTTCATTTTCACGGGATAGTCTGCGATACCATGTTATATTTATATTTGGCATCCTTAATATTAGACATGCGTGTTCTTTCTAAAGAGCGTGCACGCCGGCTTCAGTCGCGCTCCGATTCGAGCGAGCGGCGCTTCAGTCGTGCCGCGTTTTCAGCGCTGCGCAAATCGGCGCCGAATGATTTCGTCGCCCAACTCAGCGCGCCGATCCATCCCGCTATGGTCCATCCAAGGAAGAGATTGAGGAGCAAGACTCGCGCAGCTTCGTGCTTCAACCTGCGACGGGCGATCATCGACGGCATGAAATAGACAGCCACACCCATTGCGACGATTACGTAAGACAAAAATACATGCATCGGACACCTGTTCTGATAACGCTGGATTTCACGAAAAGCACGTGAAAGTGCATGCACACAGAATAGCCAAACGACGCGTGGGAAGCGATGCCCGTCACGCTATCAAACTGTTGTTCGCGGATGCATCAATAGGCAGACGCAATCAATCAAGTGACCGATTTCGGCTCCGTCAGCGCTGAGCGGTGCGCTCGAAAAAGTCCGTCGCGTGATCGATGAACGCTCGCACCTTGGCGGGCAGCAGCGTCCGGTTGCTGTACGCGAGGCGGATCTCGATGCCAGTGTCGACGAGTTCGAAATCGGCGAGCACGCGGACGAGCGCGCCGGACGCCAGTTCGTTTTCGATTAGCGTGACGGGCACGACGCCAATGCCGAAGCCTTGCAACACCATTTCCCGGTTGAACGCGGGACTGTTCGACGATACGTCGAAACGAAGGGGAATCGTCAGCTCTTCGTTTTCCATCCGAAAGCCGACGCTCGGACGTCGCAGCGACGGCGACATGGTCACGAAGAGATGATTGGCCAGTTCCGAGGGATGCTTCGGCGTAGCCGCCCGCTGCAGATACTGTGGTGTCGCGACGATGATGACGGGAATGCGTTCGAGCAACCGCACCACAGCACTCTCGCTGCTCAACATATAAGGCACGACGACGCCGAGATCGTATCCGTCGGCAACCAGGTCGACGGGGCGTTCGGTGAGCGTCACGTCCAGCGTGACCTTCGGGTGAGCCCGTTTGAATTCGGCAATTAAAGGAACGAGGCGCTCCATCGTCGCGGTCGTGTGGGCGACGAGGCGGAGCACGCCGCCCGCCTCGCGCGTCTGGTTGCCGACGTCTGCTTCGAGTGCGTCAAGGTCGTCGAGAATGCGCACGCAGCCTTCATAGAAACGCTCGGCGGCCTCAGTGAGCGACACCTGCCGGGTTGTCCGGTGCAACAGGCGGCATCCCACCCTCTCCTCCAACCCCGATATGGCCCGCGACACCGCCGGCCGGGCCAGCCCGTGGACGTCCGACGCTCGCGCGAAGCTCTTCAATTCGACTACCGACCGGAAGATGCGCAAGCTTTCAACGTAGTCCATGGGGGCTCCAGGTAGAGTACAGCACTGCAGCCATCAGCTTACGGCAGCGTGCGAGCAGTTGTCACTCGTCGCCCGATCCTTGCACTGGCGGGCAAGCGGACCTGCGCTGTCGGGCAAGCGCTATCCCGTCTAACGGCGTTATCGTTGTCTCACCCTAGAACCTGCCCGCCCTTCGAGGCGCCGCAATATCACAGGATACAATGATGGAAATCAAGCCGAAAGTTCGTGAGGAAGCTGTTCAACTGAACGATATCCCCTGGAAGGCCTTCCCCGATGCGCTTTCCCATGGCGGCATCCGCTGGAAGATGCTGCACGCCTCGCCCGAGATGGGTGCCTGGACGGCGATTTTCGACTGCCCAGCCGGCTCCTCCTTCAATGCGCACTTCCATGTCGGGCCTGGGGAATATCTGCTGACAAAAGGGCGCATGGATGTCCGCGGCGGTGCCGAGCAAGGTGGTGACACCGTCGTCGCTCCCGCATACGGCTACGAATCCGCCAACGCGCGCCACGACAAGACGTATTTCCCCGTCGACAGCGAGTTCTACATGACGTTCCTCGGCCCGCTGTCATTTATCAGGGAAGACGGTACACCGATCGTCGTCGTGACGTGGGACGAAGCCCAACGTGCCTACGCAGGCTAAGCCCACACTGAGGCGAATGCCCGCGACCGCCTGTTCGCGGGATCCGCAAGCGCTTTTCTGGAGAGCTTGAATATGACAAACGCTTCAACACAGAGTGAAGCTGCCACCCAGCAGGTGTTGGACCATCATCTGGGCGCATTTGCTCAAGGGGAGATCCGCGCTTTCTTCAAGGCGTTCGTCGAAAGCGCCGATCCCGGATTCTGGTCCGCATTCAAGATCACGAGCAAGAGCACGGCCGGCGAGGTTGCCTATCTGGTGTGGGAAGCAAAGCCCTGGGTGACGCTCGCCACCGATACGCTGCTCATCAAGAATGGAAAGATTGCGGTGCAGACCTTCACCCCTTTCTCAAGCTAAGCGCGGTGAATCTGTCCGCATCGGCATCTGCATATTCTGGAAGAAAAAATTGCCCAAGATCATTCACTCCATGATCCGTGTTCACGACCTTGACCGGTCGTTGCAGTTCTACAAGGATGCGCTCGGACTCTCGATCAGCCATCGCCTGGACTTCCCCGACTTCTCGCTCGTGTATCTGCGCAACGAAGAGAACGACTTCGAGATCGAGCTCACCTGGAACAAAGGGCGCGAGTCCGCCTACACGCACGGCGACGGCTACGGGCACGTCGCTGTCGCCGTAGCGGACCTCGAATCCGAACACGAGCGGATGACGGGACTGCGCATCAATCCGACTGCGGTGAAGGAGTTCAAACGCGGAGACGAGATGTTGGCACGCTTTTTCTTCATCCAGGACCCTGATGGCTACAAGATCGAGGTGTTGGAGCGCTCGGGGCATTACGTGTGATGTGGCGCGGTGGCGGATCGAGTGCAGCCGCCGCGTATCACAAAGTGTCAGAGAATGTCCGCGCTCGTACCACCACTTTGCGCTGCGCGGCGCACGTCGCTGGGTGACGCGCCATACTGTTCCCGGAAAGTCCTGCAGAAATGGCTTACTGAATTGAAGCCCCAGCGGAACGCGATCTCGGAAATTTGCACACGCTGGAAAGCGGGATCGGTCAGCGCCTGCCTACATACGCGCAGACGATTGTTGAGGATGAATCCTGAGACAGTCAGTTCGCTGCGTTGGAACAGCATGTGCAGGTAGCGCAGCGAAATATTGTTCGCCTCGGCGATGCGTGTCGGATTCAGATCTTCCTCATGGAGATGCTGCAAAATAAAGTCCTTCACGCGTCGCAACATCGTGGCACTTGCATCGAACGTCGCCGACGGCTGCTGGCCCGAGAGGGCAATGCCGAGAAGTTCGAGCGTGGACCGGCTGACAGAAGCCTGAACACTCTGATCGAGGCTGTCGATCTGGTTCGATAAAGCCAACAGGTGAACAGCCAACAGCGAGCCAACGCCAGTACGGCTTTCGATCTTGCCGCCGGGGGGTGGCAGCTTGCGCTCCGGCAAACGCTCCCGCATCAACGTCCAGGGGATCATCAGCGTCACCTTGTGCAGCCGCTCGATCACTTCGAACTGCATCGCCTGATCGGTCGTCCATACAACGAGGTCGCCCGATGTCACCTCCACCCCGGCATCGCCAATCTTGAACCGCTCGCGGCCGCCCGTGGTCAGTTGCACGCCAACATAGAGTTCGTCGTCGCGCCGTACCTGGCCGCACGTGCGTCGCCCAATGCAAGGGTCACATACCGTTTCAACAATCCCGGCGCCGGCGAATTCGTGTTGCCTGACACGCGCGTAGAACGTCGCAGGCAACCGTTGTGGAACCTGCCACTCCCTGTAGCTGTGACTCAGGACATCCTGCCAGGCGTCCGTGCAATCGCTCGAGGGAACTCGGTCGCTCGACCACTCGGTGAAAGTATTCTGCAAGTCTATCTCCTGTCCCCACTCACAGCGCCTCTTCCATTGGAAACGTTTGTGCCACTTCTTCAAGGTACACGCAATGACCCGGCTGGGTGAGGACATGCTACCCCCATCAGCTCAGATTTGCTGCATCGCGCACCGGCCAGACCTGAGCTGGCAACCAGGCCACCTCCATTTTGGTTCTCGTTGCGACTCTATCCTTGCATCACAGTGCAACAGGAGTTGACTTTACGTGCACTGCCATTTCACCACTTCGCGTGCCCGGCAGTTCGTTGCTTTTCCCATACCAGCCACAGCGAGCCTTGCAAGCTCTCTTGCGTTGGTTGAGATGGTAAGCAAGCGTCGCATCCATCCGCCCTTGTTTCAATTTTGATGCTTGCGTTCCCAGCGAGTGCGCTATACGGCAATTCTCCGTGCACGGAAACACAAACCGCACTCCGTCACGGCGGCTAGGATAAGCCCATCGGCCCGCGCGGGTTTCGTACTGGCGACCCGGGCGGCCGAAGCTCGCCTGGGGGCAAGTGAGATGCCTCACCAGCCCCAGGCGCGATGCAATCCTTGATGCACCCGCTTTCCAATCTCAGGAGTACTGGCCATGCCACTTATGGATGTTACCTTTGCGCAAGGTTCACTGGACACAGACGCCCAAAGCCGGCTCTCGGCGAAGCTGTGGTCCATCGCACTTCGTTGGGAAGGAATCGAAATTAACGAGACGTCCGCGTCCGTCGCCTGGGTCTACCTTGACGAACGCCCCCAACATCACATCACTGTTGCAGGCAAGTCCCCGAGGCAAAACATTTATCGAATCAATGTTCGGGTCATGTCCGGGTTCATGGATCAAAAGCGGATCGACAGTCTCACCCGCGAACTGACCGACTCAATCCTTGAAGTCGACGGAACAAAGGGCGACGGCAGCGGGCCACGCGTATTCTGCATTATCGAAGAGATTCCGAGCGGGACCTGGAGTATCGACGGGCAGACCTGGACCACCGCATTTACCGCTCGTACCTTGAAGCTCGATAGCGAACGCATCGACGCCATGGAAAAAGCCGTGGCCGCCCGCCCCCGTATCGATGTTCCCTATACCCTGAAGAAATAAAAACAGTCTGCGGTAATCCCGAAAAACGGCGGAAGAGGCAACACTCGCCCTTGAAGCGCGGCATCTCGGCAGCTTGCCGCCCGCCGTACCGATCATTGATAGATTTGAAATGATGCATTCATCCGTACCCTCTTTCTCCTCTTAGAGACATTCCCTACAGTAGATGCAATACCCGCGGGACAGCGAACGAAATCAGTCGCCCGGCCCGCCATCCTCACTTTCAAAGGAGAGGGCCGTGAGTCAGGAGACGCTCTATTTCGACGACCTCAAGGTCGGCGACACCTTCATCACCGGTACGCATGAAGTCAGCGCTGCCGATATCAAGCGGTTCGCCGCGGAGTTCGATCCCCAGCCGTTCCATCTCGACGCGACGAAGCCGCGCGCCACACGATGTTCGGCGGGCTCGCCGCGAGCGGCTGGCATACCGCAGCGATCACGATGCGTCTGCTCGTCTCCGGTGGCCCGAAGCTGGCCAACGGCGTGCTCGGCGCCGGCGGCGAGATCGCATGGAAGATGCCGACGCGCCCCGGCGACGTGCTGCATGTCGAAAGCGAAGTCGTGGAACTGACCCCGTCTCGCTCGCGCACCGATCGTGGAATGCTGGTGCTGCGCTCGAGAACGATCAATCAGCATGGCGAAGTCGTGCAGGACCTCACCGCCAGGCTGGTCGTCGCCCGCCGGCCCGCGTAACGAACAGCACCGAATACATCTACAGCAACCATCTTGCATGGGACCGGAATAGGCGCCAAAGCGCCAACTCCGGTCGACACAGGAGACATATCATAATGGTCGATCCCTCCACTCAGGACGCCACTGCGAACTACAAACTGCTGATTGGCTCGATCCTGCCGCGCGCAATCGCATGGGTCAGCACGCTCTCCCAAGACGGCGTCGCGAATCTCGCGCCGATCTCATTCTTCACCGCGGTCGGCCGCAAGTCGCCAATGGTGTCGATCTCGATGCAACCGCGATCCGACGGCGTCACCCTGAACGGACACCGCCGGCCTGAAGACAGTCGCCGGCCTCGCCGCCGAATACACGGTTGTGCAGAACGCGTTCACGACGCCGCTCGACCCACAGGCGCTCACCCAATTGCAAAAAAAACAGAATCGGCCGGCTCGACGGGTTCGAGGATGGCTACTCGCCGATCGACGCGGCGAACTGGTCTGCTTCCGGAGCGACGCGCTGATTTTCGAACGACCCGACAACTTTGGTCGACAAGGGATACACATGAATCCGACTCATCCAACCCAGCCCGCGCTCGTGTTCATCCACGGGTTCCTGGACGGCGCCGACGCGTGGAGCGACCTCGCCCTGCGCCTCGGCGACCGGGCGGCCGGCGCGCTGCGCGTCGATCTTCCTGGAATGGGCGCACGCGCCGGCGAACCCGGCCCGTACAGCCTCGACCGCTTCGCAGCGGACGTCACGACGCGGGTCCGCGCGCTGTCGCGCCTGCCGCGTAGCGGCACTGGGGTCAGCAGCACGCCGCCGCGGACCTGTCGACGCGCAACTCGACCGTCGAAGGTGCAAGTCG
>WNGR01005070.1_pt1 | contig 14162 bp, 10 predicted proteins | sample 5407581 | NCBI WGS metagenome assembly WNGR01 (sample SAMN13153383, study PRJNA577476) | soil metagenome | isolation source: 80 cm soil or saprolite under Garry oak tree replicate 2 | place: USA:California | collected 2016-06-15
TATGCCCCGTACTCCAAATTTCGCGTTGGAGCGGCCTTCCTCACTCCCGATGGTCGGATAGTGAAAGGGGCTAATGTAGAGAATGCCTCGTACGGTGCGTTTTTCGTAGTGAGAGTGACGCTCTTTGTTGGTTTGACCGACTTTCTCATGTAACAGGCGGTACGATATGCGCCGAACGCACTGCCATTGTGAAGGCTGTGGTGAGTGCTTACTTTGTCCACCCACGTCGGGCTTCATGACTACCTCACATGACTGGCGCAGAGCGAAGGCACCCTTTCTTTCGTTGCTCTCGCGGTTAATACGTGCGTTGCTTGTTCTCGGCTATATTTCATCGGGTTCGACTGAAAATCGGGAGCCTGGCATATAGAGATGTGGCACAACCTCTCTCTCCCTGCGGCATATGTCGTCAGGTCATTCGCGAGTTCTGTGCACTCAAGATGCCCATTTTGCTAGTGCCCGCTGGATATGGACCTGCTGACAATAGTGTAGATCTCCTCGAGACAACTGTTGAGGGATTACTCCCTCATAGTTTAGGGCCTGTTGCTTTGGAGCTCCCGAGGACGGGATGACATTTTTTTTACATATCTTGCGCAAGGAACCTTCCTAGTTTTTAGGGTTCTCCTTGCGATACGGAATGATACGTGGTTCTGCGAAGCCGACAACCCATAGAGGGAGCGTCACCGGTATAAGGGGAAGGGAGGTGAGGTGGAAGTGAATGCAGAAGTGGATGCAAGGCGCGCATGGCCCACAGGATTGTGAACGCGACTATGAGCGCAAGGGAGTGAGCCAGTCGCTACTGCGATGCGGAATTGCAAGTGCATAACTGACGAGACTCGGGTAAGAAGCACCCGGTGGCAAGGCACCAAAATCGAAATGGCTCGTAGTAGCTGGCTGTCATCAAGAAAAAAGCACCTTATGAAATTTATATGAAAGCTCTACCCTTTACCGATCTCAATCAGTCAAGCGCCGCAGGTCGCGTCATGTTGACTTGGATAGTACTAGAGTTCTCGACCAGGTCGAGCCCAGAGGAGAAGTATCCGCGGTTATCTTTCTACGTCACCCTAGAAGTAAGTTCCGACGCCGAGGAACACCATAAAGGCCCTGCCTGCCAGCAGGCCCTCAGAGTTCCTATCCTTATTTATGCTCTCTAGGCCTCTAGACCTCTACGATATCGTGGACAGCGTTTCGTGACCTTCTGCAACCATGCGCTACTACTGGCTCGTGTTCTTCGTCCTGGCCTCCTGGCCCCTCACAAGCCTCGCGACGCCCCTCGCATCACCTTGGCATAATGAAATGCGTATCAAGCACACTTGGGATGCCATCCCGGAGAACTGGGAGTGCCTGGGTCCTCCCAAGACCGGCACCACGATCGACCTTCGCATTGCCCTCAAGCCCCACCGCGAGAACGCATTGATTGATGCGCTCTATGAGGTCAGCAGTCCCAACCATCCAAGGCACGTCTCTCTGTCTCTCCTCCGCGCACGCATATACTCACATGAACCGCTGCTCCGGTGCAGATATGGCAAGCACCTGTCTCGGGAGCAGGTCGCTAAGCTCGTCGCGCCTCACCCCGATACGCTCGAGCTTGTGAATTCATGGCTTGAATACCACGGCGTGCCGGCCTCTTCCATCTCAACGACACACGGTGGCGGCTGGCTGACGGTCACCGGAGTTCTCGTATCCCAAGCCAACGGTCTCCTCGGCGCGTCATACCAGCTCTACCGGCACGCCGGGACAAGCGAGAGTATTCTCCGCACGATCGGCTACGCGCTTCCCACTGCGCTGCAGGCTCACGTGAAAACTGTCGCTCCGACGACGTACTTCGGCTCGCCGCGCACGCTGCGGAAGATACCACCCATGCACCCCGGCGGTGCAGCGGAAGAGCCTGTGACGATGCTATCGAGCCGAGATGATCCTGTCATGGTCACACCGTCGTACCTTCGCAAGTTGTATAACTTGGAGAACTATGAGCCCACTGCTGCGGACCAGAACACGATCGGGGTTACGGGCTACGACGAGGAGTACCCGAGCCCCACAGACCTGAGGTTGTTCATGGAAGAATATCGCCCCGATGGGCTTGACGCGACCTACACCGTTGAGCAAATCAACGGTGGCGAGTACGACCCGAGCAAGCCGGGCTCAGAGGCAAACCTAAATATCCAGCAAACACAAGGCCTAGCGTACCCGACCCGGCACATCTTCTACAGCACCGGTGGCCGGCCGCCGTTCACGCCCTCTAGCGGCCAGCCGACGAACAATAACGAGCCGTACCTCGATTGGCTCGAGTACATGCTCAAACAGCCGAATATCCCACAGACGATCAGTACGTCGTACGCAGAAACCGAGCAGACCGTCCCGCTGGACTATGCGGTGAGCGTGTGCGACTTGTTTGCACAGCTCGGTGCGCTTGGCGTCAGCCTCATCTTCTCGAGCGGCAACTGGGGCGTCGGCCTTGGGGACTGCACGGTCAACGACGGCTCTGGCAAAGTCCAGTTCCTCCCTGCGTTCCCCTCATCCTGTACGTGTGGTGTATTGTATAAGAGGCTCAGGTACAAGTTGCTCAGCACCCGGTCACACTTTCATAGGTCCTTATGTCACTAGCGTTGGGGGAACGACGGGTGACGACCCTGAGGCCGCGTCGAGATTCTCCAGTGGCGGCTTCTCGAACTACTTTAAGGTTCCGCTCTATCAGCGTGAAGCGGTATCTGAATTCATCACGAATCTCGGTGGCCAATATGTTGGCCTCTACAAGTGCGTTCGCTACCGTGACTTGGCCTGACCAGTTCTTACTTTGTGCTTCGTGCAGCGCTTCGAGCCGCGGCTTCCCCGACGTCGCCGCGCAAGCGCAGCGCTTCGCGATAGCTTTCGACGGGAAATTATGGACCACTGCAGGTACGAGCTGCACGGCACCCGTACGTCTTTCCCTCCTCCCTCTCTATGTTGTCCATTCTCGAGAACCCGGCTGACCGTCACACACAGGTCATGGCGGGCGTAATCGCACTGCTTAATGACTTCCTGCTTGCTCAAGGTAAAGACCCGCTCGGGTTCCTCAATCCCCGGCTGTATGGCGACGGCATTGCGGGCCTCAAAGATATCACATCTGGTTCGAACCCAGGATGCGGCACTGAAGGATTCTCCGCTGTCAAAGGATGGGATCCTGTCCGTTTCGCCTGACTTGTGTCTCCACTTTCAATTTTGGCTGACTCTGGGCTCAATAGGTCACAGGTCTTGGGACCCCTAACTTTGGCATACTGAAGCAAATACTCATCAGTACACCACCCGTACATGAACCGAGTGATTGATGTAAATACTGTTATTATTGACACAAATAATACCGAAGACCCCTCACCGAGCCAGCCGACTGAGTCCAAGTCTGAAGGCCTTGTCCGGTCCTCTCCCTGGGAACTCCTTAACTGTTTCCTCTTTACTTGGTCTACAAGCACGCATCGCCGCTGTATCCGCTGGTATGCATGTGTGGTATCAGCTCCGTCAATGAGTCGGCACCCTCGTTAGCAGTTTGGTAAGGTCAGGCGTCCCGAGACCTGTGACCTTTGCAGCACACAGTCAGCCCACATTAAAAATGAAGAGACAGAAGTCTGGCAGGACGCACGGGATCCCATCCAACCGTGGCAGAGAACCCAACAGTGCCGCATCCTGGGTTCGAACCAGACGTAATGTCATTGAGGCCTTCCTGGCCGACGCCATACAGCCAGGGGTTGAGGAAGCCGAGCGGGTCCCTACCTTGAGAAAGCTGGAAGTCATTAAGCAGTGAGATTATGCCTGCAACAACCTGCACGTTGGTAGTCAGCTTGGTGCTCAAGGATGGACAGTCCCGAGAGGAGAGAGGGAGGAGGGAAAGACACACTGGGGTCGAGCAGCTCGTGCCTTCGAGGGGTTCGAAGTTCCCGTTAACGAACGTCGCAAAGGCGAGCGACTGCGCGGCGATGTCAGGGAAGCCGCGACTCGAGGCGCTGCCAAGATCACAAGTAAGAATAGGTCCGATCAAGTCAAGGCAGTAGACACACTTGTAGAGGCCATCGTACTGGTCACCGAGGTTCTGGAGGAATGAAGGCACGGCCTCGCTCTGGTAGCTCGGGAGCTTAAAGTAGTTCGAGAAGCCGCCGCCGGAGAGGTCCGCCGCGACCTCGGGGTCATCCATCGTTCCCCCGACGCTAGTGACCCAGGGACCTACGAAAGTATGACGGCGTGATGACGATAAGCGACTTGTACCTGCATCAGTATACAAAACGTCGAACATACAGGATGCGGGGAACGTAGGAAGGAACTGGACTTTTCCAGAGCCGTCGTTGACCATGCAGTCCCCAGTGCCGACGCCGTCGTCACCGCTCGCGAAGAGGACGCTGACGCCACGCAAGCCAAGCTTTGCGAACAAGTCGCACACGCTCGTCGCATAGTCCAGCGGCACAGTCTGCTCATTTTCGCCGTATGACGTACTGATCGTCTGTGGGATGTTCTGCAGGTCGAGTATGTACTCAAGCCAATCGAGGTATGGCTCGTTCGTGTTCATCGGCGTGTTGCTGTCGGGTATGAACGGCGGCAGGCCGCCTGTGCTATAGAAGGTGTGCGGGGTTGGGTACGCTATGCCTTGTGCGACCTGGATGGCGAGGTCCCCCTCCTTATTAGGATTGCTCGGGTCGTACCCTTCATCGTTGATCGGGACAATGGTGTAGGTCGCGTCAAGCCCATCGGTGCGATATTTTTCCATGAACAACCTCAGGTCCGCGGGGCTCGGGTACTCTTCGAGGTAGCCAGCAATTCCGAGCTTGTTCCGGTCTGTCGCACTGGGCACATAGCTCACCGAGTTGTACAGCCGGCGGAGATACGAAGGTGTGACATAATCGTCATCGTCATCATTGCGGCTCGTCACACCTCGGAGCTCTCCCGCTGCCGGCGCTTCACCGCGGTGGCGCATGCGCGGTGTCTTCCGCAGCATGCGCGGCGAGCCGAAGTACGTCGTCGGCGCGACAGTTTGCACGTGAGCCTGCAGGGCCGCGGGGAGCGCGTAGCCAATCGTGCGGAGAATGGTCTCGTTCGTCGCTACGTGCTGGTAGAGCTGGTATGACGCGCCAAGGAGTTCGTTGGCTTGAGACACGGGCACGCAAGTGACCTTCAGCCAGTTCCCGCCGTGTGTCATCGAAAAGGAAGAGGAGGGCACGCCGTAGTGTTTGAGCCAGGACCTGACGAGTTCGAGAGTATCTGGGTGGGGCGCGACAAGCTTAGCGACCTGCTCCCGAGACAGGTGCGCGCCATATCTGCACCAGAGCAGCGGTTCACGTGAGTATATAGGTGCACAGAGGAGTGACGGAGAGACGACGTGCCTCGGATGGTTGGGACTGCTGACCTCGTAGAGTGCGTCAATCAGGGCATTCTCGTGGTGGGGCTTGAGGGAAATGCGGAGGTCGATCGTGGTCCCGGCCGGGGGGTAACCCAGGCTCTCCCAATTCTCCGGGGTGGCATCCCAAGTGTGCTTGACAAGCATGTTATCCAAAGGTAGTCCAAGGGGCGTCGCGAGGCATCCGAGGGGTCTGACAGCGAGGGCGGTGAGCACAGAGAGCCAGTGGCAGCGCATGATACAGGTCACAAATGTTGTCCACGATGCTGCGAGTTCGTGCGAGCCGTGGGGCTAGAGGTCCAGAGAATCCAAGGACGGGAATTCCGCCGAGAGCCTTCTTAGAGGCAGGGATTTATGGTGCTTTGGGGCGTCGGAGAATCGAGCGTGTGTATAAGTCGGGGCTCGACTCGGTCAAGGCCAGTATCGGAAGGACATGACCGGATGACCTGCGGCACTCGACTAACTGAGATAAGTAAGGTCAGTTTACAGTAATACCGCATGGGGTACCCACTGGCATTTCACCACGTTACAAGGAACTACCTTACGCCTCTACATGAAACCGCGTCGAAGTTTCAAATATATTAGCCCACAGTAACTTCCCAAAATCGAAATTGCTTACACGTCTTATAATGGCATACTTACAGCCGTCATCAAGAAAAAGCACCTTGTGAAGTTTATATGAAAGCTCTACCCTTCACTGATCTCAGTCAGTCGAGCGCCGCATTTCAGGTCGCGTCACGTTGACTTGGATAGTACCAGTCTCGACCGGGTCGAGCCCAGAGGAGAAGTATCTTTCTACGTCATGATGCATGATCCTCGAAGCAAGTCCCAATGCCGAGAAGCACCATAAAAGCCCTGCCTGCCAGCAGGCTCTCAGAGTTCCCTTACTTAGGCTCTCTGGGGGCCTCTAACCCTCTGCAGTATCGTGGACAGCGTTTCTTATGCAACCATGCGCTACTACTGGTTCGTGCTCTTCGTCCTAGCTGCCGGGCCCCTCACAAGCCTCGAGACGCCCCTCGCATCACCTTGGCATAATGAAATACGTGTCAAGCACACCTGGGATGCCGTCCCGGAGAACTGGGAGAGCCTCGGTCCTCCCAAGGCCGGGACCACGATCGACCTTCGCATTGCCCTCAAGCCCCACCGCAAGAACGCATTGATTGACGCGCTTTATAAGGTCAGCAGTCCCAACCATCCACGGCACGTCTCTCCGTCACTCCTCTGTGCACGTATATACTCACGTGAACCGTTGCTCCGGTGCAGATATGGCAAGCACCTGTCTCGGGAGCAGGTCGCTGAGCTTGTCGCGCCCCACCCCGATACGCTTGAGCTTGTGAATTCATGGCTTGAATACCATGATGTGCCCTCCTCCTCCATCTCAACGACACACGGTGGCGGCTGGCTGACGGTCACCAGCGTTCTCGTATCCCAAGCCAACGGTCTCCTCGGCGCGTCATACCAGCTCTACCGGCACGCCGGGACAAACGAGACCATTCTCCGCACGATTGGCTACGCGCTCCCCGCCGCGCTGCAGGCTCACGTGCAAACTGTCGCTCCGACAACGTACTTCGGCTCGCCGCGCACGTTGCGGAAGGCACTACGCATGCGCCCTGGCGGTGCGGCGGCGGAAGAGTCTGTGACGACGCTGTCGAGCCGAGATGATTACGTCACTGTCACACCGTCGTTCCTTCGCTGGCTGTACAAATCGGAGGACTATGTGCCCAGCGCGATGGACCGGAACGTGCTTGGGGTTGCGGGCTACCACGGGCAGTACCCGAGCCCCGCAGACCTGAGGTTGTTCATGAAAGAATATCGCACCGAGGCGATCGAGGCGACCTACACCGTTGAGCCAATCAGCGGTGGTGGGTACGACCCGAGAAATCCAGGCCCAGAGGCAAACCTCAATATCCAGCACACACAAGGCATGGCGTACCCCACCCCACACATCTACTACAGCACCGGTGGCCTGCCGCCGTTCACGCCAGACAGCAGACACCCGACGAACGATAACGAGCCGTACCTCGATTGGCTTGGCTACCTTCTGGAGCAGTCGAAAATCCCACAGACGATCGGCACTTCGTACGGAGAAAGCGAGCAGACCGTCCCGCTGGACTACGCGACGAGCGTGTGCGACTTGTTCGCACAGCTCGGCGCGCGTGGCGTCAGCGTCCTCTTTCCGAGCGGCAACGACGGCGTCGGCCCTGGGGACTGCATGGTCAACGACGGCTCTGGAAAAGTCCAGTTCCTCCCCGAATTCCCCACATCCTGTACGTATGGTGTATTGTACACAGGCGCAGGTACAAGTCGCTCACCACAAAGTCACTCTTTCACAGGTCCCTATGTCACTAGCGTCGGCGGGACTGAGAAATTCTACAACGAGGAGGCGGCGGAGTTGTCCGGTGGCGGCTTCTCGAACTACTTTAAGCTTCCGGACTATCAGCACGACGTGGTGCCTACATTCTTCCAAAAACTCGGCGACAAATATGACGGACTCTACAAGTGCGTTCGCTGCCGTGACCTGACCTGACCAGTTCTTACTTCGTGATTCGTGCAGCGCTTCGAGTCGCGGCTACCCCGACATCGCTGCGCAAGCGCGCAACTTCGCGATATTTGTCAACGGGAAATCACTGAACGTCGGAGGTACGAGCTGCGCGGTACCCGTACGTCTTTCTTTCCTCCCTCCTCTCTATGTTGTCCATCCTCGAGCACCTAGCTGACCACTACACACAGGTCGTGGCGGGCATAATCTCACTGCTCAATGACTTCCTGCTTTCTCAAGGTAGGGACCCGCTCGGGTTCCTCAACCCCCGGCTGTATGGCGACGGCAAGGCGGGCCTCAATGACATCACGTCTGGCTCGAACCCAGGATGCGGCACTAAAGGATTCTCTGCCGTCAAAGGATGGGATCCTGTACGTTCCGCCAAACTTGTCTCTCTACTTTTAATTTTGGTTGACTCTGGGCTCAATAGGTCACAGGTCTCGGGACCCCTGACTTCATCAAACTGCAAAAGATATTCACCCGTAACACCGGATCAACGCTGCCCTCACGGGCCAGTACTTCCCCCTTGCCTTCGATCACTTATCGACCACTCGCAAGGGTGCCAAACGAGTACTCAAATTCCTCCAACACAGCCGCGTTGCCTCAATGCCTGACCCCGGACCACAGCTCTACGTGCCACCGGAACCTGACTTGGTAACTCTTATGTCTGGGCTCTTTCCCGTTTTGGTCTCTCCTCCATATTAACGAAACTTTTGGCGTCTGACGCCGCGAAGAACCTTTATTCACTTCACGCGGACTACCCTGATGGGTGCCCTATTTGCACATGCTTATTCACGCCCTATCTCGATTCCTTACTTACGAGATGGGGGCACCGTACTATAAGGATCACGCGGTCTCATAACTGTAGTGGGTCACGACTCACACTACGACCGGTCTTCGTCCCTGACGTGTATCCCGGAAATATAAGTTGATTCAAAAAAAAAAAAAGATACTCACCTGTAGATGAACTGAGTGATTGGTGTAAATACTGTTGTGTTAAGTATTGACACGAATAATACCGAAAATTAATTGGCTTCAACAACACGACTGTCTCGAAATTTTTGTGGCAGGCACATGCTCACTGCTTAGTGACTACTTCATTTCGCAAGGCAAGGCCCCGCTCGGCTTCTTGCTGTATGGCTACTGCCCTCAATTATGACGTCTGGGTCGAACGATGCGGCATTGTATAATTACGCTTACACTTTCGACTTCTACTGTTGATACAATCACGAATACAATCACGAGATCATCCACACCATCTAATCTTGGGTTGATCAGCTCGACCGTGACAGCCAACCATGACAACAGAACTTCAGACTTTATCCACGACGGACCGCGACCGACTGATCAGAGCCGCAATTGAAGGTACGCCGAGCCAGATCCTCGCTTCCTCGACTCCGAGACTAATCTTTACAATAGCCAAGGACAAGGCGTATGCCCCGTACTCCAAATTTCGCGTTGGAGCGGCCTTCCTCACTCCCGATGGTCAGATAGTGAAAGGGGCTAATGTAGAGAATTCCTCGTACGGTGCGTTTTTCATAGTGAGAGTGACGCTATTTGTGGGTGTGACCGACTTTCTCATGTAACAGGCGGTACGATATGCGCCGAACGCACTGCTATTGTGAAGGCTGTGGTGGGTGCTTACTTTGTCGGGCTTCATGGCTACCTCACATAACTGGCGCAGAGCGAAGGCACCCGCTCTTTCGTTGCTCTCGCGGTTAATACGTGCGTTGCTTGTCCTCGGATCGGGTTCGACTGAAAATCGGGAGGCTGGCGTATAGAGATGTGGCACAACCTCTTTCTCCCTGCGGCATATGTCGTCAGGTCATTCGCGAGTTCTGTGCACTCAAGATGCCCATTTTGCTAGTGCCCGCTGGGTATGGGTCTGCTGACAATAGTGTAAATCTCCTCGAGACAACTGTTGAGGGACTACTCCCTCATAGTTTCGGGCCCGATGCTTTGGAGCTCCCGAGGACGGGCTGACATTTTTTCTACATATAACATATCTTACGCGAGGACCCTTCCTACTTTTTAGGGCTCTCCTTGCGATACGGAATGATACGTAGCCTTTTCCTAGATGAAGGCACAGGGGTGTTGTAAGTAGTTCAATAAAGGAATATGCTACAGTAATGCAAGAGGGCTTGTGATTGCCTAATGTTGGAGAGCATTGTCCCGATCCAGCGCGAAACCACCGACAGGAACGAATCCAGTGATTGAAGGGTCTCGCTTCGAGTCGACCAACTTGAACCCAGTACGATAGGGATATGAATGATCTGATGCCTCTTTACAGAGCCCATCATCATGGCATCTTGGATTGGCAAGGAAATGTAGCTTCCTGAGTGGGGTGCATGCGCCAATTGGGGTGGGATCACCGGCACGTAATAAATGTGGAGAGGGATAACAGGAGGAATATTCGAAGAAAGTATTGGCTGCTGCGTCGGGGAATTTTTTGTATGGGCGGGGCCGTTCTTTTGAGAGGTCGTCCTCGGTTATTTATCGCTACAAGCCTAAGGGACACCTGAAGGTTAAAACGGACTTACTGTAAAAGTGTAAAGGACTCGGAGGTGCTCAAGGAGGTCGGAGCCCAGCTCTCGCTGACCTGACCCATTTTGGGCACTAGTTATCCGTTTCCTTTTATGGACATCCATCGATCTTTCGGTCAATTGTAGGGTGCGCTGCCCAGTGTCCATTTAACTTACCTCCGTCACAATCAAGCCGCCCTCCAAGGCAGGCACCAAGGCAGGCACATTAACTGTCTTGGATCATGCGTGTAGCCGGGTTGCAATTGGCTCATGTGACAGGCAAGCGTTACCTATTTGAAGTGACCACCCCTATGTTTTGCATAGTCGTGTTGGCCACACTTTTTGCTTGTGGACTTTGATTCTGGCTCCATGCGCTCACTCGGGACGTTCACGACTACAGAGGCAACACCGATTTGGCCACTCTTCCGGACTGTTTGCAGCGTGAGCGCCGAATTCTGATGTGTTTCTATACCGTCCCCTTACATCTATTCCCACCACCATGCTAGTCCATCGCCCAGGTCATTCTCGTGTGCATTTTTGGATATTTTCTTTCCCGGAGAGGCCTTTTGGACAAGACAACGCAGAAAGTGTGGCAGTTTTTCGTCCCGATTGTCATCGTTTCTCATGCCATTGATAGCGTCTGAACGTCATTAACGTGAATTTCTTCACTCCATGCCTACTCTTTTCTAAAGTTGCCTTTGCTCTGTCATCGGGTGCGTCAGTACCTTCGCTCGACCGGCTTTCCCATAACATTTCCAGATAAATTACGAGAGCTTTGGGTCATACCGATCTTCTTCGCGCTTGTCAGCGGCGTCTCCTTGGTGGTGGCATGGCTACTCGGGTCCCTACTCAGACTTAACCGCCCACATCGGTCCGCCTCATTTGAATCGTTTCCTTTGATAGCCCTTAAGACTTAATACCCTCATCCTCACAGAAACTTCGCCATGGCCGCAGCTATGATCATGAACTCGAATTCTCTCCCCGTCGCCCTTCTTCAATCACTTGCAGTCACAGTTCCGGGGCTTCAATGGGATCAAGATGATACCCTGGACGCAATAGTCGGGCGTGCACTCACCTATCTGCTCCTTTGCGGTACTATGGGACAGTTTGTCAGTTTGTCGCTTTGCTGTTGTGTCGTGGCTCATCCTATAATGATCACAGCTTCGCTGGAGTTATGGGATCCATCTACTTTCCAAGGCGGTCCCCCCGGACGAGACCTGGTCCACTTCGCCGCTACTCGATGAGATTGGCTCAATAAGTGGGGACCCTGGAGACCGTGAAAGCCTGCGGCGTGATGATGTCTTTGGAATCCACACTAGCCAGGACAATAGCCTGGTCACAGCTCAGACCACAACTTCTCGGGGCAGACCTCAGCCAGGCTATACGTCGCGTAGAACAGATATCAAAGGATCCGCTCAGGCTTCCCAGTCCTTTCCCGGAACACTCCATGTCCGACCAGTCCCCGACACTGATGTTGAAGCCCTTTCAACCTCTGATTCCTACCTGAGCTCAGGGGGTGATGATGTACCTAGACCAGCGTGGTCTCGGTCTCCTCTCACATTTGTGCAGCGAGCTATACACGCAGGACGCTCGATCTGGAGAAAAGTGACCGATTTCATGACGCCCCCCCTATGGGCATCTGTTCTGTCCCTCGTTGTTGCACTCAACCAGCCCTTGCAACACGTGCTCGGGGTGCACATGCGTCCCATCCGTGACGCCATCGCCCAGGCGGGTGACTGCTCAATCCCCCTTACACTGGTCGTACTCGGCGCGTATTTTCACCGCCCCCCGGATAAGTCCGAGTTTCCCTCCTCTGAGCCAAATGGGCAGCAGCAAGCGTCGCCCGTGGGAATTTTCCGCAGAATTTTCTGTCTTGAAGGATGGAAGAATGACAGAGGCACTCCGTTACAGGCAACACGCGCCCGAAATAGGGGCGAGGGGAGGACCGTCTTCGTGTCCATACTCGCCCGTATGGTAATTACACCCGCATTGCTACTTCCGCTCCTGGTGTTCGGCCAGCTCCAAGGCTACCCGCGTGTGTTTCGAGAGTGCGCGCCCCTCGTTGCCAATATGTCGAACGTGCTGATATCTCACCTACACGCATCTAGTCCCGTTTTCATACTAAGCCTTGTGCTTCTCCTGGCATCGCCGCCCGCGTTGACTCTCGCTCAGGTAGGCCCTTTGAGTTTGGTGGCTCGCGGTTGTCGAATGTTCACCTTTGCTCCGGCAGATCACGCAATCTACGAGCGATGCATTCGAGCGCCTCATAAGCCGCACTATTTTCTGGTCCTACTGTCTCATCGCGCCTCCCGCAATGGTGGGATATGCGTTGATCGCCATGTTGATTACGAGACTGTGAATCTCACCCGTCTTTGTCGTGTCAAATTTTACCCCATGCTATTTGTAGGGCCGACTTCGGGGAACTGTGGTGCAATGGATAGTTACATCGTAGCTCCAAAAAAACTGGATGAGCTGATTGTGAATGATAAAACATTTCGAACGCCTGCCTTCTGCATTTACTAAGGGGATGCTGTTCTGAAGTTCTGAACCCCATACACGGTATGGCGCTGGTATGGCATGACGACTGAATATCGAGACTACGTCTTAGTATGACATCCGAGTCGTACAATGGCGACACCTTCGGTTACTCGAGAGAATTACACGACTCGCGTTCGCTCAAACAACAAAATTCCGTGATCAATCATCAGAACTAATTCACAAGTCTTCGCATTCACATCTTCGGTCGCCGACGGGACCTGGGCACGACGCGCCTTTGGTCCACCATGTCGACTTGTTTGTCACGATCAACTCTCCCCAGGCTTCGGCGTCTTCTGCCACCGGCTTCAGTATCTCTGTTGACAGCCCCGAACACCAGCAATCGTACGATGTGAAACGCAGCCCACCACCATTCTTGGACGACGACACTCCTTGCAGAGGCGAGCTATACTACATCCAGCTGAAGCTCGGCGTCTTGTCTCCTGGCGCAAATATCATGCGTATCAGCAGAGGGACCAGGGACACTCCAACTCCTCAAACAAACCGCATTCGAACGGGTCCAGAAGTTTTTGGAATACCTCCTTTGGACAGCCGTAAACTTCTTCGCACCTCACTTGAACAACGATGAACTCGACATTCGACGTGACCACGCCATCACTCTGGAACAGGAATGGCAACACAATGTCATGTCCCGGACGGCAGATCATCCCTCGACGAGATCCGCTAATTTCTCAAACAACGCTGCCAGAAATGCGGGGAATGTCTTAGGACCCAAGCCAGGTGCTGATCTTGGGGTAGCCGTGAGGAAGTTATAGATACTCCGGTCGGTAGACCGGAATTCCAGAGAAGGCTGTTTTTCAGGTAATGTGGAGGATAGTCGACTGAGCGGTGGAAGTGGCTTCACGCACACTGATAGGAATCAAAAAAACGGGACTTTCCCGTGCCAAATGAATGGGTATTGAATATTGAACGTTTATGAACACGTAGTTCGCCATGCGAGAGGTCAGTTGATTCTGAGATGCCCCAAGTGAGGAATTCAACATTCCAAGCGGCTTGAAGAGCCCAAGTTCGTGGCTGAAGGTAATACAGTAGCCCGAGGTATCGGTCTGTGTCAGGTGCGTACTTTTCGCATCGTTTCCACGGTCCGGTCCGCCTTGGACCGGTCTCAAATTCAGTCTCCGCCTAAATATGCACTTTTCTTCTAAATAAAAGTGTATTTATTAGATAATAGAAATATTATAAAGCATAAGCA
>WNGR01008054.1_pt1 | contig 14162 bp, 16 predicted proteins | sample 5407581 | NCBI WGS metagenome assembly WNGR01 (sample SAMN13153383, study PRJNA577476) | soil metagenome | isolation source: 80 cm soil or saprolite under Garry oak tree replicate 2 | place: USA:California | collected 2016-06-15
CTAGCAGTGGCCCGTGAAGGGGCCCGCAGCCCGTCCAGGTCCCCATGCTCGGCCAGCAGCTCGGCCAGAGGCGCGGCTAGGCCGCGAGCTGGATCAGGCCGACAACGCGGACTTAGCCTTTAACCTCGATTCCCGGCGGAGGGCTTGAACCGGCTGGCTAGTGCTGCCAGCCGGAACCGGCGGGTTGTTTCGGCTGGCAGCTGCCTCGCTGGCGTGGGTTGCTGGTCTCTGGTTCAACTTGTTGACCGGAATTAGCCGGGCATCTGAGCGCAGCGGTTTGCGTCAACTCGTCCCGGCTGTGTGGCTAGCCCCGGGGCGGGCTGCCCGGTCAGGTGGATCGTTCTGGCGTACGCCCTTGCCAGGAGCTGCGGTCCGCGTGATTATGGTTCTGTCATATGCAGTCATGGGTCACCAGGATCAGTTGAGGTGCGAGCAGGCGCTGAGTACTTCCTGCGCCCGGCCGGGTCCTCCCAGCGCCGGTATGAGGCGCTGCGCGCCTACTTCACCCAGGACATGCCCGCCGCCGAGGTCGCCGACCGGTTCGGCTACTCCACCGCCAGCGTCCACCAGATGGCCACCTTGCTGCGCAGCGGCCGGCTGAACCTGTTCACCGACCCCAAGCCCGGCCCCAAGGGGCCGCTCAAGGCCACCGGCGAGCTGCGGGCCAGGGTGCTGGCCCTGCGGGCGGCCGGGCATAGCGTCACCGAGATCGCCGCCGCGCTGACCGCCGGCGGGCTGCCGGTCTCGGCGCAGACCACCTGGCAGATCCTGGATGCCGAGGGGATCGGCCGGCTGCCGCGCCGCGATGAGGGCCGCCGCGGCCCGCCGGCCCGGCTGGACGTGGTCAAGGCCGCCAGGCTGCCCGGCTGGCCGGCCGACCCCGTGTCGCTGCCTTGTGATCACGCCGGGCTGCTGCTGCTGTTCCCGGCCATGGCCGGGCTGGGCCTGCCCCGGCTGGTCCGCGCGGCCGGCTATCCCTCGACCAGGCAGCTGAGCTCCTGGCAGTCGGTCGGGTCGCTACTGCTGGCCAAGTGCGCCCGTAAGGCCCGGATCCACCATGCCGGCTCGCTCGCCGATGATGCGGGCCTGGCGTTCACCCTCGGGCTGACCGCCCTGCCCAAGGCCACCCACCTGGGCACCTACTCCTGGCGGGTCCGCCGCGACTCCAACCAGAAACTGCTGTCCGGGCTGGTCGCCGCGCTGCGGCCGCTCGGCCTGGCCACCGGCGAGGCCGGATTCAACTGCGACTTCCACGCTATCCGCCACCACGGCGAGCAGGCGGTGCTGGAAAAGCACTACGTGCCCCGCCGGTCCCAGCGCACCCGCGCGGTCCTGACGTTCTTCGCCCAGGACCACGCCTCCGCGGAGATGGTCTACGCCAACGCCGACATCACCAAGGCCGAGCAGGCAGCCGAGATCATCGCGTTCGCCGACTACTGGCAGCAGGCCACCGGAACCGAGCCCGGCATGCTGGTCTTCGACTCCCAGCTGACCACCTACAAGATCCTCGAGCAGCTCACCGGCCGCGGCATCGCCTGGCTCACCTTGCGCCAGCGCGGCAAGAACGAGCTCGCCCGGCTCGCCGCCCTGCCCGCCTCGGCGTGGAAGACCGTCACCATCGCCCGCGCCGGCCGCTACCGGCGGCCCCGCCTGCACGAGGACATGGTCAAGATCAAGGACATCAGCACCAGGGTCCGCCAGATCGCGGTCACCGGCATCGGCCGCGACGAGCCCACCCTGCTGATCACCCACGACCTGGCCACACCGGCCAGGGACCTGTTCGCCCGCTACGCCGAGCGGATGATGGTGGAAAACGAGCTGGACGCCTACATCAGCGGGTTCCACCTGGACGCCCTCACCTCCGGCGTCCCGCTCAACGTGGACCTGGACACGACGCTGACCGTGGTCGCCGGGAACCTCTACCGGCTGCTCGCCCTCAAGCTATCCCGCTACGAGACGGCAACCCCCGACAAGATCTGGCGGGACTTCCTGGACGCCACCGGCACCTTGCACATCGGCCCGCACGGCGTCACCTGCGCGCTGAACCTGCGCAGCCACCACCCCGTCCTCATCGATGCCGGCTTCGCCGACCTCCAGGTCCCGATCCCCTGGTGGCACGGCCGCAGCCTGCAGTTCCGATTCCCGCCACGCTAACCAGCCGGCCCCGGGAAACCTCAACTCAATTACTGCACCGGGAATCGAGGCTAAGCGGGATCTGCCATTCGTGCCGCTCAGAGGCGGGCCGTTCGGCCATCAATGCCGCGAAGCCGACGATTTCCTGGCCACCTCCGGACGAGAGGATGTCGTAGTACTCCTGCCGGGCGCGCATCTCGGGCTCAGTCGCCTCACCGGCAAGGGCAGCTGGCGTCAGCGCTTGCCGGGCCAGCGGGCGACATAGCGGCGCTGACCGGGCGTCTCGACCGCGTGCGGGTCGTAGTGCTCGCGCACGAACGCGACGGCCTCGGTGCTCGGGACGCCGTCGAGGATGGCCAGGCAGGCCAGGGCCGTGCCGGTGCGTCCGTGGCCGCCCGCGCAGGCGATCTCGACCCGTTCGGTCATGGCGCGTTGCCAAGCCTCGGTCAGCGTGGGAAGTACCTCGGCCTCGACGGCAGGCAGCCGGAAGTCCGGCCACCTGAGCCAGCGCGACTCCCAGGGTACGGCGGGCGGACGCCGCCCGAGCAGGTAGACGCCGAAGGCCGGGACGGGACCGTCCGGCAACGGGCGGCTGAGCCCGCGGCCCCGCACCAGCCTGCCCGAGGGCAGGCGCAAGGTACCCGGTGCCGAGGGGTCCCACGTTTCCGTCACAGCCGGATCTTACGAATCGCTGGGCGGGCTCGGTGACGTTACGGCATGCGCTGCGATACTGACCACGTGAGCTTTGATCCCTATGCCCCGTATGGGCCGGTGGTCGAGTCGTCTGTCCGGGTCGTCACGTGGAACGTCTGGGGACGCTACGGGCCCCGGTGGGAAACCCGGCAGGCCGCCTTGGAGGACACCCTCGCCGAAGTCGAACCCGACGTGGTCTGCCTGGTTGAAGCCTGGCGCTGGGGTGAATCGAGCCAACCCGCGCAGGTCGCGCGCAGGCTCGGATTGCCGTACTGCCACTTCGCGGGCGACTGGGAGCAGGAGGACTGGGTGTCGGGGATCGGCCTGGTCTGCCGGTGGCCCATGAGCGAGCCACGGCGCCGCCAGTTGCGCGCGGAGGACGGCACGGGTTATGGGGAGGTTGTTCACGTCACCGTGGACGGCGACCGCGGGCCAATCCAGCTGTTCGCGGTGGTGCTCGGTTACCCGCTCGATGGCAGCGGCGTCCGCCAGGCCCAGGTGAGACAGCTGGCGTCCTTGGTCAGCGAGATCGCTCCGAAGCGCGATCTCGTCATCGTCTGCGGCGATTTCAACGCCGGGCCCGATTCCGACGAGATCAGGATGCTCACCGGCCGTTCCGCCTCCGCGAGTCCCGGGCTGCTGTTCTACGACAGCTGGGAGATGGCGGGAGACGGCTCGCCCGGCTACACCTGGTCCAACCGCAATCCCCTGGCCGCGATCGGCCTGTACCCCGACCGGCGCTTCGACTACATCCTCTCCGCCTGGCCGCGGCGCCATGGTGTCGGACACCCGATCCGCTGCTCGCTGCTCGGCGTCCGCCCGCCCGACCAGGACCAGATATCCGATCACTACGGGCTGGTCGCGGAGCTTCGCTACTGAATTAGGTCCCGATGGTCAGGCCAGGCCCGCGCCGATGAAGGCGAAGGTGAGCTCGGCGAGGCGCTGCCGAGTGGCCTCGGGGACGTCGCGCAGGGGTCCCTGGCCGGTGAGCACGGCCAAGCCGTGCACCGCGGACCAGATGGGGTACTCGATGCCGTCGCGGCGCTGCGGCTGGAGCACGCCGGCCACGACCAGCTCGTCGAGTGCGGCGCGAAGCTGACCCAGGGGCGTGCGGTCCCGGCCTGTTTCGTCGTCCGGAGCGCCGTAGGCGTGCTGCTGCGGCACGGCGAACGCCGTGGCGAACAACCCGGGTTCCTCGTGAGCGAAGTCCAGGTACGCGGTACCGATCGCGCCCAGCCGGAGGCCGGCCGCGTCCGCGTCCCCGTACGGGCCGGGCACCTCGGCGACGCCGTCGGCCATGCGCTCGGCGAGCTCACCCATGGCCGCCGCGCAGACCGCGGCGAGAAGCTCGTCGCGGTCGGCGAAGTGCCGGTAAGCGGCGTTGGGCACCACGCCCACCATCCGTGTCGCCTCACGCAGCACCACGGCGTCCGGGCCGCCGGCGCGGGCCAGCTCGAGCCCGGCGGCGACCAGGCCGTCACGGACTGCGCCGCGCGGACGGCGCCGCCGCTCCGCGACCGCCTGGTCCTGCACCTCTGCTGATCGGCTGGCCGTCATGGCGCCAGGATAACAAAGTGGACAGCGTCCACTTCTCGTATTAATGTGTACAGCGTCCACTAAATGATGACGGAGGCTCACGATGGACAGGTACAACACGACGGATCCGGCGCAGCGGGACCGGGCGCCGGTCACGGCGGCGGAGTGGTTCGGCGGCGGCCAGCGGATTCTGTACGACCCGGAATCTGCGCGCGTGCTGACCGAGGAGGAAGCCGTCGCAACCCCGGGCACGCTTCGGGTCTTCGAGCGCGTGGCCGCCGCGGAGCAGGAAGCGGACACCGTGTGGCTCACGCTGCTGCCCGGATTCCCGGATGGGTCCTACGGCTGGGCACAGGTGGACCGGATGCTCGGCGACGACCTCGGCCCGCGGCTGTACGCCGAGCCGGTCGGGCAGGGCGACTCGGATAAGCCGCGGGACTACCCGTACTCCACCGTCGAGCGCGCGGACCTGGTCGAAGCGCTCTGGCGGCACCACGGCGTGCGCCGCACCGTCGTCGTCACCTTCGACTACACATCGCTGGCGCTGCTCGAACTGCTGCGCCGCCAGCTGGAGCGCCACGCGCCGGACCGGGCTACCACGCATGGCACGGCCGGGCCGGTGATCACGGCCGCGTTCATGATGAACGGCGGCCTGTTCGCCGACGCGCACACGCACCCGTGGCGGGGCACGCCGCTGCTGCGCACCCCGCTCGGCGCCCTGGGGATGCGGCGGGCGCAGGGCTCGCCGCGGGTGTTCGCCACCGCGATGGTGCAGGCGCGCATGTACTCCCGCGGCTACCGCCCCGCGCCGGAGCAACTCGCCGAGCTGTGGTCGGCGGTCACCCGGCGGGACGGAGCGGCGTTCATGCACAACGCTGCGGGGTTCGTCGGCGAGCACCGCCGCCACGCGCGACGCTGGGATCTCGCCGCGATCGCCCGCGACCTGGACAGCACGGTCGACCTCTACGTCGGGGGCAGCGACGAGGACCCCTACGAGCACCGGCAGATCCAGGCCACACGCGAACGAGTACCCCAGGCCGAAGTCCTGACCTTCCCCGGCGGCCACCTGACCACCAGCGAGCACCCGGACCTGCTCGCCGCGGCGATCCGCAAAATCGCGGTCCGCCATGGCGTGGGCACCCCGGCCCCCGCCCGCCCATGACATGACCCCTCGACACGGAACGGAACCATCATGACCAGGATGACCCCCCTACTTGACCGCAACGAGCAGTTCGCCCGTGCCTACACCCCGGTACCGCTCGGCCTGCCCACGGCACAGGTGCTCGTCGTCACCTGCCTTGACCACCGGGTTGACCCGGCCATCGTCCTCGGACTGCAGCTCGGAGAGGCTCCCGTCATCCGCAACGCGGGAGGACGCGTTACCCCGGCCGTCATCGACGACATCGCCTACCTCGCCTTCCTCGCGGAGCAGTTGTTCGGCCGTCAGGGCCCGGCTGACACGCTGTTCGAGGTGGCAGTCGTTCACCACACCCAGTGCGGAACCGGCTTTCTCGCCGACCCCGATTTCCTGCGCCGGGCCGCCGAGGTGACCGGAGTCCCCGAGGCGGCGCTGGACGCCTCCGCCGTGGCCGACCCGCACGTCACCGTAAAGGCCGATGTGGAGCGCCTGCTCGCCTCACCCTTGCTCTCACCGAAGGTGAGCGTGTCCGGCCACGTCTACGACATCGCCACCGGGCGCGTCATCACCACCCTGGAGGCCCGGTACCCGTAGCAGGCGCCCCGTAAGTCAGCGCCGCCACCGCCCGCACGGCGCGGGCGGTGGCGACGGCAGGCGCGGTGAGCATGAGCAGGCCGATGCGTACGCAGCCGGTTACCGCCAGCCCACAGGCCCGGATGCGTTTAGCCGAGCTTGCCGAGGCCCTTCTGCAGGTCGTCGGCGTTCATGATCGGGACGACCTCTACCTCGGCGTCTACTGCCATGAAGAACGGCTCGCCGAACGCGACCATGTCGGACGAATCTGGCATGTCGAATACCACGAAGGCCGTCCGTTTGCCCTCGAAGGTACCGAAGTACATCGCTTCCGGCTTCCAGCGTTCCGCGGCGGTCTGGATCAGCTCGCCGATGCTCCCGTCCTTGACCGCCCGGCTACCGGACTCGACCGGGATCGTGATCTTGGCCATGACTCGCATGACTGCCCCTCCCCTAGGTGCGGCCGCGCCGGTCCGCGCTTGCCCCTGCGCCTGGCCCACTGGAGTGCTGTCCTCTGGCTGGCATCGACCTCGAGGACTTGCCCGGCGGCGCGTACTTAGGACGGCAGCTTACGCTGGTCCGCACAGTCTGGACAGGCCCCTCGGTGCGGTGTAAACCCACGCAAACGTCCAGGTCCTGCGCTTTCTGGCCCGCCGGGTGGCAGCGTGGCGTGGCCGCAGGATGGGCGAGATGGCCGGGCCGTCATCTAGGCTGCGCAGTGCCCTGACCTGGCACAACGAGGTAGAACACCGTGTGAGTGGTCGTGTCAGAGGCGTGACAGGGGCGTGTCAGGGACGGCGCCGACAGTGGTCGCATGACAAGTTCAGTAATTGCAGTCTCAGGACTGCGGAAGGCATACGGGGACAAGACCGTGCTCGATGGCATCGACCTAGATGTTCGCGCGGGCACGGTCTTCTCCTTGCTCGGCCCGAATGGGGCGGGCAAGACGACGACAGTGAACGTGCTGACCACCTTGATAAAGGCCGACAGCGGGACGGCACGGGTGGCCGGGCGCGACATCGCGACCGAGGCCGAAGCGGTGCGTGCGGCCATCGGGGTCACCGGTCAGTTCGCGGCGGTGGACGATCTGCTGACGGGGGCAGAGAACCTGCAGCTGATGGCGGATCTGCATCATATGCGGCCGCCGAGGGCAAGCGGGTGGTCACCTCGTTGCTGGAACGGTTCGACCTGGCGGAGTCGGCGCAGAAGATGGCGTCGACCTATTCCGGCGGTATGCGCCGCAAGCTGGATCTGGCGATGACGCTGGTCACCAGGCCACGGATCCTCCTGGACGAGCCGACGGCGGGACTGGATCCGCGCAGCCGTCGCACGTTGTGGGATATCGTCCGCGAACTGGTGGCCGACGGCGTGACCGTCTTCCTCACCACTCAGTATCTCGAGGAAGCCGATCAGCTCGCCGACCGGATCGCGGTCCTCGACCAGGGCCACCTGGTCGCCGAGGGCACTCCCGACGAACTCAAGCGCCAGGTACCCGGCAGCCACGTCCGGCTGCGGTTTCCCGACGTGGTGGCGCTGGACGCGGCGGCGCGGATCCTGAACGGCTCCACCGCGGATGAGGCGGCCCTGACCCTGCGGGTTCCCAGCGATGGCGGGGTGAAATCGTTGCGGGCTCTGCTGAATCGGCTCGACGAGCATTCGATCGACGTTGAGGAATTCTCCGTGCACACGCCGGACCTCGATGACGTTTTCCTGGCCCTGACCGGTCACGCAAGCACGGAGGCAATAGCACAATGAGCGCCACTTCAGCACCGCTGACCGACTCGCGGATCATGCTGCGTCGCAACCTCAAGCACATCATCCGGAATCCGGTCACGGTATTTAACGGGGCCCTGATGCCGGTCGTGCTCATGCTGCTACTCGTGTACGTGTTCGGCAACGCATTCAATGTCGGCGAGCACTACGTCGAATACGCAACGCCCGGCCTGATCCTGCTGGCCATCTGCTACGGGTTGTCGGCCACGGCGGTATCCGTGAACTCCGACATGACGAAGGGCATCATCAACCGGTTCAAGGTGATGAACGTCTCCCGCGGCGCCGTCCTGAACGGCCACGTCGCGGCCACCATGCTGGGCAGTTCGATAGCCGTTGCGGTCATCATCGGAATGGCCTTCGCCCTGGGGTTCCGGTCGTCCGCGACCCCCCTCGAATGGCTCGGCGCGATCGGCATCATCGTGGCGACAGCTTTCGCGGCCGCCTGGCTCACGGTCGCGCTGGGAATGGCCGCGAAAACTCCGGAATCCGCAGGCCTCGCCGTCGTGCCGCTGCTTCTGCTGCCGTTCCTGAGCAGCGCGGTCGTGCCGGCCGACAAGATGGGGCAGGGTGTCCGGCAATTCGCGGAGTACCAGCCCTTCACGCCGATTATCGAAGCGTTGCGTGGATTGCTCGCCGGCACCCCGTCGGGCGGCTACGCGGCCGCCGCCCTCGCCTGGTGCGCCGGGATCGCCCTGGTCGGGTACCTGTGGGCGCTCGCCACATTCAAGAAGCGCGCGTGACGTCAGCAGATCAAGTTCGACAGGAGGAACGCTGTCATGCCTACATTCGACACGCCAGGGCCCATTGCCGCCACGGTTGTCGTCGCCGGTGCCCAGGTGCGGGTCACCGCGAGCGACCGGACCGACACCGTGGTGCTGGTCGAACCCATCGACCAGGCAAGCCAGTCGGACGTCAAAGTAGCCAGCAAGACCATGGTCGACTTCGCCGGCGGTCAGCTATCGGTCAAAACGACCGTCTCCGGGGACAAGGATGGTTCGGTCGCCATCACGATCGACCTGCCCGCAGGTTCCAGCCTGGTCACGTACCTGGCGCACTCGAGTGTTCACGCTGACGGCTCCTTTGGCGAGTGCGAACTGCACATGGCATCGGGTCGGGTCCAGCTCGATCGCATCCGCGTACTGCAGGCCAACATCTCGGCCGGAGAAGTCACGATCGGCCACATCGCCGAGCGCGCCACCATCGACGGTGCAGCGTTCGCGATGCGGATCAGCGAGGTCAGGGACACCGTCAAGCTCACGAACTCGGGTGGGCAGACCTGGATCGGCCACGCCTCGGCCGACCTCGATCTCAGCAGCGGCCACGGTGGCTTCGACATCGACCGCGCCGACGGCAGCGTCACGGCTAAGACAGGCGACGGCGCCATCCGGATCGGCCGGCTGACACGCGGTCCGGCGGAGCTGTTGAACCGCTCAGGAAACATCGAGGTCGGCATCAGCGAGGGCACCGCGGCCAGGGTGGACGCCAACAGCAAGCGAGGGTCGGTGCGCAACTCCGTTCCATCGCAGGAAAACCCTGACACGTCAGGCAACCAGCTCACGGTCCACGCCCGCACGCGGTACGGCGACATCATCGTTCACGAGGCGAGCGCGTCGGCGGCCAGCTGAGACCAGCTCGTCTGCGTGCCCTCCTGCGTCGCCTCGGCGAACCGCGCTTCGCCGAGGCGACGCCGCGCGACCTGCTCGATCCGGGCCACATCCGGGTGGGAGCAATCCGGGAGTCCGCGCACGGCGGTGCTCGCCGCGAGCAGCCGCGCGGCCTGCTCGTACTGGCCGCGACGCACAGCCAGGTCCGCGATCCCGACGAGTGCCTTCGCGATCTGGAGTGCGTGCCCCACCTCGGTCGCCCCTCGTAGGCCGCCACGCGATGCGCCCGGGCCTCACCGAGGTCGTCGGCCAGGTAGCCGAGCAGGTCGTGTGTTATCGCGCGGATGTGCGCCTGCTCCGCTTCGTCGCCCAGCATGGTCGTCGCGACGCCGAGTTGCTGGTATGCCTCTTCGGCGTCGCCGTTCCAGCGCGCGAGTTCCGCCTTCGAGAGGGCCAGCTCAGCCAGCGCATCCGGCCAGGTGACCCGTTCCGCGCACCGCTGCGCCTCGGCGATGGCGGCCGCGCTGGAGTCCTCGTCGCCTAGCAGCCAGTACAGCTGCGCCTGTCGCGACCGCAACTGGATGACGTCCTCGATGGCACCGATTTCGGTGACGACCGCGACCGCCTGTTCGTAGTACTCACACGCGTCGGCGAACTCACCGCGCACGGCGATGCGGTCCGCCAGCTCGGTAAGAGCGAACGAAATTCCCCACCGTTCGCCGATCGCGCGGAACTCGGCGAGCGCCTTCTCGAGATACGCGTCCGCGTCCCGCGCGCCCTGGCCGTGCACGATCCGCATCTTGCCGAGCTGCAGCCGGGCCAGTGCGCGGACCCAGGGGTCCTCGTTGTCCAGCACTGATTCCCACGCGGGCAAGAACGCGTCCGGTGCTAGAAGCATGCGTTCCAGCGGGGCTATCAACCCCAGCAGCGGGTTGCGATGCTGACTGCGCTGGCTGAGCCGGTAAGCCTCGTGTATCCACTCCGCCGCTTGGTGCTCGTCGCGCCGCCCGGAGCTCAGGAACAGCACGACAAAGGCGTACACCATGGCCCGGATCTCATCGGCCACCTCGCCGGGAATAGTGGTGGCCGCGGTGATCAGCTCGTTGCCTTCGGCCTTGTGCCCGCTGAGCCACCAGTACCAGCCGGCGCTCGCCGCGAGCCGCATGGCCGCGTGCGCCTCGCCGACTGCGATCGCACCACGCATCGCCGCACCGATGTTGTCGTGCTCGGCCTCAAGCGCGGCCAGCCATTCCAATTGCTCGGCGCGGCGAAGATGCGGCTCCGCGGTCTCGGCGAGCTCGGTGAAGTAGGCGAGATGCGCATGGCGCGCGATATCCGATTCCCCCGCCTCGGCGAGCCGGTGGGCCGCGTACTCCTTGATCGTGCCGAGCATCCGGTAGCGCGGCACCCGGTCGCCCCCAGCGAGCAGCAGCGATTTCTCGGCCAGCGCGATGAGCAACTCGAGCACCTGCTCCTGCTCGACTGCACTGGCGGCGCAGACCCGCTCGGCCGCTTCCAGGCTCGCCCCGCCCGAGAACACCGAGAGCCTGCGCAGGACCATCCGTTCGGCGTCGGTGAGCAGCTCCCAGCTCCAGTCGACCACCGCGCGCAGCGTCTTGTGCCGCGGCAGCGCGGTACGGCTACCGCTGGTCAGCAGGCGGAACCGGTCGTCGAGCCGGCGGGCGAGCTGATCGATGGACATGGTGCGCAAGCTGGCCGCGGCCAGCTCGATCGCCAGCGGCATCCCGTCCAGCGCCCGGCAGACGCGCACCATCGTCGACAGCGTGCGGCCATCGAGCTGATACGGGGCCGCGAGATCCCTGCGCACCGCCCCGGCCCGGTCCCGCAGCAGCTGGACGGCGGGAGAGGACCCGATCTCGCCGGGGCTGGCGTCCCCCTCCGGCAACGCCAGCGGCTCGACCAGCCACAGCGCCTCACCGGTGATGCCGAGCGGTTCCCTGCTCGTCGCCAGGATCCGCAGCCGCCGGCACTCCCCGAGCACCCGATGGGCGAACGCCGCCGCCGCCTCGATCACGTGCTCACAGTTGTCCAGGATCAGCAGCATCTCCCGTTCGCGGATCGCGGCGATGAGCCGGTCCGTCAGGTCCGCGCTCGGTGCCCCGCCGAGCAGCGCGTCCCGCAGGCCCAGCCCGGCGAGCGCCGGCTGCGCCACCTCACCGTCCGCGCGGATGGCGGCGAGCTCCACCAGCCGCGCCCCGTCCGGCAGGTCGCCGAGCAGCGTGCGCGCGGTTTCCGTGGCCAGCCTGGTCTTTCCCGAGCCGCCCGGCCCGATCAGGGTGGTGAGCCGATGGTCGGCGATGAGTTCGCGGACCGCAGTGATATCAGCGTCCTTGCCGACGAAGCTGGTCAGCTCGGCGCGCAAGTTGGTCTTCCGGCCCTCCTGCCAGCGCTGCTCCCGCTGTCCCAGCTCGCCCCGCAGCAGCGCGACGTGCAACGCGGACAGCTCCGGTGAGGGGTCGACGCCCAGCGTGTCGGCCAGGACTTCTCTCGTGCGCTGGTACACGAGCAGCGCCTCGGTGTCGCGACCGGTCGCGACGAGGGCACGCATCAGCGCAGCGACAAGGCGTTCTCGCACCGGATGCGAGGCCACCAGGTCGGTCAGTTCCGTGACCAGCTCCGCACCGTGGCCGAGGCTGACCTCCGCATCGAACCGGTCCTCCATGGCCGTCAGGCGTAGTCCCTCGAGCCGGGTGACCGCCGCGTCGAACGCCGCACTATCTTCCAAACCGACGCCCTGCATGGCCGCACCGCGCCACAACGCAAGGGCCTCGCGCAGCAGCCGTACCCGCCGTGGACCCTCGTCATTACGGGCCTGGCCGACGAGGCGTTCGAACCGCACCGCGTCGACAGCGTCGGGTTCCACCCTCAACCGGTAGCCGTCCGCCTGCCCCTCGACCAGCCCTTCCGGCAGCACCTTCCGCAGCCGGGAAACCAAGCGCTGCAAGGCATTCGCCGCGTCGGAAGGCGGGTGTTCACCCCAAATCCAGTCGACGAGCGTCGCCTTCGGGACGGCGCGACCTGGTTCGAGCGCGAGGGCGATCAACAGCCCGCGCAACCGGGCGCCCGGCACATCGGCGAGGGCGCCGTCGTCCGTGCGAAGCTCGAATGACCCAAGCATCCCGATCTGCACCTAGCTGATTTTGCCAGGGCGATCGGCAAGTCTCCAACTGGCAAACGCGGCGCAAAGTTGTCGAGTAATGGCCCCGGGCACTCATCTAGATACGTACTCAGCGCGGCGTCAGGTCACATGGCCAGGCAGCAAGGACAGGCGCGGAAGGCGGCTTCGTGCCGCCTCGGCGTGCGCTGCCGACCGTGATCGGCCGACGCGAGTTGCCCGGCCGGGCCGCCGCCGCCCTGGCATCCGGCGACGTGATCGAGGTCGAGCGGACCGTGAATGCCACGGGCAACGTCAGCCTCGGAAATTACATAATCAGCGCCGGGCTGCCGCTGGCCAGGCAGTTGGATTAGACGGGCTTGGCTTGGTGCGCTGGCCGGGCTGCCTCAGCCACAATAATGCACAAGACGAAACAGCCCCCAGCATGCCGAGCGCCTTCAGGGAGAGCTTCATGTCTGACTCAATCAAGTTCGGCGGGGTTACCCTCGACTGCCCGGACGTCGGGGAACTAGCCGCCTTCTATGCCGAGATCACCGGCGGCGAGGTCACTGTGCTTAGTGATCACTGGGCCATGATGACCTGCCCTGACGGCTCGGCTATCTGTTTCCAGGTATCCCCCGCCTACTCACCGCCGGCCGACCTGGCCCGATACAGTCTCGTCGGCGCAGATGCACCTGGACTTTGACGTCGACGACCTGGACGCAACCGAGGCGCGAGCGCTAGCGGCCGGTGCCACGAAGTACGACTTCCAGCCAAACGGCCACTGTCGTGTCTACGCCGACCCGGCCGGGCACCCGTTCTGCCTGTCCACCTTCCAGGTCCTCCAGGAGCAAGCCTGATCCTCCAGACTTAGCGGCAGTGCCATTTGCTTCCGCGTCTCGGCAATGACCTGCGGCAGATGGTCCGCTTGCGTCCGCTGGTGTCTGTCGCCGTCAGTGGCGATCGTTAGTCAGTTGGTTACTCAGTTGCCCGGTGCCAGCAAGATCACCGACTTCCCTGACAGTAGCTTGGCATCCGAGCCTCGTGGGATGATCTGGCGGTGCGAACCCGGCACGTTATCGCGTTCTCCACCGTGGCCTTGATCGCGGCGGCGTGCACGTCCTCGACGACGACCACCGGGCCGTCGGGCTATTCGGTCCCGCTAGGTCGTATCGTCGCCGACGCGAACGCCCAGAACCAGGGCAACCCTTCCTATCGCCTGGCCCCACCTGGCACGAAAGTCCCGATGTCCGAGGCAACCGCAGCGCGTGCCGTCATCAGCGAGTGCAATGAAGGCCGCGGCACGCGAGTGCTTGTTGCCGGACTCGTCACCGGACCTGTGACCTCTGGGTCGTCGATTTACTGGGCAGTCTTCGTGGACCCGCCAGGCAAGCACATCGCCCCATCGGCTGAGCCGCTGCCCAAGCCCGTGATCCTCAACTGGATCGGGGCGTTCGTATCAGTAAAGACAACGCAACAGCCGTTCTGCGACTTCGGCCGCGCTGCCGACCTTCCGCCACTTCCTGTATTCGGCTCGTGAAAACGCGAATGCAGTATCGTTCGCCGGCTGACCGCGAGTATCCACTCAGCGTCTGGC
>WNGR01011902.1_pt1 | contig 14162 bp, 11 predicted proteins | sample 5407581 | NCBI WGS metagenome assembly WNGR01 (sample SAMN13153383, study PRJNA577476) | soil metagenome | isolation source: 80 cm soil or saprolite under Garry oak tree replicate 2 | place: USA:California | collected 2016-06-15
CGTCGAGCGCGCCCGGCGAGAACACGACGAAGAAGTTGGTGGCGAGGCTCTGCCAGTCCACCTTGCGCAGGCTCGCGACCTCGGCCTCGACCGGGACGCCCTGCACGTCGAACGTCAACCGCCCGCCGACGTCCACGCCGAGCTGCCTGGCCATGGCTTCCTCCACCGAGATGCGCGCCGGCCCGGGGTCCGGGCCCCACCACCGGCCACGCGTGACGACGGTGCCCGGCGGCGGCTCGGCCGACCAGGTCAGCGCGTACTCGCGAGTGTAATAGAAGGCGCCCTCGCGGTCCTCGCCCACGCGGCTGCGTACGAGGTCGCGGGTGACGCGGACGCCGTTCACGGCGGCCAGCCGCGCGCGCACGATCGGCGTGAGGGCGGGCGTGACGCCGCCGCCGGTCCGGGCCAGCACCCGCGCGAAGGCCTCGCGCTGGTCCGGCTGCACGTCGACGAAGAAGAAGGACGGCGCCTCGCGCCGCCGCTCGTGGTCGATCTGGGCGTCGAGCGAGTCCTGGAGCAGCGCGACGGCGACGAGCAGCATGACGCCGGCGCCCAGCGCGACGACCACCCGCGCCGGATGGCCGCCGGGCCGGCGCAGGCCGCCGAGGCCGTGGCGCCACGCCGGCCACGGCGCGCGCGGCAGCCGCCGGGCCGCGCCGACGAGGCCGCGCGCGAGCACGAGCAGCGTGACGACGGCGGCGACGGCGGCGCCGAGGAAGATGCCGCCGAGCTTGAGCGAGCCCGCCTGCCAGAGCGCGAGCGCGGCCAGCCCCGCCGCCACCGGCAGCGCCACCGCCCACGGGCGCGGGCCGCGGGCGGGGGCGGCGTCCACCTCGGCCCTCAGGATCAGACTCGGCCGCACCGTGCGCACGGCGAGGAGCGGCCAGAGCGCGCAGAGGAACGTCGTCAGCACGCCCATGAGGACGCCGCGCGCGAGCGTGAGCGGCTCGACGCGCGCCTCCAGCGTGAACGGCACGAGGCCGGCGAGGAGACGGATGAGCACGGGCTGGAGCGCGGTGCCGAGGACGGCGCCGGCGACGCTCGCGGCGGCGCCGACCGTCAGCGTCTGCCAGAGAAACGTGGCGAGCACGGTGCGGGAGTCGGCGCCGAGCGCTTTCAGGATCGCGATCGTCGGCGCCTGGCGCCGGACGAACGTGGCCACCGACGAGGCCACGCCGATGCCGCCCACGAGGAGGCTCGCGAGGCCGACGAGGCCGAGATAGCTCGCAAGCTGCGAGAAGAAGCGCCGGAGTCCCGGCTGGGCCTCGTCGTACGACGCCACGCGCACGCCGGGGTCGGCGATCCGGCGCGCCATGGCCTCGCGCGCGTCGCGCGCGGCCAGCGGCGCCGGCAGCCGCACGAGCGCACGGTAGCGGACGCGGCTGCCGACCTGCACGAGGCCGGTGCGCTCGAGCGCGTCGCCGGCGACGAACACGCGCGGCCCGAGCGTGACGAGGCTGGCCGAGCGGTCGGGCTCGCGCTCCACGACGCCGCGCACCGTGAACGTCGCCGCGCCGAGGGCGAGCCGGTCGCCGACGCGCAGGCCGAGACGCTCGAGCGCCTCGCCCTGGACCACCGCGCCGCCCTCGGCGAGCAGCGCGGCCAACGGCGCCGGCGGCGCCGTCTCCAGCCGGCCGTAGAGCGGATAGCCGGCGCCCGGCGCCTTCAGCTCGACGAGCAGCGCGCGCCCGTCGGCGCCGCGCGCCATCGCGAGCAGCTCGCGCACGCTCACGACGGACGCGCCCTTCGCTCGCAGATCGGCCAAGGCCGCGGCGGTCTCGCCGTCGAGCGGCCGCGCGGCGCGCACTTCGAGGTCGCCGCCCGTGAGCGCCTTGGCCTCGCGCGCCAGCGTGTGATCGAGCGTGGCGGCGAAGGAGCCGACGGCGACGAGCGCGGCCACGCCCAGCGCGACGCAGGCGGCCAGCAGGACGAAGTGCCGCCAGGCGCCGCGCGCCTGGCGCCACGCGAGCCGGGGCGCCGCGCTCACGGGGCCAGCGCGGCCGCGCGCCGGCGCTCACCGGCGATGCGGCCGTCGCGCAGCGACACCACGCGATCGGCGCGCTCGGCGAGGGCTTCGTCGTGGGTGACGAGCAGCAGCGTCGTGCCGCGGTCGCGGTTCAGCGCGAAGAGGAGGTCGATGATGGCGCCGCCGGTCGCGGAGTCGAGGTTGCCCGTCGGCTCGTCGGCCAGCAGCAGCGGCGGATCGAGCGCCATCGCGCGCGCGACCGCGACGCGCTGCTGCTCGCCGCCCGAGAGCTGCACGGGATAGTGATGGCCGCGGTCGCCGAGGCCGACGCTGGCGAGCAGGTCGGCGGTGCGCGCGGTGGCGCCGGCCGTGCCCGCGAGGTCGAACGGCACCGCGACGTTCTCGGCCGCCGTCAGCGTCGGGATCAGGTGGTAGGACTGGAACACGTAGCCGAGCGTCTCGCGGCGGAAGCGGGCCAGCGCCGCCTCGCCGAGCCGCGTGACCTCGACGCCCGCGACCACGATCGTGCCCGACGTCGGCGCGTCGAGCCCGGCCACGAGCCCGAGCAGCGTGGACTTGCCGCTTCCCGAGGGCCCGGCGACGGCCACCGCCTCGCCCGCGTCGACGTCGAGCGAGACGCCGTCGAGCACGCTGAGCGTGCGGCCGCCGCTCGGCAGACGCAGCTCGTCGCGTCGCCGGCGTCCGCCGCCGACCACGTCATCGCCGCGCTCGGCGACAGCCTGACGGCCGGGCTCGGCGTCTCGCCCGAGGAGGCGTACCCGGCGGTGCTCGAGGCGCGCCTGCGACGCGAGGGCTTCGAGTACCGCGTGATCAACGCCGGCGTCAGCGGCGACACCAGCGCGGGCGGGCTGCGACGCATCGACTGGGTGCTGAAGCTGCGGCCGGACGTCGTCATCGTCGCGCTCGGCGCCAACGACGGGCTGCGCGGCCAGGCGCCGGACGTCCTCCGCGACAACCTCACGCGCATCATCGAGCGCGCCCGCGCCGCCGGCGTCCGCGTGCTGCTCGCGGGCATGCGCCTGCCGCCGAACTACGGCGACGACTACGCGCGGGCGTTCGCGGGCGTGTACCCGGCGGTCGCGCGCGCCACCGGCGTCCCGCTGGCGCCCTTCCTGCTGGACGGCGTGGCCGGCGACGCGCGCCTGAACCAGCCCGACGGCATCCACCCGACGGTGGAGGGCCAGCGCGTGATCGCCGAGCGGCTGTGGCCGTATCTCAAGCCCCTGTTGACGAAATAGCCGCCCGCGTCGCCGCCTGATTTTGGGCGACTTCCGGGGGCCGCCGCCCGTAGCATGGATCCATGAGGCGTGTGTGGCCGCTCGCGCTGCTCCTCATGGTCACCGGCTGCGCCACCGTCGCCGAGCGCGCGTACTATCCCAACCCCGCCGATCCGGAGACGCGCGTGCTCGCCGAGTCGCTCTGGCGCGCCGCGAAGGCGGCGAGCGACGATCCCGGCGAGTACTCGTTCGCGATGATTCGCACCCGCAAGGTCAGCGCGTACACCGTCGAGGACGCGACGTTCTATTTCACGCAGGGCCTCGCACGCCAGCCGGCGAAGATCATCGACGCGCTCGTGGCTCACGAGGTCGCCCACGAGGTGCTCGGACACATCGGGGAGCGGCGCGCCTTGTCGCTGTCGCCGGGCGCCGGCTTCACCGTGCTCGGCATCGCGATCCCGGGCGCCGGCCTCCTCGATTTCGTCGCCAACCCGCTCATCGTGCGCGCGTTCACGCGCGACCAGGAGATCGCCGCCGATCTGAAGGCCGTCCAGATCCTTCGCGACATGGGCTACGAGTCGCCCCGGCGCGCGATGGCGGAGGCGCTGCGCGCGGCGGCGAAGGTGAACGGCCCGCCGCGCGGCGGGTGGCTGGCGGCGAAGCCCACGCTGGAGGATCGGCTGAGCCGGCTGGAGCCGCTCGAGGCCGAGAAGCAAGCCGCGCAGTAGCGCGCTACTTCGGCTCGCCGTAGAGCCGGCGGTACTCCGCCCAGGAGAGCATCACGCGCTTCACGTACTGGCGCGTCTCGTCGTAGGGAATCTGCTCGACGAACGCCTCCATGTCGCCCGTGCGCCGCGCCTTCCACCAGTCGCGCACGCGCTTGGGCCCGGCGTTGTAGGCGGCGATGGCCAGGCGTGGATCGCCGAACTCCTTCATGAGACCGGCGAAGAACGCGGTGCCCAGGTCGAGGTTGGCCCGCGGATCGTCGAGCACGCCGCCTTCCTCGAAGGGAAGCCCGCGCACGTCGGCCATCGGCTTCGCCGTCGCCGGCATGAGCTGCATGAGCCCGCGCGCGCCGGCGCGCGACACGGCCCGCGGATAGTAGCTGGACTCCTCGCGCACGATGGCCGCCACGAGGAACGGGTCGAGGCCGGCGCGCTTCGCGGCCGCCGCGACCTCGTCGCGCCAGCCGAAGGGATAGATGACCTCCCAGAACGCGCGCGGCAGCGCCGGGTCGCCGGAGGTGCTGAGCGCACCGAAGTGGCGGCGCACGATGCGCAGCGCCAGGTGGTAGCGCTCGTCGCGCACGTACGCGCTGGAGGCGCCGTAGAGGCGCACGGGATCGCCGACGGACGACTGCACGACGTCCTCCAGCTCCTCCCACGCGTACTCGACGAGACCGATCCGGCGCAGCAGGTCCACCCGCGCGAAGCCCGGATCGGCCTTGAGCGCCTCCGACGGGTTTGCGGGCAGCGCCGGCGTGCTGATCTCGCGCGGCATCGCGGCGGGCGCTGCCCCCACGACGCGCTGGGCGGCGAGCACGCCGTAGTAGCCGCGCGGCGCCTCGGACAGCACCTTCGTGTAGAGCGACTCCGCGCCCGCCTCGTCCTTCAGCGTCTCGAGCGCGCGCCCGCGCCAGTAGAGCGCCGGCACGCGCAGGCCACGCCCGCCCGACAGCTCGGCGACGTGCTTCCACTCCGCGGCGGCGGCACGCGGATCGCCGCGCAGCCACGCGAGCCAGCCGAGCCGCCACAGCGCGACGGCGGCCACCTCGCGATTGGGGAAGCGCTTGACGATCTGGCGGTACAGCGCGATCGCGTCGGCGTCGCGGCTGCCCTCGTCGTACACGCGTGCCTGCAGCGCCATCGCCTCCGCCGCTTCGGACTCCGGCGCGCGGGCGGCCACGGACGTCAGCAGCGCGATCGCACGCTTGTCCTGTCCGGCGCGGATGAGGAACCGCGCCTGGTCGATGCGCAGGCGCGGCTGCTGGTCGGCCGGCGCGTGCCTGGCCGCGGCCTCCAGCGCCCTGGCGCCGGCCTCGTAGCGCCCGAGCCGCGCTCGGCGCGGTCGATCCGCTCGGCCATCGACAGCGGCGGCAGCGGCGTGCCGCCGCTCACGAGCACGCCGAGCCGGTCGCTCGCCGCCTCCGCGTAACCCGTCGTCGGCGCCAGCACGCGCAGTTGCCGGTACGCGAGCGCGGCGACGTCGGGGTGACCGCGCGCCTCGGCAGTCTGTCCGAGGAGGTAGAGCGCCTCCGGAACCTCCACCGCGTCGGGATAGCGCTCGAGCAGCCGCCGGAGCGCCGCCTGCGCGGCGACCTCATCGCCCGCGCGCGAGGCGAGCACCGAGGCCAGCACGAGCGCGCGCGGCGCCAGACGGCTGTCCGGATGCTGGTCGGCGACGCCGATCGCCGCGGCCCGCGCGCCGGCGAAATCGCCGCGGCGCGCGAGCGCGTCGGCCAGGAGCCAGCGCACGTGGTCGCCGATCGGGCTCGCCTGCGCCGCCTCGGTCGCGAACGCCTGCGCGAGCGGCGCCGCGTCGCCCTCCTGGAGGGCGGTGACGGCGCGCGACCACGCGCGCTCGGTCTCGGAGGACGCGTGGCCCGCCGCCGGCAGCAGCAGCAGCGCGGCCGCGAGCACGGGCAGCAGCACGCGCGCACGGCGCGGCGCGGCCTGCATCATCCGGTGCGTGAAGATGATGCGCTGGACCGCCGTGAGGTTCGCCAACACGGCGAGGACCCAGAGCGCCGGCTCCATGATGTCGAGCAGCGCGCCGACGATGAGGCAGATCAGCCGCTCGGGCCGCTCCATCATGCCGACGTTGCACTCGACCCCGATCGACTCCGCGCGCGCCTTCGTGTAGCTGACCATGACCGACCCCGCGAGGCCCGCCATGGCCACCAGCGCGCCGCGCGGGTTCGGCATGCGCGCGTAGAGCACGACGATGCCGAGCATCACCGCGATGTCGGAGTAGCGGTCGATCACCGAGTCGAGGAACGCGCCGAACGCCGTCACCTGCCCCGAGGCGCGGGCGAGCGAGCCATCGAGCAGGTCGAGGAGGCCGGCCACGATCAGCACGAGGCCGGCCGTCCTCGTCTGGCCCGCGATGAAGCAGCCCGCGGCGACGAGGCTGGCCGCGAGCCCCGCCACCGTCAGATGATTCGGGCGCAGCCGGAGGCGGAACAGGACGCGGCCGAAGGGGTCGCTCCACGCGCGCACCCTGTCGCGATAGCGGCCGAGCATCAGATCGGCTGGAGCAGCGCCTGCGCGAGGGCCGCGCGGGCGTGCTCGATGGCGTCGGGGTCCTCGAGCCGCCGGCCCTTGCGGTCGAGGACGTAGAAGGTGTCGAGGGCCTGGTCGATCTCCGTCGCGATGCGCGCGCTGGCGATGTCGAGATCCAGCGCGGACAGCGTACGCGTGATCAGGTAGAGCAGGCCGAGTCGGTCCGGGCATTTCACCTCGATGACCGTGTACTCGTCGGACAGCCGGTTGTCCACCGCGATCTTCGGCCTGGCCTCGCCGGGCGGCGTGGCGCGCCCGCCGGCGCGCCGCCGCTCCAGCAGCCCGTCCACCGACTGCTCGTGCGTGAGCACCGCCGCCAGCGCGGCGAGGGTGCGGCCCCACTGCGCGGCCGAGGTCACCGCCTCGCCGGTGGGGTCGTTGACCTGGAAGGTGTCGATGGCGACGCCGTCGGCGCGCGTGGCGATCTGCGCCGAGATGATGTTGACGCCGTGCGCGGCCAGCGTGCCCGCGATCAGCGCGAAGAGGCCCGGAACGTCGGGCGTGACCACGACGAGATCGGAGGAGCCGAGGTCGGGATGGTGGAACAGCTCGGTGGCGACGGGCGCGGACTCCAGACGCGCCACGAGTCGCAGGTGAGCGGCCATCCGCTGCACGCTCGTGGTGGCGAGGTAGCGGTCTTGCACCATGGCGAGGTGCGCGCGTACATCGGCCATCGGAACGTCGCCGCCGAGCGTCTCCCACAGCCGCGCCGCCAGCTGCGTGCGGTTCGGCTTCGCGACGCGCCCTCCCGTCAGCCGCGCCAGCGTGCGCGCGTAGAGCTCGTGCAGGATGCGCGCCTGCCAGCCGGTCAGCACGCCCGGCCCCACCGCGCGCATGTCCGCCCACGTCAACAGATAGAGCATCCTCAGCCGCTGCGGGTCGGCCACGGTCTCCGCGAACGTCTCGATCGTCTTGGGATCGTCGATGTCGCGGCGCTGCGCGATGTGCGACATCGTCAGGTGGTGCGCGACGAGGAACTCGACCATGCCGGCGTCCTCGGGCGGCAGCCCCATGCGCGTGGTCAGCTCGCGGATGAGCGGGATGCCCTTGGCGACGTGGCCGTGGCCCTTGGCCTTGCCGATGTCGTGCAGCAGCATGCCGAGCATCAGCAGCTCGGGCTTCTCGACCTCGTTGAAGACGGCGGCCACGCCCTCCGACTCCGACGACTGGCCGGGCGCCAGCGCCTCGAGGTGCTCGACGGCGAGCAGCGAGTGCTGGTCGGCCGAGAACTTGTGGTAGACGTCGTACTGCACGAGGCACGTGAGCCCGCCGAACTCCGGCAGGTAGCGCCCGAGCAGTCCCAGCTCGTGCATCTCCGAGAAGGTCAGCGCGACGCGCCCCCACGAGCGGCAGATGTCGAGGAAGAGGTCGCGCACGGCCGGCGCGCGCCGGAACGCGTCGTCCACGACGTCGAGTGACTCCTCCACCGCGCGCTCCAGCCCGAGCGAGAGGTCACAGCCCAGACGGTGGAGGTGCCAGAACACCTTCATGAGGCGGACGGGGTCGCGCCGCAGCACCCCGGGATCGCGGTCGGCGCGGTGCAGGCGGCCGTCGAAGAACACGAGCCCGTCGGCCAGCGCCTGCAGGCGCTGCCGCCGCTCGGCGGAGCCGCGCACCCAGAGCGTCTCGTGGCAGCGGGCGATGAGGCGCTGCGACACGCGGTGGATCGCGCGCGCGTTCAGGTAGTAGTCGCGCATGAAGCGCTCGACGCCGAGAGCGTCGTCCTCGTTCTCGTAGCCGAGGTTCTTGGCGATGCGCGGCTGCAGCTCGCGGGAGAGCACGTCGTTCTTGTGGCCGGAGAAGAAATGCAGCTCGTTCCGCACGCGCCAGAGGAAGGTCAGCGCGCGGTCGGCCGCCTCCTGCTCGTGCGGCGTGATGAGCCCGCGCTCGGCCAGCTCGCGCAGCGTGCGCGCGCCGAACTTCGCCGCCCCCAGCCACATGGCCGTGTGCATGTCGCGCAGCCCGCCCGCGGACTCCTTGATGTTGGGCTCGCCGATGTAGGGCGAGGCGCCGTGCTTGCGATAGCGCTGCTCGCGCTCGGCCAGCGTGGTGGCCAGGAACTGCTCGAAGTCGTGGCGGTAGACGTTGTCGCGCAGCATGCGGCCGAAGCGCGTGAACAGCTTCTTGTCGCCCACGACGAGCCGCGCCTGCTGCATGGACGTGCGGCTCGGGAAGTCGGTGCGCGCCATGGCCACGCAGTCCTCCAGCGAGCGCAGGCTGTGGCCGACGTGCAGCCCGAGGTCCCAGAGCGTGTAGAGCAGCTCCTGCATCACGCGCTGCACGTACGGCGAGAGCTCGCCGTCGTAGACGATCATCAGGTCGATGTCGCTCGAGGGATGGAGCTCGCCGCGCCCGTAGCCGCCCAGCGCGACGACCACGTAGGGCGTGGGCGTCAGGCCCGCCGCCTCGGCGTCGTCGCTCGCCAGGTGGGAGAGCGACGCGACGACGTCGTCCATGAAGCGGGCGTGCGTGTGGACCGAATCCTCGCCCGAGGCGCCCTCGGCGTGACGCTGCTTGAGCGCCTCGAGGCCCTCGGCGAGCGCTCCACGGAAGAAGTCGAGCCGGCGCCGACGCCGATCCTCGGCGCGCTCTGCCCCGGCCTCGGCGCGCCGGGCCCGACGATAGAGCTCGGGCGGCATGACGACGCCGAGCGTATCAGTCCGTGGCGATTAATGTCAATGCGGACGCAGAGTTAGACTGAAGTGGCGCCTCGGTCGCGCGCGCGAACGATCGGCGTACAATACGCCCCGTGCGCAAGATCTGGCGCGCCGCCGTCGAAGCCGTCACGCCTTACGAGGCGGGCAAGCCCCTGGAAATGCTGGTCGCCGAGCTGGGACTGGCCGAGCTCGTGCGCCTGTCGTCGAACGAAAACCCCCTCGGCGCCTCCCCGCGCGTGATCGAGGCGGTGCGCCGCGAGGCCGCGCACATCCACCTCTACCCCGACGGCGGCAGCGGCGCGCTGCGCGACGCGCTCGCGCACGGGCTCGGCATCTCGCCGGAGCAGATCGTCGTCGGCAACGGCGCCGACGAGCTGATCACGCTGATCGCGCTGGCCGCCTTCGATCCCGGCGACGAGGTCGCGATGCCGCACCCCTCGTTCGAGCCCTACGCGACGGGGGCGCAAATCGCGGGCGCGCGCGTCGTGCCGAGCCCGCTCGCCGGCTACGAGACCGACCTCGACGACCTGCGCCGGCGCGTGACGCCGCGGACCAAGGTCGTCTTCCTCTGCTCGCCGCACAACCCGGCCACGACGATCATCCGGCGCCGCGCGCTCCTCGCCTTCCTCGACGCGCTCGGCGACGATCCGCCGCTCATCGTGCTCGACGAGGCGTACCGCGACTTCGTCGACGATCCCGAGTACCCGGACGGCGTCTCGCTCCTCGCGCGCTACCCGCGCCTGCTGGTGCTGCGCACGTTCTCGAAGATCGCCGGCCTCGCCGGCCTGCGCGTGGGCTACGCCATCGGGTCGCTCGAGACGATCGACCGGCTCAATCGCGTGCGCGCGCCCTACAACGTGAACCGCCTGGGCCAGGTGGCCGCCCTCGCCGCCCTCGAGGATCCGGAGCACGGCGCCCGCACGCGCGCCCTCGTCCTCGAGGAGCGCGCGTACCTCGCGGCCGGGCTGGAGCGCCGCGCGATCGCGTTCGCGCCGTCGCAAGCCAACTTCATGCTCGTGCGCGTCAAGGACGCGGCGGCCGCGCGTGATCGCCTGCTGCGCGGCGGGATCCTCGTCCGCGACGGCGCCGCCGTCGGCTTCCCCGGCCACCTGCGGATCACCGTCGGCACGCGCGAGATCAACGAGCGCGTGCTGAAGCTGCTGGAGGACTGATGGCCAAGGACGTCGCGATCGTCCACCACACCGACCGGCGCACCGACGTCCACATGCCGTACGCGCCCGGGATCGTGGTGACACGTGGACGGCTGGTCTTCCTGTCCGGCGTGACGGCCGCCGCCGTCTATCACAGCCATCCGCACCGCGACGAGGAGTTCGACCTGCCGTCGACCATGCGCGAGCAGGCCGTGCTGACCATGGAGAATCTGAAGAAGACGCTGGAGGCCGCCGGCTGCGGCCTGAGGGATCTGGTCTCGGCCACCCGCTTTCTGACCGACGTGAGCGAGCAGGACGACCTCAATCGCGTCTGGGCCGACTATCTCAAAGGGCACCTGCCGACGACGACGACGGTGGAGGTCTCGCGGCTCGCCACGCACCCGCGCTGCAAGATCGAGATCAGCGCGATCGCGGTCACGGACGATTAGCGCGTGCCTCCGCTCGCCTTCGTCGGGCTCGGCGCGATGGGCAGCCGGCTCGCGCGGCGCCTGCTCGAGGCCGGGCACCCCGTCGCCGGCTACAATCGCACCCCGGGCAAGGCCCGCGCCTCGAGGCCGCCGGGCTGAAGCTCGCCGCGATGCCGCGCGCGGCCGCCGAGGGGGCCGTGGCCGTCTTCAGCATGGTCACCGACGACGCCGCGCTGCGCGCGGTCGCGCTCGGCGACGACGGGATCGTGGCCGGGCTCGGCGGCGGCGCCGTCTGGGTGGAGATGAGCACGGTGAGCCCGGCCGTCACGCGCGAGCTGGGCGAGGTGGTCGCCGCGCGCGGCGCCGCCATGCTCGATGCGCCCATCTCCGGCAGCACCATCACCGTCGAGCAGGGCGCGGCGTCCATCGCGGTGAGCGGCGACCACGGTGCGCTCGAGCGCGTGCGGCCGTATCTCCTGGCCATGGCGCCTGGCGGCATCACCCACGTCGGGCGGCTCGGCCTGGCCAAGTCGATGAAGATCGCGACGAACCTCGGGCTCGCCGTGCAGATGCTCGCGTTCGCCGAGGCCGTGCTGCTCGCCGAGAAGGCGGGCATCGCGCGTGAGACGGCGGTGGAGGCGTTGCTGAAATCCGTGGTCGCCTCCCCGATGGTGAAGTACCGCGGGCCGTACGTCGTCGGCAAGATGCCGCGCGACGCGTGGTTCAACGTCGGCATGATGCAGAAGGATCTTCAGCTCGCGCTCGACCAGGGCCACGCCACCGGCGTGACGCTGCCCACCACCGCGCTCGCCCAGCAGTGGCTGACGATGGCGCGCGGTCTCGGCCTCGCCGAGCGCGACTTCGGCACCCTCTTCGACGTTCTCGCCGGGCTCAGCGGCCTGCCGCCCTCGCCCAACCATGATGGCCGTGCGAGCCGAAGCCGTTCGACGGGTGAGGCGAGTCTATGAAGTGGCCGTGCGAGCCGAAGCCGTTCGACGGGTGAGGCGAGTCTATGAAGTGGCCGTGCGAGCCGAAGCCGTTCGACGGGTGAGGCGAGTCTATGAAAGAGGCCCCCCATGGATTTTGAGTACGCCCCCGAGCAGGAAGCGTTCCGCAAGGAGTTCCGGGCCTTCCTCGCCGCGCACCTGCCCGCCGATCTCCGTGTGGACGACCCGGTGGACGACCGCGTCGCGTCCAATCGCGAGATGTTCGAACGGCGCGTCGCGTGGCAGAAGACGATGCACAAGGCCGGCTGGGTCGGAGTCGCGTGGCCCAAGGAGTATGGCGGGCGCGGGGCCTCGATCATCGAGCGCGTGATCTGGGACGAGGAGTACTCGGCGGCGCACGCGCCCGTGCTGCCCGGCATGGGTCTCAACCTCGTGGGGCCGACGATCATCCACTGGGGAACCGACGCGCAGAAGGTCCGGTACCTGCCGCGCATCCTGAACGCCGACGAGATCTGGGCCCAGGGCTTCTCCGAGCCCGGCGCGGGCTCCGATCTGGCCAGCCTTCGCACGCGCGCCGAGGACAAGGGCGATCACTTCCTCGTGAACGGCCAGAAGGTGTGGACGTCGGGCGCGCAGTACGCGGACTCGATCATCCTGCTCGTGCGCACCGATCCGACCGTGCCGAAGCACAACGGCATCTCGTGCCTGCTCGTGGACATGAAGGCGCCCGGCGTCAGCGTGCGTCCGCTGGTGCTGGCGACGGGCCACCACCACTTCAACGAGGTGTTCTTCACCGACGTGATGGTCCCGAAGAGCCAGCTCCTGGGGCCGCTGAACGCGGGCTGGAAGGTCTCGACGACGACGCTGATGTACGAGCGTCACTCGTCGGGGGCCCGCAATCCGGTCGGCCAGGTGCGCGACCTCATCACGGTCGCGCGGCGGCTCCCGGTGGACGGCCGGACGGCGTGGGACGATCCGCGCATCCGCCAGCGCCTCTCCCAGCTCCTGATCGACTGCGAGGCGATGAAGTACACGCGCTTCCGCGCGCTCACCCGTCAGATCCGCGGCGAGGCGCCGGGGCCCGAGGGCTCGATATTAAAATTGTCGGGCACCGAGATCGGCGTGCGCATCGCGGACGCCGCCGGCGAATTGCTCGGCATGCACGCGCTCGTGAACCAGGGGACGGAGCTCGTGCCCGACGCGCCGCGCTGGTTCAACCGTCTCGTCGCCGCGCGCCAGTACACGATCTCGGCGGGGACGAGCGAGATCCAGCGCAACATCATCGGCGAGCGGGTGCTCGGACTGCCGAAGGGCTGAGCGCTAGCGGCCGGCGAGCCGCGCGACGACCGGCGCCAGCGCGTCGATGAACGGCTCGTGGGTCATGACGTAGGAGATGCCCCAGCGCTCGCGCCGCGCCGTCAGGTCTTCGACCATCTGGTCCACGGTCCCGACGAGCACGTAGGGGCTCCCCAGAATCTCCTCGGGTGTGAGCTGCGCCCAGCGGCCCGTCGCCAGCTCGTTGGCCGCCTTCCCGCGCTCGTCGGTCACGATCACCCGCTGCACGAGCGCGTTCAGCTCAACCTGGTCGTAGCGCGCGCCGGCGGTCTCGCGCACGAGCCGCACGCGGTCGTCCACACTCGCCGCCCGGAAGTCCGCGACGTCAGGCTCCTTGCCGCCGCCGCGAAACGCGATGCCCGTGAGGCCGACGATGTCGGCCTCGCGCGCGGCGACCGTCAGCAGGCGCGGGGCGTTGCCGCCGATGAAGATCGGCGGGCGCGGGCGCTGGACGGGGCGCGGGTGGATCGTGTGCCCGGTCACGCGATAGTGCGTTCCGGTGTAGGTGACCGCTTCGCCCTCGAGCAGGCGCTTGACGACGACAACCGCCTCCGCCAGCCGCTCGACGCGGGTCGCGCCGGGGTCGAAGCCGAGTCCCGCTGCCTCGTACTCGGACTGCATGTGCCCGGCGCCGAGACCGAGCTCGAGCCGGCCGTCGCTCAGCACGTCGAGCGTCGCCGCCTCACGCGCCGTCAACACGGGATGGCGGAAGTCATTGTTGAGCACCGCGGTGCCGACGCGCAGGCGCGTGGTCGCCGCCGCGGCGCCGGCCAGCGCGGGAAACGGCGCCAGCAGCTCGGCAAGATGATCCGGCACGAGCAGGACCGAGTAGCCGAGGCGCTCGACCTTGCGCGCCTCCTGCGACCATTCGGCGTGCGAGCCGGCGGTCCGCACGTTGACGCCGAACCTGAACGGCTTCATGGCCGCCTCAGCAGTACTTACACGGCGGGAACTCCCGCGAGTACACGGGCTGCTTCAGGAACTCCTCCGGGTTGTACTTCCAGAACTGGCTCACATGCGGGTACGTGTGGATGACGGTGTTCTGCAGCTTGCCGCCGACGCGCTCGACCTTGCGGATGTAGATGTTCTGCGTCGGGTTGCCGTAGGCGTCCATCTCCACCGGACCGCGGGGCGCGTCGGTGATCCGCATCCGGCGCAG
>WNGR01006175.1_pt1 | contig 14160 bp, 12 predicted proteins | sample 5407581 | NCBI WGS metagenome assembly WNGR01 (sample SAMN13153383, study PRJNA577476) | soil metagenome | isolation source: 80 cm soil or saprolite under Garry oak tree replicate 2 | place: USA:California | collected 2016-06-15
CAGCTTGAGCCGGCTCCAGGAAACGACGTTGGTACGCCTCGACCACCTCGAGATCATCCAGCGCGAGATACGCTTGGCTCAGGTGATTGAGGACGGAGAACTCCTCCAGTAAAGCCGGCTTTTACAGTGCTAGTATCTCGCATTCGACACGGCGGAGCCACTGCAGAATTTGTCCAATTTCTCGCCCTAGAAGGCCAGATCAGAATAAGCTGTATAGTATGAATTGGCTCTAGAGTTGAACCTAGGCAGAGGTAGCTCTAATACTAATTTGCGTTCTAAACAAGAACTTTGAGATGAGGGAAGCTCATCATCGAACGCAGACGTTCTTTGTCATCAGTCAGCTCATTGAGGCCTCGGCATAGTTCGTCAGTCAGGAGATCAAGCGAGGAGAAGAAACGGTTGTGAAAATACTTCTCGCGCAGTTCGTCCCACAAATGCTCAACGGGGTTGACTTCTGGGCTGTAGGCGGGCTGCTGCCACCCAGCATAACCCTCCCTGCATCACGATGAAGTAGTCAGCGAGAGTCTGGCTGAGATGCTCCAGGAAGAGATTCATCGCCGCCGTGTTAGCGGTAGGCAGAACCAGGGAGACAAGCCTCCCGAGCGAAGGCGCGAAAGCAGCAAAGACATACATCGACTCACGGACCAGCCTCCGCAGGGACAGAAGGCCGAATGCCAGGCGGTGCCCAGCACCGTTTGGATCGAGAGATCCGGCCAAAGCGTCCCTCATCGCTGCCGCCATGATCAGAACAGGTCGCTCATCGTGGGCTTCCCGTGTTGCGACTGCTGCCTGAACCTGCGCCGCAAAGTTTTTTTAAAGCGTTCCTGCTCTTCTTTACTCCCTTTGGGGTGTTTCGGGCGTGGCATGAGTTTGCGCCATCCATGCCGATCGAGCAAACGGTAGATCGTGCTCTCTTCTACCTCGTGACCAACCTGTGCCTCAAAAGCCAACTTGACCTCGGTAGCTGTGGCGATCTCTCCGCTGCGGGCACGAGCGAAGAAGGGAGCGAGAAACCGCTTCTCTTCTTCCACGCTCAGATATTCATGACGACGACCACCGCGGCCTGCCGTCTCGACGGCCTCGACTCCTAAGCGATTGTAGGTGGAGATCACTTGATGCACCGTGGCCTTTGACACCCCACAGTGCTTGGCGATCTCCTCTGCTTTCCGGGGCTCAATGAGAGCATTATAGATGATGAGCCAGCGTTGACGACACCAGGGGCGTGAATCATGTTTCAGCCGCTGCTTGATTTCTTCGGCTGACAGATGGCTTACTGCCCGCGTTACTCTTGCCATGCGATCCCCCTTTTTGGTACATCGCTCAAGGGTGGTCAGATGTTGAACTGAGCGGTGGGTTCGTTCCCGATCAGCTGGTACTTGACCATCGTTCTTGCCATACCTTCTGAAGAGGCTTGTACGAGAGCAGCACAATCTCTTCCTGTTCGATGATCGAACGCGCTTCCTGTGAGATCAGAAAGTCAAAATCCGTCGAGCGCACCTGCCAACTCTCCGGTTCGATCGCCAGAGCAGGATGGACCGCCCATTCGCTCAACCCACTCGGGAGTTCTCGCAACGCTCTGGCATACCATGCTGATTTCTCGACGAGGTCAAGACGATAGCTATCCAGCACATCGTGGTCGTTGGTCGGCAGCCCCCTTTGCTGCAAGGTTACGCCCGTCGATCGATGAAAGACACGTACCGCTAGGCCGTATTCTTCTGCCAGCTTGACGGTTATCTCGAAAATATCTGCCCGGCCACCATCATCCAAGCAATGCCAATCCAGATGGGTTGGCGAAAGCGAAGCCGCCAGCACGGCCTCAATCTGCGCCCGGAATTCGACTTCCAGCTCGGAGAGCTTGACCTGAGTCAGAAATTCGGGGATGCGTTCGAGAGGAGAGAAAAAGCCAGTCTCATCGACCAGGGATGGCACCTTGTCTCTGGAGGTGAGCGGCCCGCACCGATAATGGGAGACATCGCAGACGACGGTCAGGTGAACACCAAAGGGAAGATCAGGATGGTCCGAGAGCAGTTGCATCGCATGCCTTGCCCAAGGGCAAGGAACCATCAAGGTCGTCGAACTGACCACCCCATCCTTGAGTGCGCGAAAGGTCGCCTCATTGCTCGCATGAGACCTCCCAAAATCGTCAGCATTGATAATCAATAAACGAGCATCGTCTGGATACCCTAAGAAGCGGTTGGTTTGGCTGTTAAGCAAGTGACTCATCTTTCTTGTCACCTTTCGAAAGAGATTGCAGTGAGCTTCCTCCTCACCATGTCACTTTCCCACCTTTCTCTGGAAATCTCACCTCCTTTATTCTATCGCGGAACGCAAGTTAGTATGAGAAGATGGAGGAGAAAATACGCCTCTTCCCCGCGCTCGATCACATTGTGAAGACGAGCGCATTGCTTGTTTCCAATACCTCTTCGCTGAATGTGACCCAGATGGGTGCCGTCACGAAACGTCCTGACAAGGTATGCGGGCTGCACTTCTTCAACCCGGCATCGGTGATGAAGCTGGTGGAGATAGTGCGCACGATTTCGACTTCTGAGGAAACGATTGAGACCATCAGGCAATTTGCTATTTCCCTGGGAAAAACTCCTGTATTAGCCAAAGATACTGCCGGTTTCATTGTCAATTTCCTGCTGATCCCCTACCTGCTGGCAGCAATACGGATGCTGGAGAATGGTACGGCAACACGCGATGACATTGATACTGCTATGAAGCTAGGTTGTGGCTACCCAATGGGACCATTCACACTGCTCGACTACGTTGGACTCGATACGACCCTGTGGGCGGCGGAAGCGATCTACGAGGAGTATAAAGATCCACTTTACGCGCCACCTCCGCTGCTGCGCCGCATGGTACTATCAGGCATGTTAGGCAAGAAGAGCGGCAAGGGATTCTACGAGCATCAGTCGTAGCTATCCATTGCTTTCTTCCGTGGAGGTATAAGGTTAGCTCAATGGTCGTCATGCTCTCCAGGCAGTGAAATTGGATTGCTCATACCATTGAGAGATGTTGGATGAGCATGACTACTGGGATGTGCGCGTTCAAGCGGTAATTGCTGGTGATGGTACAGGCGGTTGGAGAGGAGAGCGTGATTGGTCGTCATGACTACTTGCATCGACTCAACGATATGCTCGAGCTGCTCTATACCACGCAGGATCTCGTTTGAGAGCGTCACGGAAGCCATGTCTCCCTTGTAAGGTTGAATCTGCCCGCGCGTATTGTGGAGTTGAACTGAGAAGTGTTGCTCCCAACTCCTCATTATAGTCTGGATCGACTCGTTCAGTGCAGCAAAGCGTGCATCCAATAGCTTGCCAAAGACATCAGCCAGGTCTTCCCAGGGAAGGTCAGTTTGAACCTCGATGGCTTCTATATGAGGAGGTGGAGTATGTTCATCGCCGCCGGTATGTGCCGCACGCTCACCGGTAAATTGTAGTGCAAAGCGCTGGTCAATCAACTGCTCAATCCCCAATAGTTTTGTGCCCTGAACACGATCCAGAAGTTCTTCGGTTTGCTGCTGGCCGCGCTCCGCCTGCTGACTTACCGCCTGGGAAACGTGCTTTTGTTGCATATCGAACTTCTGGTTGAGCGTGGCGTTCAAACCATTTTGCTGGTTGGCGAACTGCCAGGCCAATGTACGTAGAATTTCTTGCTGGGCAGCAGCAAGAAGCTGACCAAAGTCGCGGTGAAGCGCATTTATTCGTCGATCAAAGGCCTGTTCCACTTCACGGTCGTGCGCGGCAAGCCGTCGTTCGAGGATAGTGTTGAAGGCTTGAAGTTCATCTTGGGTAAATGACATAGGGATGCACCTTCTCCTTGCTCTATCATTCATTACTGCAGTGTACAAGCCCATCCCCTTCAAAGTAATTGGGTCCCTGACGCTCAGTATAGAAGTAGAGTCAATTTTGAATCCTTTTCGGATCCATAGTGGAGGTTATACAGCAAATTCAACAGACTGTCAACAACAATGGCAAGGGCTAAAGCCTGCTGATTACCTGCCTATCCGCCTGTGTTAAAACCACGGCGCTTTGCGGCTGGTTCTTTTGCTGTCAAAGTATTCCTTCCACCTCTTGCCTGCAATGCGAGTGCTTCTCGCCCTGAACGGACGAACCTGAAGTGCCGATGGAGGGAGGAGAAGATCACTCAGTAAAAGGACTTTCAATAACCTGCTATCTCAGAAGGAATAACCTGAATACATTTGGTACATTCATGTAGTGAGGTATTGCGTATGCTATTGGCGACTTGAGAGGAAGGGGAGGACTGCCATGAAGTGCCATGTGAAGGATTGCAAGCGTGAGACGGCCACGAGGTGCTGGAATTGCTGGGCACCTATCTGTAATGAGCATAGTGATGAGACTCAACTCTGGTATACTGGCAAACCAGAGCAGATGTGTTATTTATGCTGGTTGAAAGTAGACTTGCTCACTATGCCCAGGAAAGGTTTGAAGCTAAACGAGATCCTTAAGAATTGCCTGTGGTCCCTTGCCAACAGGTATCCCAGGAGCATTGTGGCCATCAACGATGCTGCGTACAGCCTCCAGATCTCCTGGGCAAATGCATGCAGCCCTATACAGATGTTCGAGGTACTGCTCATCCATGCTCCACGGGTATTGGACGCACCAGCCTGCCTGGTGATCAATGCACAAGAGAGCGCGATCTATCTCCTGGAAGAGTCTCAAGAAATCCCTGCGTTCTGGATTTCTTGTGGCCGACGCATCCCAGTGCAACGGGAAAACCGACGGCTGTTGCTCAGCATCTCATGACTCCTGAAAAGCACATAAGTCAGAGTATCTTGCAACTCTACCTTCTCAGACGGTCTTTCTGTTCCCTTCAGGCAAGACAAAAGGGGCTCTGTCGGAACGTGCGCTTGGCTACGTTGTCAAAAAGTACGCTGGTGCAGCCAGACTCGTCGATGTGAGCCCTCACGATCTGCGTCACCGCTTTGGGTACCGGATGGCCGAGTCTGTCCCGCTGCACCGCTTGGCGCAAATCATGGGGCATGACTCATTGGATACGACCAGGTTGTACACTCAAGGAACCAGGGGCGATTTACAACAAGCTGTTGAGACGATCGCGTGGACGTAAGGGGAAAGCTGATCCCGCAAGCAAACAGGAGGTCACAGATGCGAAAGGATGTCGGAGAGCAACTAGGCAACTACCGGCTGCTACGCTTGCTGGGCGAAGGTGGCCAGGCCTCCGTCTACCTGGGCGAGCACGTCTACCTCAAGAGCCAGGCGGCCCTCAAAGTCCGTCACGCTGCGCTCACCGAGGAGGAGCAAACGGTCTTTTTGCAGGAAGCGCAGACCCTGGTCCACCTGACCCATCCTCATATCGTGCGCGTGCTCGATTTTGCCGTCCAGGATGGCCTGCCCTTTCTGGTCATGGAGTATGCTCCTCATGGCACGCTGCGGCAGAGGCACCCCAGGGGAACGCGACTCTCGCTCGACGTGATCCTGTCCTACGTGAAGCCTCTGGCCTCGGCCTTGCAGTATACTCATGACCAGGGCCTGGTCCATCGCGATGTCAAGCCAAAAAATATGCTCCTGAGTTCCCGTGAGGAGGTGCTGGTCTCTGATTTTGGTCTGGCCGTGCTTGCGCTTGTCTCACTCTCCGCAGAGAGTACGGAACCCATGGAGCCGGAGCCCGCGGGCACGTGTGCTGCTGGCACAGGGAGAGCTGACAGGGGCTGCGAAGTTGTGGGGAGCAGCGGAAGTGCTGCTCGAAGGAACGGCTCCCCTGGCACCTGTGGATCGTGCCGACTATGAGCAGGCAGTCGCTACTGCTCGGGCGCAGTTGGGCGAGCAGGTCTTTGCCACTGCTTGGGCCGCGGGACGTGCCATGACCCCAGAGCAAGCGTCACTGGTGTCGTATCAAACTTCCTCGTCTGAATCCGTTCCCGATATCTTGCAGCAACTACATCCTCCCGCTTCCACTGATTTGACGGCACGTGAAATGGAAGTGCTGCGGCTGTTAACAAGGGGACTCTCCAATGCCCAGATCGCAGAGGCACTCGTCGTGAGCCTGCTGACCGTCAAAGCCCATCTGCGCTCCATTTATAGCAAGTTAGGGGTCACCTCCCGCAGTGCTGCCACCCGCTATGCCCTGGAGCATCACCTCGATTGAATGCCATGCAAGGTGGGCTGTACCATTCAGTCCTCGTCTGACATTGGACAATGATGGAAGGACCAGTTAATTCTTTGCCCCAAGCAGCATCTAGTTCTTTCGAACTAGATGCTGCCCGATTCTCCTCCTAAAGCAATTACCTCCTGCGAACGATGAGTTTTCGGACTCATCCCAGTACACTATCAACAGTGGTGCAAGGTAGATAGGCAAGCACCGAGAAGCTTCAGTGGTGAAGACCTGTCTACTTCTCTCGTCCACTTGTATTGGAAAAGTCACAGAAAGGAACACCTACCATGTCAACACAAGACGAAATTCGTCAAGCCTCTGACCAGTATTACGCAGCCTTGAATCATATGCTCAATGGCGATGCCGGGCTGATGATGGAAATCTGGTCACACAGCTCGGATGTTACAGTCCTGCACCCGGTCGCTGGCATTCAGGTGGGCTGGGAGCAGGTCCGCGCGTCCTGGGAGCAGTTCGCTCAGTTGTGCTCAGGCGGCCAGGTCACGCTCAAAGATCCCCTGTTCATAGCCGGCACAGATCTAGCTTTTGTAGTCGGCACCAATGTAGCGCAAGCTACGGTCGCTGGCGAGACGATCTCCTTTGAGCTACGCGTCACCCACATCTTTCGCCGTGAAGCTGGAGTCTGGAAGAGTATCCACCAGCATGCCGATATTGTTCCAGCAATGCAAGCAATCCTCGACCGGTTACAAGCATCCTCGGGACAACCCAGCTAAATGCTTCCAACCAGAAGTGCGGAATAAGCACAGCTTCTGCGGCTTAGTATTGGGCACCAGGTATATTCCTATGTTGGCGATTCCGCAAATTCAACCTGGAAGCATTTTGCAGGAAGGAAGGGAACAGAATGATGAAAAGAAAACAACCTCTGGTTGCTGGGTGGAAATGGGATGTGATCCACGCTCCACCTGGATGGGTCGGACTTCACGCTGCTGGACAACCCCGACCCAAGCCTCAACCTGGGGTGCTGGGCGTGGTCCTCCCATGGCGCTCGACTCGCCTGCGAGGGCTGGGATGACATCCACCCGAACCGGCCCGCTGGCATGTTCACCGTGCGTTCTTCGGATGGAAACGGTCTGGTGCGGGTCACCACAAACCCCTACGGCGGCCACGACAGTCCCGGCGGCTCCTCGCCTGACGGAACTCGGATTGCGTTCTGGCGCGAGAATCCGAGCCTGCACCAATTCGCCCTGTTCGTCGTCAACGTGAACGGCAGCGACTTGCACCAGGTCAGCGGGTGGCAACCGGACTTCGGCAGCGCGAGCTGGTCTCCGGACGGGCAGTGGATTCTGACCTCCAACGGTGAGGGAGGACTGTATATCATTCACCCTGATGGCAGCGATCAGCGCCAGATCACGCTGGCAACCGGCCCCGGAAACTTCCTGGCGTCCGGGCCGAAATGGTCACCCGATGGCAAGCGGATCGTGTTTGCCCTGAGTTCGGCGAGTGCTGGCAACCAGAAGGACATCTTCACCGCGCAAGCCAATGGCACAGACCTGCGGCAGGTGACGAACACGTCAGCCAAGGAGGAGTTCCCGGACTGGGGACAGCCTTCGAGTTAGGCGAGAGCAAGCTGGCTGCTGGCCACTGTACAGCGGATTCGCGCAGTGGCCAGCAGCCACCCCTCAGACGAGCGGCGTCTCTTCCTCTTTGTACACCCATTTCCAACGTTGGTGCTACCAGGGGCAAGATAGCAATATTGCTAGAAGCTTCATGGCTGATGGCCACTCTTGGGGCTTACTGCCGTTTAAAGTTCGCATTTATAGAGGGCACCGACTGTGGTCGAGACCTGGAGGCCACTCTTGCACCCCTGCCATCCCTCTTCGAAGACGTCCCTCACCACCACCACTGGTCCTTGACCGCTAGACTGAGCGTGGGTGTCCCCACAGCTGAGCGTGGCCAGGCCGCTTGAGCAAGCGTCGTTTTGCCAAGCATGGTGAGCTTTGTCCAGGTGGAACCCGGTTGGATCGGCCTCGCTCCCCAGCGGCGCTGCGGCTGCCCGCGCGGCTGGCCGGCCAGCCGCGGCTAGAGCTGGGCCGCCTACTCGGGGCTGGGGCTCCGCTCATCCGCCTCATCCTCCACGGCCCCCAGAGCTCGCAAGGTGGCGATCTCGGCCTGGGTCAAGCCTCGGATGCCCGTGATAGTGAGGCGCTCGTAGGGCCGGTCGCAGCGCAGCGTGCGCAGATGCTCGCCACTCTTGAGCTCCCAGATGTGGATGGCTCCGTCATCTCCACAACTGGCCAGCTTGGTGCCATCGGAACTCACTCTGATCGCGTGTATCGTCCCCTGATGCGCCTCTCGCACCCGCAGGCAGCGCCCGCTGTCGACCTCCCACCAGCGCAGCCGGCCGTCACTGCCCCCACTGATCAGCGCCTCCCCACGCTGGTTCCAGGCCACGGCAGAAGCCACCACGGGATGCTCCACCAAGGTTTGCACCCGCTGCCCGCTGTGCGCCTCCCACACGAAGAGCTCCCCGCCCTCTCTGCCGCCACCACCGGAGGCCAGCCGTCTGCCATCAGGGCTCCAGGCCACGCTCATGATGGCCTGATCGTGTCCCGCCATTTGTCGTAGCAGCGTGCCATCGCTGGCATCCCACACGTACACGAAGCCATCACTGCCTCCGCCGACCAACCGTGTCCCATCGGGGCTCCAGGCCACACGGCGCAGGCGGGTCGGTTGCTGCGTCGCCCCAACCCAGCGGCGCGTGCTGGCTGGCATCTCCCACACCTGCACTCCCTGCAGATAGCTCCCACTCGCCAGCAGGCGCCCATCCGGACTCCAGGCCACGCCCAGGAAGATGGTCTCGACCGCGTCAGTATCCCGCATCACCTCGAGACACACACCCGTGGTCGGCTCCCACAATCTGATGCCGTCATACCCTCCACTGGCCAGGAGCCGCCCATCGGGGCTCCACGCCACGCCTTGCACAAACTCGCGATGTCCACGCAACGCGCTCTGGGATGCCGCCAGCGCGGCATCCCAGAGCGTCACCTGAGCATCTGCACCGCCACTGACCAGGAACCGTCCATCCGGGCTCCAGTCGAGGTCGTAGAGGGTGGCAATGTAGCCCCGCATGACGCGAAGACACTGTCCGCTGTCCACATCCCACACCCTGATGGTGCCATCGCCGTCGCCACTGAGCAGGGTGCGGCTGTCGGGTGCGAAGGCAATCGTGTAGATGACGGCGGTATGCCCATGCAAGACTGCCCGCGGTCTCCCCTGCTCGACGTCCCAGAGGCAGATGGTGCAATCAAAGCTGCAACTGGCCAGGGTGCGTCCATCCGGGCTCCAGGCCACGCGCATCACCCGGTCCGTATGCCAGGAAAACGTCTGCAGACAGCCAAGGCTTTCCACGTCCCACAGTTTGACGGTGCCGTCGAAGCTCGCGCTGGCGAGCTGCGCGCCATTGGGGGAGAAGGCCAGCCCTGGCACCCAGTGGCTATGTCCCGCAAGTTGCTGCACACGAGTACTAGGCTTCGGCGCCTCAGGCTCCCACAGCCAGATGTTCCCATGGGCGTAGCCACAGGCGAGCAGCCTCCCATCGGGACTCCAGGTCAGCGAGTACACCGTGCCACCCTGACCCGCAAGCCGCTGCACCATCGTGCCACTCTGTAGGTCCCACACCTGAACGAGGGTATCATCCCCACCACTGGCGAGGAGGCGCCCATCAGGAGCAAAGGCGAGAGCATTGATGCTTCCGGTGTGCCAGCCCGTCCAGAGGAGCATGCCGCTCTCAACGTCCCAGAGCTTGACTGTGCTATCCCAGCCCCCGCTGGCCAGGGTGCGTCCATCCGGGCTGAAAGCCAGAGCAGACCCACCGGCGCTATGGGCCTGCCAGGCCTGGTGCAGGCGCTGGCCTGCTTCTGCCCACACTCGCACTTCCCCCTTCCAGTTGGCCGCAGCCCGGTACTGCCCACTCTTGCTTATCGCGACCGTCGCGATGGCATCGAAATGCTCGGTAAAGACGCACTCATGCAGCAGGGCTCCAGAAAAGGTGGCGTCCTGCAGCTCGACGCCTTGCAGATAGGCACCGCGAATGAAGAGTCGCGACAGGTCCAGGTCACGCAGATGCCCCCGCAGGGCGGTGAGCAGGGTGATGACGTTGGCCGGACCATAGCCCTGAGTGGCCGCGTCCTCCGTCCGGAACTGCGCGAGCAGGCGCAGCAGGTGCACCTCGACCAGCGTGTCTGCTCCCAGTTCGGCGCGCAGTCGCGCGAGCAGGGGATGGACCAGCAGGCGCACCTGGATCTCTCGCACATAGTCTTTGGCCTGAGACTGCTCCAGGGCCACTTGGCGCAGGTACTGCGGATTGCCCAGCACGATCTCTTCGCTGAGACGTTCGCCCAGCACATCGGTGAGGTACTCCATCACTACCGATTGCAGACTGAAGCTGGCCCGGCGCCCCCGCTCCAGCAGCGAGCGCCGTCCCAAGGCCTCCAGGGCCTCGAGTATCTGCGTGCGCAGTACCCGGGGATGCAGCACTTGCGAGAGCGTGTCGAGCGTCGTCCACTCGCGCAGCACGGCCAGCCAGGTGAGCAGCAGGTGCTCAAGAGGAGTCAGACGCCCCACCTGCTGGCGCAGCACCGGCCGCACCCCGTTGAAGATCAGCTCCCCTTCGCGCAGGAAGCGGTCAATGTCGCCACCGAAAAGATCCAGGATGGCTTGCGCCACGATCTTGAGGGCGAGCGGATTGCCCGCATAGCTGGCCACAAGCCCGTGCCAGGCAACAGGTGTGCCGCTCAGTCCCTTGTCGCTGAGCAGCTCGTGGGCGGCCTGCTCGTCCATCCCGGCCAGGCGCAGCGAGCGCACCGGGGAGCGAAGCCCTTCTAATGGCTCAATCTCCTTGGGCTTCTCGCGGGAGGTGAGCAGCACACAGCTCTGGTGGGCCGACTCGGCCAGGCGCCCAATGAGCCGTCCGTAGCCCTCATAGCCCGGCAGGTAGGTGCCCTCACGGTCCCCGCTCTCGAGCAGCGTCTCCAGGTTGTCGAGCACCAACAGGCAGCGGCGGGCCTGCAAGCGCGAGAGCAGCTGCGTGATACGCTGCTCGAGCGACGAGGGGAAGGCGGCGGGCGGGGTCTCGGAAAAGAAGGTGATGCAGTCGGCGACCAGTTCCTCGCAGGGCGGGGCGTCGCGCACCGAGCGCCAGAGCACCGCCTCGAACTGGGGCGCCAGGCGATTTCCCAGGTAGGAGGCCAGCATACTCTTGCCGATGCCGCCCATGCCCACGAGCGTGACCAGGCGGCAGCGCTCCGGCACGATCCACTGCGAGAGTTCGGCCACTTCCACCTCGCGGCCTGCGAACTGGCTCACGTCGAGCGCTTCCACGAGGTCCACGCGCGGGAAGGCCGCCTGCTTTGATGCCGCGTGGGCAGCGGGCGTCCCGGCCAGTGGGGAAAGCTGGACGGGCGCAGGAGGAGCGAGCAGGTCACGCAGCCAGGCTTCATCCAGCAGCACCTTCTGGCGCGCCGCACGCCAGAGCGCGCGGATCTCCTCTTCCTCGCGCCCGGCGGGAAAGGCGGAAGCTCGCACCCCCAGGGTAATGAGCTCTTTGAGGCGTTCAGCTTTGGGGTAGCTGAGGCCCCCCTCCCACTCGGCCACCGCGCGCCGGGAGACGCCCAGCCGCTCGCCCAGTCCCGCTTGCGTGAGACCGATAGTGGTGCGCAGCGTCAGCATCAGCTGGCCGAAGGTATAGTCTCGCTCACTGTACGGATAGCGCTTCATGAGCAATCTCCGTTCTGCGTGACCCGACGAAGCGACAGGCTGTGAAGTGATGTGAAGTGACCCGTCACCTGATGGACGCTGACTTGCCCAAGGCCCATCCACTACACTGGTGACTGTCAGGTGTGCCCGCTCCGTGGGTTACGCCTGTCTGAGGTGTCTGGGACACTCCAAATGGGCCCAGACACCTCTGTTCTCTCTGCCTCTCATCATTTATCCTTCAACCAGGTCCCAGCCCGTTTTTCCCCTGGCCGCCCAACGCTTTGAAGTCACAGGGGTCTGCATTTTGCGCCTGTCGTGCGAGGGGAACCGGAGGACGCCCTTGTGCTCTGAGAGCGAACGCGTTCTCGAACAGTCAGGACATTCCACTTCTTCCAACGTCATGCCTCCAGCCTGGGCAGAGGTTTGGGCGGAATTCACGCCATAGCTCGTGTTGGGCAAACGTCGTTCAAAACGTTGGGTCATCCAGCGAAAGAGTGATTCAACGGTCCCTTTCGCTGAAGGGCAATACGGCGGCGCTTGTTCGGTGATGATCTGGAAACGATCCACTAACACCTGCCGTGCTCGCTCAGAGGTGAAGATCTTGCCTCGGTCGTGAAAGACGATGGCGGGTTTGCCAGTGCACGGCCAGGCATGCTGGCAGCCAGATGCCAGCACGAGGCGGTCTTTGGGCTCAAGTGCCATTTTCAACAAGCGCATGTAGTCCTCTTCCTTCAGTGGCCCCAGAGAGAGGACCGCGCCTAAGATGGCCGCCGTTTTGACACACACCAGCACCGCAGCATGCACACGGCTGGCAACCGTTGTTCCATCAGGGGTGACAACGTACAGTTCCATCGTGTGCTCATCGACCTGGGTGAGCAAAGCTGGTGCAGGAATGGAGAGCACAAATGACTCGGCAGACTCTCGTTCACGAGGAACGGATTTGGCCCTTTCGCGCACAGCCACCAGATCCGGCTCCATCTTCAGGCGATTGACCTCTGTGCGCACCTGTTTGTAGGAGGGAACTGGAACGCGCGTCCCGGACGCCTTCGACAGGCGCGCCGCCACTTGGTGCATCTCGGTATGTTCCTGGATGGCAGCCATTGAGAGGAGCGTGGGGAGCAGATACAACCGACGAATGCACTCCTGGAAGGCAGGATGCACGGTCGTGGCCCTTCGATAGCTGCCATGAGGGACACAGGCGATTTGTCCTCGCTGCTTCGTCCGCCTCACTAGCCGCCCCAGAGTCGAACGCGGGATGCCCTCCTTTTCGGCTACGCTGGTTTGGGTGGCCCCGGCCAGCACCAGTCCCACGGCTCGCAGATTCCGGTGAAACTGCTCTCGTTGTGGCTCTGGAAGCGTGGAGCCATCAAACGTCGGACCCGGAATGAAACCGAGCGGCGCCCCTCCGATGGTTGCTACCTCTTGTGTCGGTTCAGGTAAGAGCGTGTCCGGGAGGGGATCAGGAACGCGAGGCGAAGCATCAGTTGGGAGCAGGGCCAGGGGAAGGGTACGATCCAGCGAGAACTGCTCCAGATCGACCAACAGACGTCCCTGCGCTGCGCTGTCTGCCACGACCTTCCAGATCGCCGCTTCCACAAGCGGGGCCGGAAACTGGTGTTCAAGACGGCTTGCCACCTCGCAGACAGGAGCCATTTCTCCCCAAGGCCAGACCTCTTGCAAGGCGGCAGCAATGTCGGCAAAGGCGGGAAAGCTTTGACGCCTGGCATGCAAGAAGACCAAATTGTAGTGGCGAAATCTGGTGAGCGTCCGCTCCGTCCCAATCCAGAAAACGCCTCGTTGCAGGCGTGCCAGGTGGCGCGCAGCCTCCGCTTTGGCGAGGTTGCGATCCCCCCGTTTGTCATCCTCCATGCCCGCCTCGGCAATGAACAATTTTCCTGATGTGAGTCTGCCCACGATATCGGGCAGGTAGTCATGGGGTTGGCCCTCGAACGTGTAGCCAATCGCGAATGGCGCATGTTTCGGAGTTGGCAGTCGATAGGCGCTTGCAAACGCTTGACCAATGTCGCCACGTGCGTAGCTCGCGACAAGCGGATGATACTCCAGCCAGAGCATGAGGCGTTCTTCGAGCTGACTACAGAACGGCTGGCGGACAGTGGTGCCTGTTTTGAGACTGGGAACCCATCCAGAAATGGAGCGACCTGCAATTTTGAACAGATCGATGCCTTCTACTGCCGGTGCGACCATCAGCATTCCTCTTGTGCGAGCGGTAGATAAAGCGCTCTCACGGTCAATCAGTCTGCGATGCGCGAACGCGATTTACAACTCCTACAGGAAGTATGTCAGATGAGGAGC
>WNGR01016228.1_pt1 | contig 14160 bp, 9 predicted proteins | sample 5407581 | NCBI WGS metagenome assembly WNGR01 (sample SAMN13153383, study PRJNA577476) | soil metagenome | isolation source: 80 cm soil or saprolite under Garry oak tree replicate 2 | place: USA:California | collected 2016-06-15
TGGAGTAGACGGCACCCATCGCGGATCGTTCTTCGCCGGCCGCCCTGAGCTGGCGCGGGCCGGCTACATTTATGTGGCACAGGACATTCGCGGACGCTTCAAAAGTGAGGGCGAATTCGTCATGAGCCGGCCGCTCGCCGATCATCACGATCCCAAAGCTGTCGACGAGAGCACCGATGCCTATGACACCGTGGCGTGGCTGCTGAAGAATGTAGATGGAAACAACGGCCGCGTGGGATTTGTCGGCACTAGCTATCCCGGTTTTCTCGCCATCTCGGCCGGCATCGACCCGCACCCGGCGGTGAAAGCCATTTCGCCGCAGGCCCCCATGATCGACGTCTGGATGGGCGATGACTTCTTTCATAATGGCGCGTTTCGGCAAACGTACGGCTACGACTACGCGGTCGGCCTGGAGTCAAGCAAGGAACGCACCGATGTGAGTTACGGCAAGGAGAAAGACGGCAAGACGCGCGACGGCTACGACTACTTTCTGGAGCGCGGAAGTTTCGCCGAGGATGTGAAGAAATCCGGCTCCAAGATGCTGCCCACGTGGAAGCTGTTTCTGGAGCATCCGAGCTATGACCCGGTCTGGTTCTCGCGCGGTGTGGAGCACTACCTCAACGCGGTGACAGTGCCGACACTCACCGTGGGCGGCTACTACGACCAGGAAGACATGTGGGGTCCACAAGAAGAGTATGCAAAGCTGGAGCCCCGCGACGACCATCGCGAAAACTTCCTGGTTCTGGGCCCATGGCGGCATGGCTACTGGGCTTCGTCGTCCCGCCACCTGGGAAACCTCGACTACACCCGGTCCATCGGCAACGATTTTCGCGCCCAGATCGAAGCCCGGTTTTTTGCGCACTATCTCAAAGATGAGCCGGGCGCCGATGTTTCTGGATTCGACCTGGAAGATACCGCCAGCTTCCAAACCGGATCCAACACATGGAAGCGCTATGCGCACTTTCCGCCCAAAGAAGCGGAACCGACCAGCTTGCACCTGCAAGGCGAAGGCAAGCTAAGTTGGAGCGACTCGCCGGCCCAGGCAAAGATCAGCTACATGAGCGATCCTGCCAATCCGGTGCCGTACCGTCACCGGCCCATTCAGCCCACCTACGCCGACGGCTCTGAGTGGTTCAACTGGCTTACTGAAGACCAGCGCTTCGTCACCGGTCGCAAAGACGTTGCGGTATGGAAACTGCCGGTGCTCAACAAAGATCTCATAGTGACGGGCGAGGTGATCGCCGATATATTCGCCGCCACCACGGGCACCGATAACGACATGGTCGTGAAGCTGATCGATGAGTATCCAGACGACGCAGCCGATCCGAAGTTGCGCGGTTATCAACTCATGACCAATGAGGAGATATTTCGCGGCCGCTACCTTGCCGGCTTTGAAAAACCCACGTCCTTGCGCGCTGGCTCAGTGCGCGAATACAAGTTCAGCCTGCACGACGTGGACCATGTGTTCAAAGCTGGACACACAGTCATGGTCGAGATACAGAGCACCTGGTTTCCACTCTACGACCGCAACCCGCAGACGTTTGTGCCCAACATCATGACGGCATCCCCGGCAGACTACAAACCGGCAACGATCACCATTTATTCCGATCCCGACCACGACTCAAACCTGCAGTTGCCGCTGATGAACGCCTGCGATCACATCGAGTGCTTTTGAGATTAGTTCGAGCCAATCTGGGCCCCGGCGCGTTGAATGTTACATACGACACTCAACTCGCCAGGAAGTTTTTCCGCGCGATGTTTCCCAGGATGGCGCCGCTCGGCTTGATGGTCCGCTTCTGAGTCTTCAGGTCAACAGCCACCATGCCGAATTTCGGCGTGTAGCCAGACATCCACTCGAAATTGTCCATAAGTGACCACGCAATATACCCGCGGCAATCTACGCCATCATCGATTGCCCTCTTTAGCCCCGCCAAAGCTCGCTGAATATACTCAACGCGGCGGCTGTCGTCTTCGGTGGCGATGCCGTTTTCGGTCACGATGATCGGGACTTTGGTCTCCTTGCTCGCATACCGCACCACGTGTTCAACGCACTCCGGATAGAACTCCATCCCGTTCTGCGTGAGTTCCGCCCCCTTTGGCGCCGGAAGGTCCTTCTTCCCGACGAGGGAACGCGAATACGTCTGCACACCCAGGTAATCGCAATGCTTCGCCGCGTCCAGCCACGGCGCATACACATCGGCCCGCTTCTCTTCCAGATGGCTATCCTCAGGCGCCGCCTGATCGTCCTGCATGGCCAGGTTAAATCCAACGGGCATGTCAGGTCGTACCGACTTCATTGCGTCTTTCCCTTTGCCGTGCGCGGCAAGCAGGCTATCGCGCGTTTTCTTTCCATCTCCGAGAAAAAAGTCAGAGAACTCCGGCGCATTTAGCTGCTTGCGCACGTTTCCCAGCCCCGCCTGCATCATCTCGGCGATGCTCATCCCGCCGGGCGTACCCGGCAGGTTAAACCAGTTCAGCAATTGCGGAATATCCGGCTCGTTCATGGTCGACGCGTATCCCACGAGGTCTCCAAGATGCCTGGTCGCCTTTTCGCAGAATCGCGCATAGAGGTCAGCAGCCTTCTCGTTTTGCCAGCCCCCCTTGATTGCGAACCAGCGCGGCAGGGAGAAGTGGTAGTACGTCAGCATCGGAGTCAACTGATGCTCGTGGCAGGCAGCAAGCATCCGCTTGTAGTGGTCCAATTCGGCCAGCGAAAAGAAACCCTCTTCCGGCTCGATGCGCGCCCACTCAAGAGAGAAGCGGTAGGTGTTGAATCCCAGCTCAGCCACCATGGCGATGTCTTGCGGATACAGATGGTAGTGATCGCAGGCATCGCCGGAGGGCTCCTTGAACATGCTCTGCGGCAGGTGCTCCATGGCCCAGAAATCGCTGTTGGTGTTGTTTCCTTCCACCTGGTGCGCTGCCGTGGCACAACCCCACAGAAATTTGTCCGGGAAAGCCTTACTCTTTTCGGCAGTGGCTGCCGAACTTCCGGCTGGCGTGTAGGCAAACGACAACTTGCCCATTCCTGCCGCGAAAGCCGCCGCTGACGTCACACGCAACACGTCGCGCCGCGATACTGCGTGCGCCGTCGATTTAACGCTGGACTGTTCCAATTTGCTCATGCCGATCTCCCTTGCCGGGCTCATCCGCGCCGCCACGCGTCCGCGTCCGAGCCGCCGACAATCATAGGGCAACCCCACCGATTTGAGCTACAGGAGATGCGGAAAAGGCCCCGGCCTTTTCGATCGATTGGCGCATGCCGGCCCGTTCAGGCTCAAGGTTCATAGAAATTTGCCGGGCTAAGGCACATCAAAGATCTGATATAGCGGAGCGGAGATTTCCGCAGCGTGTACCGGCCTCGCTACCAGACCACGCACCGATCCGCATCGGAACGCACCATCGGCGAACCTGCCTTGCATGCGAAGGCCGCCGCGAACGGTGGGAAGTTTGAGGTCGGACCCAGCACGCGATACTTCGCGACCGGGTGCGGATCGCCCTGCACCATCAGCTTTTGCGTCTCCGGCCTCGTCTCGTCGCCGCGGAACTGACCCCACGCGATGAAAAACTGCTGGTCGGGAGTGAACCCATCGATCTTGGCGTCCGATTGGCCTTGCGCCGTCTTCTTGAACGCGCGGTAGGCTATCTTCAGCCCCGCCAGGTCGCCGATCGACTCACCCAGCACCAGCTTGCCATTGATGTGAATGTCATCGGCGCCGTCGATCTTGAATCCGTCGAACTGCTTGATGACGCACGCCGTCTTCGCTTGGAACTTGGTGAGATCGTCTTGGGTCCACCAGTTATCGAGCTTGCCGGTCGAATCGAATTGTGCTCCCTGATCATCGAAACCATGCGAGATCTCGTGGCCAATCACCACGCCGATCGCCCCGTAATTCACCGCGTCGCTGTAGTTCATGCTGAAAGCCGGTGGCTGCAGAATCCCCGCCGGAAACACGATCTCATTCATCAGCGGGTTGTAATAAGCATTCGAGGTGGGCGGAGTCATGCCCCAGCGCCCGCGATCCACGGGCTTGTTCATCCTCGATCGATCGTCAGCCACCAGAAAGCGCGCCGCGGCGAAAAAATCGCCAAAGTAGTGATCGCGATCGATCTTCACCGATGAGTAGTCCTTCCACTTGTCCGGATAGCCGATCTTCACCTGAAAGGTCGAAAGCTTTTCGAGCGCCTTCTTCTTGGTCGGCGGAGTCATCCAGTCGAGGCCGTCGATAGTGTCGTGCATCGCCGATAGAATGTTGGCCACCATGTCCTTGGCGCGCTGCTTGGCGTCGGGCGGAAAATAGCGCTTGACATACTCCTGCCCCAGCGCTTCGCCGAGCAGCGCATCGGCCTGTTCCGCGCAACGGGTTTCACGCGGCTTCAACTCGCCCACCCCTGCAAGCTACTTCTGGTAGAAGCCAAAACGCGCATCCACAAATGTCTGAGAAAGCGTATCCGCCGCGCTGTTCAGCAGTTGCCACCGCAGGTAGGTCTTCCAACTCGCAATGGGAGTGGAGGCCACCTGGCGCTCGACTTCGGCCAGGAAGTCAGGCTGATCGATATTCAGCACACCGGGCTGCACGTTGGCCCTTTTCAGGTAGGCGCTCCAGTCAAAGTGCGGCGTCATCTTCTGCAGCGCATCGAGATTCGATATGTGATCCGTGGAGTGAGGATCGCGCAGCGCGACATTGTCCAGCGAAGCCTTCGCCAGAGCGGTTTCGAAGTCCATCACAGTTTGTGCCGCGGCCTTGGCTTCGCTCTCCGGGGTGCCGCTCAGCGTGAAGATCTTTGCCACGTAAACCAGGTACGCGGCGCGCGCATCGGCAAAACGCTTCTCAGGCTTGATGTAGTAGTCCCGATCGGGAAGTCCCAGGCCGCCGGCCCCAATGTCCGCGATCACGTCTGTGGGCGAGTGCGCATTCTGCGCGCCGCTGAAGGTGAAGGGAACCGACACCCCCATCGACTGCAACTCCCGCACCTCGTTCTGCAGGCCCCCGGCGTCGCTGATCGCATCGATTGCCGTGAGGTAGGGCTTAAGCGGCTCTAATCCCGCCGCGTCGATCGCCTTGACGTTGATGCAGGCCGCGTAGAAATCCCCGGTCAACTTCGCGGGCGTTCCTTTGGGCTGGGCTTGGGCGGCAGACACATCGTCAAGTCAATGCCCTTGAGAGCGGGTTGCTGAGCATACAAGTTGATTCCTATGGTGGCGAACAACAGTGTGGTTAAACCTTTGCGGATCATTCGACTCCCTGCCATGGCGCTGGTTACGCGCAATATGCCATTCTGCATGATTTTGCCGCGGCACCGAAAATTTTGTGACGGACTGCCGCTGGCCATCAGTGAGGTGTTTTCTCGCTCGGCAGAACCACGGCTGCCGACCTGCCCTGTCGAGATTTTGCATTTCGCGCTAAAATAGAGGACAGAGTGATTCTTCGTCAGCCCATCCCGGCTCTCCTCTAGCGGTGCCCGCCGCCAAAACTGCTCCCTCGACTTTTTCCCCACATCCACGTTCAGAGTTTTTCACTCCATAGGAGTTTGCCGTGATCGATCGTTTGGAACAGATGGAGCAGCGTTACGACGAACTGTCGACGCAGCTATCGCAGCCCGAAATCATCAACGACCATGAAAAGTATCAGAAGGCCGGCAGGGCGCTGCGCGAAATCGAGGCGCCGGTTGAGAAGTTTCGCCAGCTGAAGCAGGTACGCCAAGGCCTGGCAGACGCGCGCGCCATGTTGGCCGAGAGCGACGCCGAGATGCGCGCCATGGCGGAGGAAGAGATTGCCGCGCTCGCACCAGGCGAATCAGCCCTCGAAGAGGAGATCAAGGTGCTTTTGCTGCCCAAGGACCCCAATGACGAGAAGAACGTCATTCTCGAAATCCGCGCCGGCACCGGTGGAGATGAAGCCTCGCTTTTTGCGGCGGAGATCTTCCGCATGTACACGCGCTTTGCCGAACAGCATCGCTGGAGGATCGAGCTCCTGTCGATGTCGGAGTCGGGTGTAGGCGGCTTCAAGGAAGTGATTGCCATCATCGAGGGCGAGCGCGTTTATTCGCAGCTGAAGTGGGAGAGCGGCGTGCATCGTGTTCAGCGCGTGCCCGCCACCGAGACGCAGGGTCGTGTTCACACGTCCGCGGTCACGGTTGCCGTGCTACCCGAAGCCGAAGATGTCGATATCAAGATCGAGGCCAAGGATCTGCGAATCGACACATTCTGCTCTTCGGGCCCCGGCGGCCAGTCGGTCAACACCACATACTCCGCCGTGCGCATCACGCACATTCCTACCGGAACCGTTGTCAGCTGTCAGGATGAAAAGTCGCAGATCAAGAATCGCGAAAAGGGTATGCGCGTGCTCCGTTCCCGGCTCTACGAACAGGAGATGGAGCGGCAGAATGCAGAGCTGGCCAAGGAACGCAAGCAGCAGGTGGGCACCGGCGATCGCAGCGAGAAAATTCGAACATATAACTTCCCGCAGAACCGGCTCACCGATCATCGTATCGGGCTCACGCTCCACCAGCTCAACCTCGTGATGGAAGGCCGGTTGCAGGAAATCGTCGATGCGCTCATCACCCACTATCAGGCCGAGCAGTTGAAAGCCGAAACAAACCAGGCCGCGTAATGACCCTGCAGGAGTGGCTTCAGAGAGGTGAAACGCAACTCAGGCTGGGTCCACACGCAGATCGTGCGCGTCGCGATGCCGAACTTCTGCTGCTGTCTGTTGTGCGGCGTGAGCGGGCAGCCCTGCTGGCACGCTGGAAAGAGAAGCTTGATGAGAATGAGAAGGCGCATTACGTCGAATTGATCGAGCGGCGCATGGCCGGAGAGCCGGTCCAATACATCCTCGGTGAGACCGAGTTTTATGGCCTGACCTTTCGAGTGACCCCCGACGTGCTCATTCCGCGCCCGGAGACCGAGCATCTCGTCGAGCGAGCAATGGCGCTCGCAGCAGGCATTGCCCGCCCGCGCATTGCGGACGTGGGCACAGGCTCAGGTGCAATTGCCGTGACGCTGGCAAGAGCCTTGCCCCATGCCGACATCACGGCCATCGATCTCTCCGCGCCCGCCCTTGCGATTGCGAAGGAGAACGCGGCTCGAAACCGTGTAGAGAAGCATATTCGATTTCTGCGTGGCAATTTGCTTGACCCCATTGAGGCCAATGCGATACCTCCCGAGCCCTTCGACCTCGTGGTATCAAATCCGCCTTATGTACCGCGCGGGGATCGCGCTTCGCTTGCCGTGGAGGTGCGCGATTTCGAGCCCGCGCTGGCTTTGTTTGCCGGGGACGACGGGCTCGAGGTTTACCGGCGCCTGATTCCCGCAGCCTCTGCTGCGCTCGCAGCCAACGGATACATCGCGCTCGAAATAGGCCATGGCCAGGCGCAAGCAGTTCAAACCCTTCTCGATGCGTCGGGATTTGCGCACATCGATTTCACACCCGATCTGCAAGGGATTCCGCGCGTGGCTTGCGGCCGCCGCCCTTGAAGTTTCTGTAACTCCCATTCTATTCACGCGGCTGCTGCGCCTTGACATCGGGCCCGCCGCATCTTTATGGTTGCGCCAGTCGAGCACGCGACGATCAGGATTTCCATGACATCTTTTGAAAAAACCAAGGCTGTCGTCACGGATAGTCACTTTCTCATTCCCCTCGTGGTCTTCGGTATAGGCCTTACTCTCCTCATCACCCTGCATTGATCGGCTCTCCGCACTCGCGGCCTGCTGCGTCGCGTTTTATGCTGAAAGGACAAACTTCCCCGGGATGACCACAACGGCTAAGTCACAACGTCCCATCCGATCCGTGCACGGCATCGGCGTTCTGTGCGGCCTCGGAGCGGGCGTCTGGCTGGGCGCGGCCGAGGCGCCGACTAAGCTGGTGAACTCCGGCTTATCCCCGTTCGCCATTTCGCTGTGCATGGTGGCGGGAGTCTTCACCGCCCGCTGGTCGATTCCCACCCTGCTCAAAGGGACGCGGCCGGTGTTTGCCGACCTGGCACGGAACAAGCATCTCATTCCCATCGCGATTCTCGCCGGAATGCTGTGGGCAGTTGCCAACACGCTCACCGTCTTCGCCATTCGAGACGTCGGTCTCGCAATTGCATTTCCGCTGTGGAACACCAATTCATTGGTCGGCATCTTCTGGGGATGGCTGCTCTTTGGGGAGCTGAGAGGTGCGAGCGGAAAAAATGTTGCCAAGGTGCTCTTGGGAGCGCTGGCGATTGTGGGCGCCGCGGTCATGCTCGGCTTCAGCACTATCCACGCAAGCGGACCCCACGCAGGCCGCGCGCTCGGCGGCATCCTCGCCGCTGCGGGTGCCAGCGTGCTATGGGGCACCATGTACATCCCCTATCGCAAAGCCTACGTCAGCGGCATGAACCCCTTGTCATTCGTTACCGTTTTTACGGTGGGCGAACTGGCCACTGTCTTCGCGCTCGTACTGGCACTCGATGGTGGAACCAAAGCAGCCGTATTTCACTCACCCGAAGTCGGGCACATGCTGTTCTGGCTGTTTCTGGGCGGCTTTGTGTGGGTCATCGGCGATCTTTTTCAACAATTCGCAACCAAATATCTGGGCATCGGCAGGGGCATTCCGCTGTCGAACACCAACCAGATCTGGGGGCTGGCTTGGGGTGCGCTGGTGTTTGGCGAACTGGCCAATGCCGATCCGGCTCACCGCTTGCTGGTGGTCGCCGGCTCAGTGGTCATGATTGCCGGTGCCCTGGCAGTCAGCACGGCTGTGGCTACGGAACGCGAACACGCTTCCGTAAATGATGCGCTGCTCCGGGAGTGCGACCGTTACGGCCTGGACTACGTTCGCGTATTTCGCGCATACAGCGGCACCGCAGCCGAAGCCGCAGAACGGCGCGACTGGTGGGATTACGTCATCCTCGCGTGCGCAGGTGGCGTCTTTGTGTGGCTCGGGTTCAAGGCGCGGGTACCGGATTTAGGCATGAATATGGCGTGGGTGGCCGTGCTGAGTTGCGTGCTGGTTGGAACTGCAGTGGTGTGCGCGTGGGGATTATGGAAGGCGACCAGGTTTTCTTGAGCGCCCCTTACAATGAATGTATGACTGAGCCGTCGATGGTCGACCTCGTGGGAGTGGGGCTGAACGCCACCGACACACTCATTCCGCTGGCTTCCTTCCCCGCGCGCGGCTCAAAGATGGAGTACACCCACGCAGCGGTCATGCCCGGCGGTCAGACCGCAACCACCGTGATTGCGTGCCAGAGCTGGGGCATGAGCACCCGCTACGTCGGCAAAATTGGGGATGACGATACCGGTCGGTTGCATCGCGAAGCATTTTCGAGCGCAGGCGTCGATGCGCGCCTCACCACGGTCGCGGGAGCAGCCAGCCCCCAGTCGTTGATTCTCGTCGACGGTGGGGGAGAGCGAACCGTTCTCTGCCGCCGCGATGAGCGTCTTCTGCTCCAGCCTGAAGACCTCGATCGCGCTTGGATTGAGCAGGCGCGCGCACTCCATGTAGACGGCTACGAAACAGCCGCGGCCACACAGGCAGCTTGCTGGGCGCGCGCTGCGGGCATTCCTGTCATTGCTGACCTCGATGAGCTCTACAAGGGCGTCGATGATCTGATCGCGAATGTGGATTACCTCATCGTAAGCCGCGATTTTCCTTGCCGATTGACCAGCGAACGCAGCCTTGAGCAGGCGCTGCGCCGCATCCAGAGGCGCTTTGGATGCAAGCTGACGGCGGCGACCCTTGGGCAGGAGGGCGTCCTGGCGTGGGATGGCAGCGAGTTCCACTTGCATGCAGCCTATCGCGTGACCGTCGCCGACACCACCGGCGCCGGCGACATCTTTCACGCCGGGTTTATCTACGGCCTCCTGCAGGGATGGCCCCTCGAGCGGCAGCTTGATTTCGCGTGCGCCGCAGCGGCCTTGAACTGCACCGCTTCGGGAGCGCGCGGAGGCATCCAGACCGCCGATGCGGTGGAAAAGCTGATGGCGACCACCTCCCGATACGAGACAGCTTATCTTGCTCCGGCGGCAGATTGATGGTTTGGAATTGGTCGTGAAAAGTCGCCTGGAATACTCCGAATACCCTCAGGCCTGGGCCGAATACAACAGGCGATGGTTTATGGCATGGTCCATCCCTCTGGCTCTCGTCATCTGCTCGTTCATAATGGACTCGCTCTTCGATGACAGAGCAATGTCCTGGAGTCTTGTTGGCACTTTTGTCGCTTACCTCGTGTTGTACTTGCGCTTTCTCCGTTGGCCCTGCCCGCGATGCGGAAAACGATTCACGATGGCAGACATGCGAAGAATCGAGCGATCTACGACGTGCCTTAATTGCGGCCTTCCTTGCAATGCGATGCCTGGAGCGATCAATACGAGTGTGGGTCGATAGCGACTTGACGCGAAAACCGCGTTCAGAATCCAGCCGGACGTTCTCCCGCGACTCCGAATGCCGTTTCGAGAGCCATGCCTGCCTGCGCCAGCGTGCCCTCATCGAACAGCCGCCCGATAAGCGTCACGCCGTGCGGAACGCGACGGGGCGGCGAAAACTTTGGCAGCGGGTTTTTGGGATCGGGGGCCCAGTCGCTGCGAGCCTGTGACACGTCCACAAACCCAGCGCGCAGCGTCAGCGATGGGTGGCCGGTGTTGTTGCTGATCACCAGCATCTCGTCGCGCAGCGAGGGAACCAGCAGCAGGTCAACCTGTGAAAATACATTCGCCATCTCCTGCGCAACCTTGCGCCGGAAGCGGTCGGCCTGCACAAAGTCAACCGCCGACAGGAATCTCGATTGGCGGAAAACATTCGGCCATGCGTCCGGTACCTGCGCCTTCAACTGATCGACTTTGCGGCTCAGCGTGATCTCTTCAAATGCGGCCCCGGCCTCGGCGAACAGGATGAGATTGAGCGAGTCGTAAGGCCAGTCGGGAATTGCGATTTCTACAAGCGTCATGCCCAGCTTCTTTACTGTTTCGAGTGCGGAGCGATCGACGTCGGTGGCCGGGCTCGCTTTCATCCAGGTTGGAAAGTAGCCCACGCGCAGGCCGGCCACATGGGCCCCGGCATGAAACGACAGCGTGCTGGGAACGCTCGCCAGGTCGCCGGGCTCAGGGCCTGAGATCGCGTTCAACACCAGCATCGTGTCTTCCACGCTGCGGGCCATCGGGCCAAGCTTGTCCAACGACCAGCAAAGCGTCATTGCTCCGGTGCGGGGTACGCGGCCAAAAGTGGGGCGCAGGCCGGTGACTCCGCAGCGCATCGACGGGCTCACAATGCTGCCGCCGGTTTCGCTGCCGATGGCAAATCCCACCAGTCCCGCCGCCGTTGCTGCGCCAGGCCCCGCGCTTGATCCCGACGAGCCTTCCTCCAGCAACCATGGATTCATCGTCTGGCCGCCGAACCAGATGTCATTTAACGCCAGGGTGCCAAGGCTCAGCTTGGCAATCAGCACGGCTCCGGCGGCGTTGAGGCGCGCGACTACGGCGCTATCAACGTTGGGAATACGGTCGCGGTAGGGCTCCGCGCCATAAGTGGTGTGGATGCCGGCCGTGTCGAGCAGATCCTTCGCGCCCCACGGAATTCCATGCAGAGGCCCGCGATAATGTCCTGCGCCGATTTCCGCATCGGCTTTGCGAGCCTGTGCCAGCGCGTGGTCGCGGGTGAGGGTGATGATGCAATGCAGCTTGGGATCGAAGCCTTCGATGCGGCTAAGATAAATCTGCGTCAGGCGTTCGGATGTAATGGCGTGGTGCTCAATCCAGCGGGAAAGCTGGGCCACCGGGGCAAACGCGATGTCGTCTTCGTTCGATGGCAGGGCTGCTGTCGGGCCGGGGCTGCGCACGAATGTCTCGCCGTGCGGCGGAGCTTGTTTTCCGGTAACGATGCCGGGAATCGATGGGTTCCACTGAGTGGCTGGCGCGAGTGTGGACTCGAGTTCCAGCTTCCGGGGCCCCACCCGAAGCTCGTAATTGGGCGCCATCTGCATGCGCCAGTTGCTGGCGGCCTGGGCACGATCCGCGGCTGTCATCTCCACCTGCACCAGCTTCTCTGCCTCCGCAAAGGTAGCCGCAGTCACTTCAGGACCCACGGCAGGCGCTGTTCCGAATGCAGTCGGCGCGCCAGGAGTCAATTGCGGATTCTGTGCCGGAGTTTGCCGCTCAGCATGAGCCTGCAGTGCTGCCCCCATCAATCCCAAAGAGCTATAGGTTAGAAACTCTCGACGCGATTGCGACATGCTTGTCCTTTCTGAATCACATCCTGATTATGGTGCGAAGAACAGTTGAGGTTTCGAGATAAGTCGGGTTCAATTCAACGCAGAAGCTACCGCGCCACTCCGCCCAGCGGAACGTGCTCTTCGAGATAGCGCGCGATGAGGCTGTAGACGTGGAACGATGTGCCCCTGCCTTCAGAGATGGAGTGGGTGCGGTTGGGATAGTCCATGAAGTCGAACGGCTTACCCAACTCCACCAACCTGTTGATCAGCAGTTCCGTTCCTTGAAAATGCACATTGTCATCGCCGGACCCGTGCACCATCAGCAGATGCCCCACTAGTCCCTCCGCAAAGTTGATGGGCGAGCCATCGTGGTAGCCCTGCCTGTTCTGCTCGGGCAGCCCCATGTAGCGTTCCTGGTAGACGGACCGCCGCTCCAGCCCCAGATCGCCATGCGCGTTGTATCGATGTAACTCCGTTCGCGTGCCAAGGTCTGAATAGCCTGCGCCTGCTGTGCAGATGACAAGACACCGACCGCCCCATAGACACACTTGCGCCACTCGCTACCTTTGGGTGAAGGCGTGCCCTGGTTGTCGAAGCTTACTACGAGGTAGCCTTGCTGGGCGATTATCGCGTGAAACAGGTTTCGCAGGTTCCAGCTGTCGCGCACCGTGGCGCCGGCGGGCTCGCCATAAACGTAGGTCAGCACCGGGTACTTCTTCGCGGGGCCAAAGTTGGGGGGCTTGATCATCATTCCGTCGAGCGTAACGCCATTTTCCAAGTGAACCTTGAAGAACTCAGGTGCCGCGGGCAGCAACGTCTTCACCCTGCGGGCGAGTTCGCTATTATCGACCAACGTTCGAACCGCCTTGTGGTCCGGAAGACTCACCACTTCGATGTGATTGGGGCTGGTGAAGCTGTTGTGAACGTGCACAGCCCAGCGGCCGTTGGGCGCGATGTTGTAATTGTTTGAACCTGACTGGCTCGACGGCGTCACTCGCTCCGGCGCGCCCTGCCCGTCGAGTCGCGAACGATAAAGATGCTGGCGGGTTGGATCCTTAGGGGACGCGAGAAAGTACAGCCATCCACTCTCCGCATCGATAGCCGCAATGGAGATCACATCTGCCGCGAAATTCGTGATGAGGCGGGCCTGCCCCGACGTGCGATCCACGCGATAAGCATGACGCCATCCATCGCGCTCGCTCATCCATAGCAGGTCGGGATTTTTTCCGCCGGTCTTGCCAACCCACTCGATCGGCCCATAGTCGACCCATGCTTTGTCCGTGTCTTCAAAGAAGACCTTTGCCGCACCTGTCTTGGCGTCCGCCAGCATCAGCTGATTGGTGTTCTGCAGGCGGTTAAGATATTCCAGCATCACTTCGTCGGAGTTACCGGCCCACTCCATCCGCGCGATGTAGTGCTGGCGTGGGTCGCCTTCGACTGTGATCCAGCGGGTGGCGCCACCCGAGGCTGGCACTATGCCCGCGCGCACGGCGGAGTTGGTGGTCCCGGGCTGCGGGTACTTGTATTTGACTGCGACGGGATACTCCGCCTCAGTGTCGTTGATCAGCGTGAACTCGCCCACGCCCGACTGGTCAAACTGCCAATAGACGATGTACCGGCTGTCAGGGCTCCAGCGAAAACAGTCGCGGAGCTTCAACTCCTCCTCCGAAACCCAATCGGACGTGCCGTTGATGATGTCTGCCGAACCGTCAGAGGTCAGCCGAGTGATCTTTGCCGTCGCCAGCTCTTCAACATAAAGATCGTTGGCGCGAACCCATGCCACGCGAGAACTATCGGGAGAGAAGGCAGCAAACATCAGCGAAGACTCAGGCAGATCGCCGCCAAGTTTGGTAAGTTGATTCGCAGCTTCGTCAAAGACCCAGTAATCGCCGCGTGTATTGAGCCGCCACACCTTCTTGGAATTCGTGAAGATGAGAAGCTTCTTTCGGTCCTCAGACCAGGAATATCCCTGGATGGCGAGAGGTT
>WNGR01007902.1_pt1 | contig 14158 bp, 17 predicted proteins | sample 5407581 | NCBI WGS metagenome assembly WNGR01 (sample SAMN13153383, study PRJNA577476) | soil metagenome | isolation source: 80 cm soil or saprolite under Garry oak tree replicate 2 | place: USA:California | collected 2016-06-15
GGTCTGTTCGGAATGGACCGCAATCCTCCCACTGTGCGTAACAAATCCGGTTCCCTTTGCGAATAGCGATCCAATGATCCTTACAGACGGATTGTCCAGGTGAGGAATAGGCCTGCTTAAACCACGGAATAATAAGAGGCGCCTCGGGTTTGAATTGCCCATCGGTCACGTCGTTGTAAGGCAGGGCGACGTAAAACGGGTTTTGTCTGGGAATAAACGCCACGGGAATGTAACCCCGGCGATTCGATGTTTCGGGCGGGTCAAAGCCGCCATAACTCACTGTCCAATTTAGATCCCACGAGCTCTTGTCATTCGGAACGGGATTATTGGGGCCGGCTGGTTCACCAACCCAAAATACCGTCGTCACAATATTCTGCTTCCATGGAGCCAGAGAGTTCCTCGGGATTTGCACGATGGGCTCGACTTTAAAAAGCCCTTCATCACGCAACTTCATGGCGTACCTGGCAAAATCTGCCGCGGTCGCATACGGAGAATTTGAGGCATCGGACTGGCCGTAAGCGCCAAACGCGCCCGCAATAAGCCAGCGGACATTGGCACGACCCATCCACAAACCGAGCGCAAACACAAGGATCGCCACTGCTGCCGGCCATTTTCTTGACGGCCTCTCAAAGCAAGTAACGTGGGCGCTGCTGAAGACGTAACCTACGCTACGTGTTCTCATGATTTATAGGGTTCGATACTTATCAAGCAATGCCTTAGTTTTTACGGCAATTGGACTTTCGTCTTATGGGTCCTAAGGGCGAATTAAAGGTAATCACTTTGGCCGCTTGGCTCAAGTAATTTGATCAGCAGGCCAGATCGCGTAAAAGACATGTCGGTTGTGCAGCTCGCGCAAATATTGATAGACGCTGGTTTCAACGTCGTGGGAAGAAGCGGGTCTGTGTTTTTGGGTCGCTTTTCGCTCGCGATTCGCTCGTAGCCGGCTAGTATCCGTCGCCAAGATTCCCCTGATTAAATGCGTTTGCTTCAAGACGGCCAGAACGTTCGCGACACGTACGAAGTTGAACGCTTCTTAGGGGAGGGAGCGTTCGCCGAGGCGTACCGCGTTAAGCATCGCTTTCTTGGCCGCCAAGCAATGAAGGTCTTTAAGCGCGTTAGGATGAATTTCGAGGATATCCAAGAAATGCTTTTCGAGGCGATCCTGCTTTCGCGCATAAGCCATCCAAACATCGTGCGCGTGTTCAACGCTGATGTCCTTGAAACACCTCAAGGGAAGTGTGGCTATTTTACAATGGAAAATGTCGCCGGCGGTAGCCTTGACAAATTCTGGCGGTCGTATGGCGGTCGCCTCGTTCCAATCAGCACGGCAATCGATCTCATTAAACAGGTGTGTCGTGGTGTTGCGCAAGCGCACCGCGAGAAGCCGCCAATTATGCTTCTTCAGTCGCGTTGCCTTTACCAATGTGCTCACCATTTCTTGGCGCGTGAGGAAATGAACCCCCTCGGCCCTAATTTCTGATTTCCGATTTCTGATCTCCGATTTGGGGGAGGATGAAGCGCCAGACCAGAATCGCAGACAAGATTCCCAGAATCGCCGCGCAGATGACGTCCGATAAATAATGCGCGCCACCGTAGATCCGAGAGCAGCCAATTAGAATTGGGATCGTCAAACACGGCAGACCGATTCGCCAGTTCGCGAAAACAAGAACAGCGAAGAATGCGGTCGAAGCAACGACGTGCCCGGATGGGAACGCGTGATATTTGGAGCTCCAGCGCGGGCCATTCCAAACTTGTTCTGATTTCACTGAAGGACGAGCCCGGCCGGTCGAAATCTTGACCGCGCGCCCCGCCAATCCCGCGATCGACAACGCAATCAACATCGACACTAAAATGCGGGTCCATTTCTTGTTCCCGCGCCACCACGCGACACCTGTGAGAACAAGTCCGAGCGCAAAATGTTCCGGCCAATCGCCAAACCGGCTCACATTGCGCATAAAATCGCCCACGCCTCGGTTTTGATGACTCGCGATGAAAGTGCGTACGGCCTCATCAAAATAAAACGCAGCCGCGATGATGACAGCGGCAATCACGATGCCGATCGGCCAGTAAAAAACAGCGTTGCGCTTCACAATAAAGTTCCCGTCGGATTTGTCGGACGCTATTTTGACGCCGCACGTGAATATCTCAACTCCGATAAATCGCGAGCACGCGAGGAAAGTCGGTGCCAATTACGCGTTGCTGTTTTTTGGATGCCTGCTTTTTCATGTGGTCGGCACCTGGAGCATTCCGCTGATTGATCGCGACGAGCCGCGCTTTGCGGAAGCGTCGCGGGAAATGATTGAGCGCGGCGATTACATCGTTCCGCATTTCAATAATCAGCTACGCCTCGACAAACCTCCCCTCGCCTATTGGGCGCAGGTCGCGAGCTACAGAATCTTCGGGGAAAATGATTTCGCCGCGCGTTTTCCATCGGCCGTTGCTGCAGCTATCATTGCATTGTCGATCTTAACGTGGGGAACGCGCCTTCGCACTGCTACGGCGTCGCAGGCACAAATCAGAGCAGAAGCCGTTGGCTGGTGGGCGGCGATCATCTTCACGCTTTCGCTGCAAACTTTTATCAACGCTAAAGCGGCCGTGGCTGATATGTGGCTGGTGCTTTTTGTAACAACCGCGCACTGGGCTGGCTACGAAATCATTCAACGCGCAGCCTGGAATTGGAAATGGTGGTTCCTTTTTTATTTCTCACTCGCGCTTGGTTTTCTCACGAAAGGCCCGATCGCCTGGGCGCCGCTCTTAACACTCGCGGCGATGAAATTCTTTGTGCGAGATGTCGAACTGGCGAAGCGCTTCAAGTTTCTCCGCGGCATCGTACTCATGCTCGCCATCGTGGCACTCTGGGGCGTTCCTGCTCTGATTCAAACGCAAGGCGAATTCTTCCGAATTGGGATCGGAAGACACGTCGTTGGCCGATCGCTTGGCGCGATGGAAAGTCACGGCGCAAATTCATTAGGCTTCTATCTGCTGTTACTCCCCTTCTATTTCGTCACCGTCTTCGCCAGTTTTTTTCCCTGGTCGATTAAACTTCCATCGTTAACCAGAAAACTTTGGCGCAGTCGCGACATAATCGACACCTACGTTCTGACCGGAACCGCGATCATTTTTGTGATCTTTAGTTTAATCAAAACCAAACTGCCGCACTACACCCTGCCCGCGTTTCCGCTGCTTTCGCTTTTGTTCGCACGCCACATGATCGATCACGCGCAATTTCTGAAACGATGTGCGATCGTCGCCGCGGCGATCTATCTCGTCGTTGCTTTCTCCGCCGCGCCTGCAGTCGCGCGATTTTTTCCGGCCGCGCAGCTTTACCGGCAATCGCGCGACTATCTGCGGCTGGAAATAGAATTCGGGGCCGTCGATTTCCAGGAGCCAAGTTTGGTGTGGTACTTTCGGTCGCGGATCAAAGGCTGGATGACGCCGTTAAATTCAGCGAGCGCGGCACAATTCATGGAAAAAGACGGAGCGCGCTTTGTCATTTTGCCGACGACGGTGGTTACAAAAGTATTTCCGAATCTGCCCGCGACGTGGAAAAGCTTCTCCACGCGAGGTTTCAACATCGCCAAAGGAAAAGACGTCGATCTTACGCTTGTGTTGAAGCCGGATTGAGGAAGCGTTGCTTCACATGATCACGTTTCTTGACGGCAAACTCGTGAGTGCGCTTCCAACACAGGCGACCGTCGATGTCAACGGCGTTGGCTATGAAGTTTTCATCCCGCTATCGAGTTACGACAAACTTCCGACCGTCGGCCAAGCGATCCGGATCCTGACCCATCTGGCCGTTCGCGAAGACGCGCATATTCTTTACGGGTTCATGACCGTGCCGGAGCGCGATCTGTTTCGGTTGCTCGTGAACAACGTCAGTGGAATCGGCCCGAAATTGGCGCTGGCGGTCTTAAGCGGCATGAGCGTGAGCAATTTCAAAACCGCGGTCGTGAATTCCGATATCGCGGCGATTTCCAATATCAGCGGGCTCGGCAAGAAAACCGCCGAGCGAATTGTTCTGGAATTGAAAGATAAACTCGGTGTGGCGGCGGCCTGGGAAGCGGCAACCGCCGCGCACGCCCCGACGCCGGAGCAGGAGCAGGCAAACGAAGCGGTGCTTGCTCTGATCGCGCTCGGTTACAAAGAGGTCGACGCGCACAAAGCAGTTCGCAATTTGCAGACGCAAGGCCAGGCGAAATCCGCGGAAGAACTGGTGAAACTTGCGCTGAAGAAGACGGCCGCAGGCCGCTGAGACAAAGTTGAGAGTTGAGGGTTGAGAGTTGAGAGTTCGTTCCACGCGATGCTCGCTCGAACTGACACACTCGCCGCAATTCGTGACGCTTTGCCAAAGGAAGGCCTTTTTGCGGAAAAGGATTGGCTGCTTTCGCCCGACGCATTCCCGATCGAAAGGAAATTTCTAACTGAGCTCGAGCAACTCGGCCATCGCTTGTTCGTTTTTCAGCGAGCGTGCAATCAGCTTTACCAACTTAGCGTTAAAGGAAAACAGCCCGCGTGGGTCGCGCGTTACTTGGACGCGGGCAAACCGAAGGAGCTGATTGAATTTTCGCGGCGCAAAGAAATTCGCGATGATTTGCCGCGAGTCATCCGGCCCGACCTGATTGTCACCGACAACGGTTATATCATCGCTGAAATCGATTCTGTTCCCGGCGGAATCGGTTTAACTGCCTGGCTGAACCAAACGTATTCCGCGTTCGATAAACAAATCGTCGGCGGCGCTAACGGAATGCTGGAAGGATTTCAAAGCGTGCTGCCGAATGGCGGCGACATCGTCATTTCCCAGGAAGCGTCGGCTTATCGGCCGGAAATGGAATGGCTCGCCGCGCGATTGAAAGATCGACAACCAGATTGGGAGTGGCGCGTTGTCGCGGCGGAAAACTACGAGGCACGAGACAGCCGCGCCGTTTACCGGTTCTTCGAGCTGTTCGATCTTCCGAACATTCCGAAGATCGACATTCTGCTGCACGCGAACGCCAAAGGACGAGTCGCGATCACCCCACCGATCAAACCGTTCCTCGAAGAAAAAATGTGGTTCGCCTTGTTCTGGTTGAGACCGCTCCACGAATTTTGGCGACGCGAGCTCGGCGAGAAATATTTTCTCAAGCTCCAGAAAGTTATCCCCTACTCATGGATACTCGATCCGACCCCGTTGCCGCAGCACGCAGTTATTCCGCGTCTGGAAATTCACGATTGGCGGGAAGCAGCGAAGTTCAGCCAGAAAGATCGCGATCTCCTTTTGAAAGTGAGCGGATTCTCGCCGCTCGGCTGGGGCAGTCGTGGAATTTCACTCGGGTCCGATCTCGCCCACGCCGAATGGGAAAAAAGGATCGACAATGCGCTTGCCACCTTCGACTCGTCGCCAACGATCATACAGCGTTTCCACAAAGGCCGCTTGCTCGAGCATCGTTACCGCGAACCGGATTCCGGCGAATTGAAAACGATGAAAGGCCGGGTCCGTCTGTGTCCGTACTATTTTGTGGAACACGATCAGGTGAAATTGCACGGCGCTCTCGCCACCATCGTTCCCGCCGACAAAAAATTTCTCCATGGCATGCGCGACGCGATCCTGGTGCCTTCGAGAACTGAGGCTCGGTAGTTGTCAGGCCGAAACCTCTTTACAGTTCGCTCCCTCAACCTTTTGAAATGGCTACATCGATTGGTTAGGCGTAGCGACTGCCAGTCCTTGATCCATTCAATCTTGCCCGTATCAAGGTCATAGGCGCATGGTCGCTCTCCAACGCAGCCTTAACTGCACCGCAACGCTGATGACCCAGAACTACAATCAAGCGCGCGCCCAAGTGCGCCACCCCGTATTCGATGGTGCCCAACGCATGGTCGTCGACCAAATTGCCCGCCGTGCGAACGACGAAAAGGTCACCTAGGTTCTGGTCGAAGACCAACTCGGGCGCAGTGCGGGAATCATCCAAGCTGATACGTCGTGATCTCAAGTTTGTGGCCGTCGGGATCGCGGAAATAAATCGAGTGCGAGATTTCGTGATCCTGAAATTCGAATTTAATGCCGTGACGTTTCAATTCTTCCTGGGCGGCGAGAAAATTCTTTCGGTCCGCGCGCAACGCCAAATGAAGCATGCGGACATCCCCACGCCCGCAAGGTCTCGATTTTTCATCTGAGCTGACCGAGAACAACGCGATCGAGGTTGTGCCTTTGCCGATAAAAACGGGAATGCCTTCCCACATTCCTTCATGACGGCGCTCAAACCCGAGAACGTCGATGTACCATTGCGCGGAACGCTCCACGTCGCGCACGCTCAACGCCACGTGATCAATGCCTTCAACGTCAATCACGGCGTTAATTTTGCATTAATAGAATTGTCGCGCACCCTCATTTCAGCTAACGAATGACGTGTGAGTTCCCCCACTCGGCGCGCGTTTCTTAAAACGATCGGTCAAGCCGGTTTGTTTTGCACCGCACCCGGAATTGCACGCGCAGCCGCCACACCGAACGACGACACGGTTCAAATCTCGATTCTCCACACGACCGATTTGCATGGACATATTTTGCCGACGAGCGATTACGCCGGAAACGCGGACCTCGGCGGTTTCGCGCGCTGCGTGACGCAAATCCGGCGATGGCGACGGCAGAATCGAAATTCGATTTTGATCGACGTCGGCGATGTTTATCAGGGAACTGACGTCAGCTTGCGCACGAACGGCGCACTCATTATTGATCTCTTCAATCATTTGAAATACGACGCGTGGATTGTCGGCAATCACGAATTCGACTGGGGCGTGGAGACGTTCGGTTTTGAAATCGAAACTGAAGGATCAGGTTACGAGCGCCGAATTGCGGCAGTGCGACTGGCCGATGGTGGAACGCTCGAGCGCGACAAACGTTACTTGATCGCCTTCAACACTTTTGATTCGCGCAGCGCTGGCCACCGGTCATGAGGTTGCGCGCCTTGCTCGAAACGGCGCCAACCCGCTGCACCTTTCATCCGGTCCAAACACGCGATGCAGTGATCGATTATTTTCGGCGCCACCAGGTCGTGCACAAGATAGCCGCCCAAAATACTGCGGCGGCGGCGGCTCAAATTTAGGCGAGATTGCGGTTGAAAATGACCGCCGTTTCGGTTGCGTATCTGTCCCATGCGCGTTTTCGGAATCTCGACAGTCGTTTTGTTATCGATTGTCGATCTTGGCTGGTCGCAGGTTGATGTCCCATCCTCCCAGAATGGGAACTTGCCGATGTATCGGCCGATCGTGCTCGGCACCGGACCCGATGCATTGATCAACCGGATCGACACCGCGGGTTTGATTCAACAAGGGCAAAGGGATGCAGCGATCATGTTTTCCTGCTTTGTCAAAAAAACAGGCGAAGTCCTTTCGTTCTCCACCTATCGCGGCACGCCGGACTCGAAATTGCTGGAGCAAGAAATTCTGAAAAAATTATCGCCCGCGGCTAATCCGAAATTTATCCCGGCAATTTACAATCACATGCCGGTGGACGCGATTTATTATGGAACGGTAATTTTCGCGATCGTGAACGACAAACCGCGGCTCCGTATTTTTTCCAATCAGGAACGTGAGGAGCTCAAGAAAGAAAGCGATTTCATCGGCCCTCAGCCATTATGGGGAGGAGACTCGAAATTCAACGGCTTTCATTATCCGAGTCGTGAAAGTGCGCCGGTGGACGTCGACGGGTCGGCCAAGTTGGCATTAAAAGTAGATGCGACTGGCACTTTACAAGATCTCAAACTCCTCAGCGAACAGCCGCCATTTCTCGGATTCGGCGATGCCGCCTTCGAGGATATGAGTAAGGCGAAATTTATTCCTGCGTTCCGGAATGGAAAGCCGGTGGCTTGTGAAGTGAAGATCCCGGTTTATTACAAGGCACAAGGTTTTTAGCACCTTTCCTTTCCATCGATCCGCCAGGGCCACGCAGCTGCAAGTGTGAGAAACCGAATCATTCGGGCAACTTTTTTCCGACGCGATCCGGTTCGATGCGCCCGTGAGCTCGTAGGAGCTGAGCTGATCTGGGGGAAATGCGCCGGGAAAATTGTCGAAACCGAAGCCTACCTGGCCGAGGACGACGAAGCCTGCCACACTTTCTCTCGTCCAACGGCCCGCGCGTTCGTGGAGCGAAACAAGGCCGGCGCGGCTTATATTTATTTTAGTTACGGCGCGCACTGGATGTTGAACGTGCTCGTGAAAGGCATAGCGAACGGCTTTGTCTTGGTTCGGGCGGCTCAGCCGCTTCGTGGGATCGCCCTGATGAAAAAACGGCGCGGCCTTGATGATGAACGCCGGCTTTGTTCCGGGCCAGGGAAACTGACCGAAGCGTTCGATATTACGGATCGAAACCATGAAATGAATTTGTGCGTCGATCCGCGCCATTGCTTCGCCTACGCTGTCGAAGAAGATGTCGATGTTGTCGCCGATGAACGAATCGGAATCACACGATCCGCGCATCATCCGTGGCGATTCACGATCCGAGGCAGCAAATTCGTCAGCGCGCCGGTTCGCTCGTTGACTCGACCGGCGATTGATCGAAATTCTTCGCCTCGATGAATCCGAACCAGAAACGCGTGTTGCTTGGCATGAGCGGCGGAGTGGACTCCAGCGTCGCCGGCTATTTGTTGCGCGAGCAAGGCTACGATGTCATCGGCGTAACGATGAAAGTGTGGCCGCAAGATTGCATCTCGCGCGCGGAGGACAAATGTTGCGGACCACAGGCCGTCGCTGACGCGCGCGCGGTTGCCCATTCATTAGGCATTCCGCATTACGTTGTCGATGAAGCAGACCAGTTCGAGCGCACCGTGATCGATTATTTCACGAGCGAATATCAGGCCGGACGGACGCCGAATCCGTGCGTGATGTGCAACGAAAAGCTAAAGTTCGGTAACCTCTGGGGCAAAGCCGAAGCGCTCGGCTGCGATTACATCGCCACGGGTCATTACGCGATCATCGAACATCAGGAAGACCGCGCTGTTTTGCGCAAAGGGGCCGATCCACGCAAAGACCAATCTTATTTTCTCTTTAGTCTGCGTCAGCCGCAGCTGCGTCGCGCGCTCACGCCGCTTGGGGCGATGCGCAAACCCGAGATCCGGAAAATCGCGCATTCGTTAGGTCTGAAAGTTGCCGATAAGATCGACAGTCAGGAAATTTGTTTCGTGCCGGGAAATGATTACAAAGCGTTTTTGCGCTCGCACCTCGGCGAAAACGAATTTCATCGCGGCGAGATTTACGATGTTGATGGAAATTTCGTTGGCGAGCATGACGGCATCGAACTCTTCACCATTGGTCAGCGTAAAGGACTTCCGGGCGGATCGGCGCGTCCGCGCTACGTCATCGATCTCGACGCCAAGACAAATCGCGTAATCGTTGGCGACGTTGACGATTTGGTCTGTGACGAATTCAAGATCGACCGGACAAATTGGATCGGGCGCGATTTGACCGGCGAAAATGTCGAACTCGCGGTAAAGGTTCGTTATAGCCATCCGGGCACACGGGCGAAGGTCACGCCGCTTGAAAATCATCGCGCTCGAATTCGTCTACACGAACCGCAGCGAGCGGTCACGCCGGGACAGGCTGCAGTTATTTACGACGGCGATGTCGTTGTTGGCGGTGGCTGGATCTGCCGGGGCGAGCCGCCCCGGCATTACGAGCCGGTGAGGCGGAGTAAATCGCTCGTTCCTGCCTGACAAATGGCGAAGAGCATTCTTCTCGCGCTCAGCACGTTTCCGGATCGTGAGACCGCGCAACGAATTTCCTATCAGCTCGTCACTGAAAAACTGGCTGCGTGCGCAAATATTCTGCCGGCGATCGAGTCGGTGTATCGCTGGAAAGAAAAAATCGAGACCGGAAACGAAACCCTTGTGTTCTTTAAGTTGAGCGAAGATCGACAATCAACCTTTCAGGAAAAACTGCGCTCGCTCCATCCCTACGAAGTTCCCGAGATAATTTTCGTTCCAGTCGCCAGTGGCTTGCCGGAATATTTGCGCTGGATTGCCGACAGTTGCCCCTGAGTATGACCGCTTTAAGCGGTCATGCTTGCAAGCGGCGGCGGCGGCGTTTGCGTTCGCCAATCAAGTAAATGGCGACGCCGATGAAGTTGGCGATGATTGTCACCGCTGCGATCTTCGCGCCAAAAACCAAGGGACTCGGGACCTCAATGATCGGATAGACTGTAAAAAAGATGGCGGACAACGAAACAGCGGCGCCACAAATCGCGGCGACACGCAACCAGATTGGCGCACCCGAACGAATTGCGCCGGCGCCAAAGATCGGAATTGCGAACATCATGAAGTAAACGATCCCGTAGAAAACATTGGCGGCGTTGTCCACCAATTGAAACGCCTCTTGGATACCGGCGCCGATCTGGCTTGCGATCGCAATCACAAGCGTGATCGCGCCGACGAAGATAATCGAATTGACCGGGGTTTTATATCGCGGATGCAAACGGGAGAACCAGCCGGGCAGCAAGCGGTCCCATCCTGCAACCATGGGCAATCGCGAGCTACCAGTGACATGAACGCTGGTCGACGATATCGATCTCGCAGTCATCAGTAAAATTCCAACCGAAGCGATTGCGCCCGCGATTGGGAACGAGCGCAGGCCCAATCGCAATGTTTGCGGAACTGGACCGATGAGATCAATTGGATTGTTACCGATGAAAGCCAGGACCGAACTTGTGCCGAGAATGAACATCAATGCGATCACGGGCGAAGCGATGATGACCGAGCGACCGATGTCGCGCGCGGGCGAGCGCGTTTCTCCCGCCAAAATGGCGACGTATTCAAATCCGCTCAACGCGCCGACGGACAGTTTGCTGAAAATATTGAAGCAATAAAAGATCGACATCGTCGGCAACGCAAGCTGGAGCGGCTGGTAGTTTTTTAATTCGCCCCGCATAAGGCCGAGCAACGGCAGGCAAATCAGCGCGCCGTAAACCAGGAGCATCGCGAACGCGCCAACATTGTGCAGCCACTTGCCTAACGACAAACCACGGACACAAGTCCAGCCGAGACCAGCGACAAGTGCGGAGCTGATCAACGACACGCCCCATTTGCTGTTCGGCATCCACGCCGCGCTCGGACCGATGGCGTACGAGATATTCGTCGTCGTAAACATTCCGCCGAGCGCGATCACAGTGATCGAGAGCAGCCAGAGATTCCACGCCACGATAAAACCGGCGAACTCGTTGAAGCCAAGTTTCACCCATTGATAAATGCCGCCTTCGAACGGCATCCGGCGGTTCAGATAAATCACGACCGCGGCCTGTGAAGCTTCGCGGCGGCGCCCACCCAGGTTGAGCCGACCACGAAAAGAATTTGAGTGAGAACGAGGTCGAATAACCCGAGCGGTTTTTTGAGCGATTCGCTGCGCGTTTCGACATTCTGCTCGGCGCGCTCGAGGTCCGTGCTCACAACCATCGATTAGATCCAGATGTCGATCTTAGCGTTCGTGGTCCGACCTTCGCGGCGGCGGCGGGACGTTGCGAAATTCGCGGTGCCGAATCTTGCCGCCGGCGTAAGCGATGTAGCCGCCGATTCCCAACGTCGCCACGCCCGACAAAATCACTGATGCGACCAGTGGGGTAGCGGAGCGCGGCCATTTCCGCGGCGCGACCAACGCCACCGCGCTCAACACGGCCAACCCATAGAAAAACCAGATGCAATCTTCACCGCGGTCACGATGTTCGTCGAGCCAGGCTCGGCCAGGTTCGTCGGCCATCGAAAGCACGCGATCGTAAGCTTGTTCGCCAAATTCATAAACTGGCCAGGCCGACGCCGCACTGACAAGCACGACGATCAGGGTCGCGATTTGCGCGCGACGGCTTCGCAAAAAAAATGCGACGATCAATCCGAGCAATCCCATCGCCAGGCCGTAGATCGGCAGTGGATTGATCAAGACGTGGATGTACTCCGGCTGGCGCAAGTCGCGCAGAATCGCGTCAATCATGGCTCCGCCAAATTCTCAAACGCGAAGTCGCGTTTCAACTTTTCGGCGCGGGAGGGTCGCCTGTTTGCGACATTTGTTTGTCTTCCCAATACGGAACGTATTTTTTCCAATCCGCGGTGGTGAAATGCCACCACTCGACGCGCAAACCGTAGAAATTGTTGTGGGCCATTGCCAGCTGCAAAAGCGTCAGGTGCTGTTTCACGAGCGGATCCCGCCCGTTATAGCGCAGCATCGCCTGGGGCGTGAATTCGTCGAATTTCGTAGGCATGCTTGCGTCCTGGCTCCAGTCGTCCACCAACGTGGCGTCTACCGAGACGCCGTAGGAATGCATCGAGCCAAAACCTCTTTCCGGATTCGCGACGTATTGGTCCTTTTGCACGTACTTCCAAAGCAGCTCCTGCACCTCCTTCGGCCGGTACGCGTCCCAAATTTTCAACCGATAACGAAATTGCTTGAGATAATTTTGCGCGCCGGCGAGCTGTTGCGCGACGCTCGGCAAAATCAAAGCGCATGTACCGGGCGGATACAGCGCGTGTCCGGTCACGTTGTGCTCAGTCGCGTAGCGCAAATCGATCACGATCGTGGGATCGACCTGCGCGATATCCACCAGCTCCCGATTGGCTGCTTGCGACGTCTGCAAGATCGACATCGCGGCAGCGAAGACGATCGTTAAAGTCAAGTCGCGAGACATGGGTCGAGATTATAAGCGCAAACTGCCCCGACAATCAATCGCCAGCAACGGAGGTGGCGATGTCGGTTTTTGCGATGCGCTGCAAGAGAAGGCGCGCGGTCTCCTCCGCCACATTGAAATGCAGCTCAAGGTTGGCCGCTTGTCGCGTAATTTCCGGCGGTTGGGCGTAGAGCAGAAGATTGGAGTCTTGCAGACGCAGCCAGCGTTGCGGCTCGTTGTGCAAATTTCGCGCGAGTTCCGACGCTGATTCGGGAGATTTCAACTTTAAAAACAAACGCGCTTTAACCGGATTTTGCAGCGTTAACGCGAGCCCAAGCAACTGCGAGTTCTCCAGCAACTCGGGCACGAAAATCGGGTGAAACATCCGCGTCAAATCGGGCGGGCTCCGCGAGATCAACCGCAGCGCGCTCTCGCTGTCCAACGCCTGGAACCGGTCGAACAATTGTCCGGTAATTTTCAGATCAAGATCGATCCCGAGCCGAACCCGGACCAGTTCATCCACTTCGCTCGAACTGCCGACCGCGAGAGTGCTTGGACCAACTCGCGCGAGCGCCAGATCGGGTTTTTCCCACACCGGCAGTCCGCTCACATCGCGCTTGTGAAACTCTTTGTCACCTTGGACCGAGCGGATGATTTGCGAAACATCGCCGCGGTTTTCAATCAGGATAAACTCGCGAACGGTCCCGATGTCCGAGCTCGTCGCCGCCCGGGTGATTCGGAGCGTGTCTCGCGACAAATTGAGCGCCGGCACTCGCGCGGCTGGGCCGATCAATCCATTCCACACATTCTGCCAGACATCGGCTTGCTCCTTCTGCCACCGTTTCGGGAAATCGTCGCGCTCAAATTGTTCGGTATTAATCGATAAGATCGCTTCCGTTTGTTGCGGCAGCCACTCGCGCTTGCGCGGTGATTTTGCGATCAACGGCAAAATAATTGCCAACAGCGCGATCACCGAAACAACACTGAAATAGAATTGCCGCAGCTCCTGTTTGTCGATGTTGCGCGAGAGCAATGCGAGCTCGTCATTGTGCTGCTGATGTCGATCCACCGCGGCGCGATGTTTGCGCACGCCTTCCAGTAAATGCGGCGCATTCGGCGGAGCGATGCCTTGTGATGCGAGATGCCGTCCAATGTTGAGATAGGCCGGGTTTTTTCGCTCTTCGACGACTTGATGATGTTGTTTGGCTTCGCCAACGGCGTTCTGCTGTGCGTGAATGCTATCGGCGAAACCTTTGTCACGCGCTTCATACTCGCTGCGCACTTTCGCAATGTTCTTTTCGATCGCGGAAAGCTCTTCTTCAGCAGCGGCGAATTTTTCCTTGGCGATCCTTGAAGCGTCGCTGCTGCCGAGTCGGGCTCGGACCAATTCGGCCCGTTGTCCCGGTAACCGTGCCCGCCGCGCGCTGATGCCGCCAGTTTGCGTTTCCAAGTCCGCTGGCGGCGGCGTGAGCGCTTGAAGCTCGGACAACTTTCTTAACAATTCCTGGTCGGCTGTCTCATTATCATGAATCCGCCGCTCAACCGCAC
>WNGR01010838.1_pt1 | contig 14143 bp, 16 predicted proteins | sample 5407581 | NCBI WGS metagenome assembly WNGR01 (sample SAMN13153383, study PRJNA577476) | soil metagenome | isolation source: 80 cm soil or saprolite under Garry oak tree replicate 2 | place: USA:California | collected 2016-06-15
GCACCATCGGCCCCATGCCGGCGGCGTTCGCGCTCGCTGCGGTGCCGTCGCGCAGGCGGCCGGCGATGCCCTGCAGGATCGCCGCCAGGCGGAAGAAATTATAGGCGAGGTAGCTGGCCAAATGCGGGCGCGGATCGAGCCCGGTGCGGGCGCGATAGGCCTCCACATAGGCGGCGCGCGAGGGGATGCCGAGTGCGCCGAGGTCGCGGCCGTCGAGCGTCCCGAAGCCGGTGCCGCCCTCGGACGGCGGCATGTCCCATGCCATCAGGTGGTAGGTGAAATCGGCGAGCGGGTCGCCGAGCGTGGACAGCTCCCAGTCGAGCACCGCCCGGATCGTCGGCGCCGACAGCCCGACGATGACATTGTCGAGGCGGTAGTCGCCATGCACGATTCGCACCGGCGCCGCTGGCGGCAGATGCGCCGGCAGCCACTCCATCAGCCGTTCCATGTCCTCGATCTCCCCGGTCTGCGAGGCGCGGTATTGCTTCGACCAGCGCTCGACCTGGCGTGCCACATAGTTCTCGCCGCGGCCGAAATCGCCGAGCCCGATCGCCGCCGGATCGAATGCGTGCAGCCGCGCCAGCGTCGCATTCATCGCATCATAGACCGCCGCGCGTTCGGCGGCGGCCGCCTGCGGCATGTGCGGCTCCCAGAACACGCGGCCCTCCACATGGTCCATGAGATAGAACGGCGTGCCGACAACGCCCGCGTCCTCGCAGTAGAGCAACGGCTGCGCGACCGGGAAATTCTGCGCCTGCAGCGCGCTGACGACCCGGAACTCGCGGTCGACCGCATGCGCCGACGGCAACAGCCTCCCCGGCGGCTTGCGTCGCAGCACGTAGCGCCGCCCCGGCGTCTCGATCAGATAGGTCGGATTCGACTGCCCGCCCTTGAACTGGCGCACCCTGAGCTGCCCCGCAAATTCCGGCAGCCGCGCGGTGAGATAATCCGCGAGCCGCGCCAGGTCGAATGCGAGCGCCGGCGCGACCTCCTTGGTGCCGGAATAAGCCGTTTGCCGATCGATCTCAGGCATTTCGTTCGCGTGCCGGGTGTGCTCCTCGCCGCTTCATTCCCTTGCCGCCGCCCGCCCGCCGATGTCGCGGCGGCAGAAGCCCTCGGGCCAGCGAATGCGGTCGACGGCCGCATAGGCGCGCGCCTGCGCTTGCGCCACGGTCTTGCCGAGCGCGGAAATATTGAGCACGCGTCCGCCGCTGGCGACGATGCGGCCGGATTCGGCCTTGGTGCCGGCATGAAAAATTTCGACCCCCTCGATCTCGGCAGCGCGGTCGAGCCCTTCGATCACCGAACCTTTGGCATAGCTGCCGGGGTAGCCCTTGGCTGCCATGACCACGGTCAGCGCGGCGTCCGGATACCAGCGCAAATCGAACGTCTTGAGCACGCCGTCGGACGAGGCAAGCAGCGCCGGCACCAGGTCTGACATCAGGCGCAGCATCAACACCTGGCATTCCGGGTCGCCGAAGCGGACATTGTATTCGATCAGCTTCGGTCCTTGCGTCGTGATCATCAGCCCGGCGTAGAGCACGCCCTTATAGGGCGCGCCCATCGCCTTCATCGCCCGCACCGTCGGCAGCACGATCTCGTCCATGGCCCGGCGCGACATCTCGGCGGTCATCACCGGCGCCGGCGAATAGGCGCCCATGCCGCCGGTGTTCGGGCCCTGGTCGCCGTCGAAGGCCCGCTTGTGGTCCTGCGCCGAGGCCAGCGGGATCGCGGTCTCGCCATCGCAGAGCGCGAAGAAGGAGGCTTCTTCGCCGGCGAGGAATTCTTCGATCACGACCTCCGCCCCCGCCGCGCCCAGACCGCCGCCGAGCATCAGGTCGATCGCGGCCTCCGCCTCGGCGACGCTCGCCGCCACCACGACGCCCTTGCCGGCGGCGAGCCCGTCCGCCTTGACCACGATCGGCGCTCCTTGCGCGCGCACACGAGCCTTGGCGGGCGCGACCGCGGTGAAGCGCTCGTAGGCCGCGGTCGGGATGTGGTTCGCCTTGCACAGGTCCTTGGCGAAACCCTTGGAGCCTTCGAGGCGGGCCGCCACCTGGCCTGGGCCGAAGGCCTTGATGCCGGCGGCGCCGAGATCATCGACGATGCCGGCGCAGAGCGGCGCCTCGGGGCCGACCACGACCAGGCCGATCTTGCGCGCGCGGCAGAATGCGATCACGGCCGCATGGTCGGCGGGATCGAGTGCGACAATCTCGGCGTCGCGCGCGATGCCGGCATTGCCAGGCGCGCAGTAGAGCCGCTCGGTCAGGGGACTCGCTGCGATTTTCCAGGCGAGCGCGTGCTCGCGCCCGCCGGAGCCGAGAACGAGGATGTTCATGAACCTGGCCGGGCCATGGGATGAATTGTCGGAGGTGGTGTAGCATGGCTCAAACCCTCCGTGACGGTGATCTCCCCCATGCTGCTTTTCGTCGGGCTCGGCAATCCCGGTCCCCGCCATGTCGGCAACCGCCACAATATCGGGTTCATGGTGGTCCAGGCGATCGCGCGCCGGCATGGCATCGGACCCTGGCGGCGGCGCTTCCAAGGGGTGGCGGCAGAAGGACCGATCGGATCCGAGCGGGTGCTCTTGTTGCTGCCCGGGACCTACATGAACGACTCGGGCCGGGCGGTCGCCGAGGCCGCGCATTTCTACAAGCTCGGGCTCGACCAGGTCGTCGTCTTCCACGACGAGATCGACTTGCCGACGGGCAAAGTCAGGGTGAAGACCGGGGGCGGCATCGCCGGCCACAACGGCCTGCGCTCGATCACGGCCCATATCGGCAATGACTATCGCCGTGTGCGCATCGGCGTTGGCCATCCCGGCGTCAAGGACCTGGTCTACGCCTATGTGCTCAACGACTTCGCCAAGGACGAGCGCCCCTGGGTCGAGGCGCTCTGCGACATCGTCGCCGACAATGCCGAGCTCTTGGCGCGCGGCCAGGACGCGAGCTTCCAGAACAAGGTCCATCTCGCCCTGCGGGCCAAAGGCTTTGGCGATTCGGATGGGGCGGAAGAGGCCGGACCTTGACAAGGGAACACAGAAACACGAAATTCGTGTCACAGAATCGGTGCAATATGAAAAATGTGACCATCACCCTTGAAAAAGATGTCGCCGCCTGGGCTCGTGTCGAGGCCGCTAAGGCTGGAAAGAGTCTCTCCCGCTATCTCGCCGATCTCCTCGCGGAGCGTATGCGATCGCCCACCGAGGATCGTTTCAGTGGGCTCAAGCGCTGGTTGGACCGGCCGCCCTGGCCCTCGGCGGGCGGGCCGCTGCCGACTCGCGCCGAACTCTACGAGGCCATCTATGACCGACCGGGTTTTCGTGGACACCAACGTCGCGCTGTATCTGAAGGATCCGCGCGACCCGATAAAGCTTCGAAGAGCAAACGAATGGGTTCGCGTGCTCCTGGATTCTCAGAGCCTGATCGTAAGCCCCCAGGTGCTAAATGAAATGTATTTTGTGGGCATGCGGAAGTTTCCGCAGGTGCCGCGGGCGGAGCTGCGGGATTTCGTGCGCGACTTTCTTCCAGCCTGCACGGCACCTCTGGACGCTGCAGTCGTCTCGGATGCCTTCGGGATAGAGGAAGCACATCGCTTTCATTGGTGGGATTGCGTGATCGTCGCCTCTGCGCTGGCGGCGGGTTGTCGTTATCTTCTCACCGAGGACATGCAGCATGGGCGCGCAATCGGGGAATTGATGATTCTAAATCCATTCGCGGCCGCGCCGGCGGAAATTCTTCGCGCGATCTGACGAGCACAGAAAAATGGGATTCAAATGCGGCATCGTCGGCCTGCCGAATGTGGGCAAGTCGACGCTCTTCAATGCGCTGACCGAGACCGCCGCCGCGCAGGCGACGAAATACCCGTTCAGCACCATCGAGCCCAACGTCGGCGAGGTCGCCGTGCCCGACGCGCGCCTTGACGTCCTCGCCAGGCTCGCCAAGTCGGCGAAGATCGTGCCGACGCGGCTGACCTTCGTCGACATCGCCGGCCTCGTCCGGGGCGGCTCGCGCGGCGAGGGTCTCGGCAACCAGTTTCTTGCCAACATCCGGGAGGTCGATGCCATTGCGCATGTGGTGCGTTGTTTCGAGGACACCGAGGTCACCCATGTCGAGGGCCGGATCGATCCGATCGCCGATATCGAGACCATCGAGACCGAGCTGATGCTCGCCGACCTCGAAAGCCTGGAACGTCGCGTCGAGGGGCTCGAGAAGCGCGGGCGCGGCGCCGACAAGGACGCCCAGGAGGCCAAGGCGACCCTCGATCTGGTCCAGCGGGCGCTCGTGCTGCTGCGCGAGGGCAAGCCGGCGCGCCTCCTCGATCGCACGGCGGAAGAGGAAAAGGCGTTCCGCATGCTCGCTCTGCTCACCGCGATTCCGGTGCTCTATGTCTGCAATGTCGCCGAAGCTTCGGCGGCGACCGGCGACGCGTTTTCCCGCCAGATCGAAGCGCGGGCGAAGGCAGAGGGCGCCGGATCGGTCGTGATCTCGGCGAAGATCGAGGCCGAGATCGCTGTCCTGTCGCGCCAGGAGCGCGATGAATATCTCGCCATGATCGGGCTCGCGGAGCCGGGGCTCGACCGGCTTATCCGCGCCGGCTATGCGCTGCTCGATCTGGTCACGTTCTTCACCGCCGGGCCGAAGGAGACTCGCGCCTGGACGGTGACCCGGGCGGGCGTCATCCACACCGATTTCGAGCGTGGCTTCATCCGCGCCGAGACCATCGCCTACGAGGATTACGCGGCACTCGGTGGGGAGGCAGGGGCCAAGGAGGCCGGCAGGATGCGGCTCGAAGGCAAGGACTACGTCGTCGCCGACGGCGATGTGATGCACTTTCGCTTCGCGACCTGAGGACGGACGACGGAAGACAGAGGACGGACGACAGACGACGGAAGGCGGACGACCGCAAGCGAAAACGCGCGAACTCTTCTGTACTCCGTCGTCCGTCCTCCGTCGTCCGATCCTCACATCTGCCCACGGTTGCGGATGGCGCCGAGGTGCTCGTTGATGCGGAACATGATCAGGACGAATTCCGCGGCGATGCGTGCGACGATGACCCCGATGAGGACGCCGATCAGGCTGACCACGACCAGGAAGAGCCCTCCCAACGGACTGACGAGCATCAGGGTCAAACCGGAGAAAACTCCCGACAGGCCGAACAAGATCGACATGCCGACTGCGAGCCAGTAGAAAACCTTGATGATCGACGGCGTGATGAACCGTTCCCACTGAAAGAGGTCGCGAAGCTCGAACATGGGTCCTCCTCTCGACGAAGGCGCGCACAGGGTGCACGCAGCCCGCGTGCAGGCAGGGCGCATTGCAGGGCGCCCTGCGGTTCGCCGCGGGCGGGCGGAGACTGCACCGTGGCCCAGTGGCGGTCAATCGAGGTGGCATGGCATGGAGTTTGTGCCGATTTCGTGGTGCGTCCGTGCGAGCTCGGCCGTCGTCGAGCGCCGGCCGGAACGGGAGCCGGCATCATGAGCGTCGCGGGCGGCCAAACGGTCGACCGCCCCGACCAACATCCCGCCCGCAGCGACGAGCGCCGCGCGGCGGCCGTCGCCTGCGGCGCGCATGCGCTGCACGACGGCTATACCGACCTCATCTATGTCCTGCTGGCGACGTGGCGGGCGGAGTTCGGTCTCGGCTACGCCGAGCTCGGCCTCTTGCGCGGCGTGTTCGTCGGCACCATGGCGGGCTTCCAGATTCCATCCCGGCTGCTGGCCGAACGGCTCGGCGTGCCGGCGGTGCTCGCGCTCGGCACCGCCCTCGCCGGGCTCGGCTATTGCCTCGCGGGCGCGAGCGCCGGATTCGCGATGCTGGTCGTCGCGCTGTTCGTCGGCGGGCTCGGCGCCAGCACCCAGCATCCGCTCGCTTCGTCATTGATGGCGCGCGCTTTCGCGGGGCCGCGCTCGCTGAAAGCCCTCGGCGGCTACAATTTCAGCGGCGACATCGGCAAGATGTCGGTGCCGGCCGCGGCCGCGCTGCTGCTCACGATCATGACCTGGCGTCCGGCGGTCGCGCTGATTGGCGCGCTCGGCCTCCTCGGCGCCGTGGCGATCTACCTGGTGACACCGCGCTATGGCCCGGAAGCCGCCGCCGCGCCAGGCGGGGAGGGTGGCGCCGGCGAAGCCATGCGCGGTGCCGGCAGCCCCTTCGCTTTTCCGGTGCTGCTGTCGATCGGCGTGCTCGACAGCGCGACACGCATGGCATTCCTCACCTTCCTCCCGTTCGTGCTCACCGCCAAGGGCGCAAGTCTGCCGACCATCGGCCTTGCGCTGACGCTCGTCTTCGGCGGTGGCGCGGCCGGCAAGCTCGTCTGCGCCTTCATCGGTGCGCGCATCGGCGCGGTCGCGACCGTGTGGCTCACCGAAGGATTGACCGCGGTGGCGATCGTTGCGCTGTTGCCGCTGCCGCTCGAAGCCGCGCTGGTCCTGCTTCCGGTGATCGGCGTCGCGCTCAATGGCACGTCGTCGGTGCTCTATGGATCGGTGCCTGATCTGGTCACGCCGGAGCAGCGCGGGCGCGCATTCAGCGTGTTCTACACCGGCACCATCGGCGCGGGCGCGCTCGCGCCCGCGATCTACGGCGTCGTCGGAGATGTGCTTGGCGTGCCGGCGGCGCTCTTCGTCATCGCGGCAATCGTTCTGCTCACGCTGCCGCTCGCGCTCATGCTCAAACCGGTGCTGCCGGCTCGGCGCGCTTGAGCCTGCACACCGTCCGCCGATCATCACTCCGCGCCGTCGGCCACCCACTTGTTGACGGCGGTGGGGAGGATGTCGAGATAGGGCCCCATGAAGAAGGCCTCGCCCGTGCCGTCGCCGAAATAGCGGTCGTAGGCGTCGATCATTGCCCGCACGAGGCCGAGGCAGGGCGGTACCGAGTCGACGATCAGGTCGCCGAGGCCCTCGGCCGGCGCCTGCTTGTGGAACCGCGGATCGGCGGCAACGGTGCGCGCGATGCACTCGGTCGTCGACCGCACCAGCGGCTGCATCGCCGCATTCTTCTGTTGCATCGACAGATGGACCGGCGGGCCATTGGGCTCCACGGTCGGGCCGGTCGCGGCGCTGACGACCAGCGCCGCGGCGGCAAGCGGTGCGAGAATCATCCCTCTCCCCTCATTCCCCAGCTCAATCCATCTAAATTGAACCAGCTATCGAAGTAAAGCAACCAATATGCCCGATTGACCATTGGTCCGTCGCGGCTGGAACCTCATCAGCGCCGGCGGCGTTGATCCTTGCTTCGCGCAGCTCAAGGCAAGGAGAGACATCATGCAGACGTATTTTCGCCATGCGGCCGTTGCGCTCGCGCTCGCCGCGGGGACGCAGACCGCCGGCGCCCAGACGTGGATCACGCGGGAACCGGTGCTGGGGACCCAGACCATCATCGCCGGGCAGCCCCTGCAGCTCACGCCCGCGCAACGGACCACGATCTATCGGACGATCGTGCCGCAGGGCCGCGGCCGCGCCCCGATCGTGCGGGAGCGGATCATCACCGAGCCGGTCGCCCCGGCGCCGATCGTCCGCGAGCGCATCGTGACCCAGCCGGTCGAAAGCGACTACGCCTATGACTACGCTTATGACCCCGCTTATGTCGCTCCGCCTCCCGTGCGGCAGCGGATCGTGGCGCCTCCAGCCAGCGTCTACCAGGACTACGCGTACGCAGTCGGCTCGCGCGTGCCGGCAACCGCCCGTCTGGCGCCGATCCCGCGATCGGTCGTGGCCGAGGTCCCGGTGGTGCGGCCGTATCGGTACATGGTGTTCAATAATCGCCTGCTGCTGATCGATCCGGTGACCAGCACGGTGGTGGCCGACGTGACCGAATAGGAATCGCCATTGGCCTCAGGTGCCACTGGCTGCAGAGGGATGATCGGTCGCTGCGGGCGTGATCAGCGGCGGCGGAGAAGGAACTTACCCGTGAACTGGGCAGAGGTCCGGTTTCACGAAGCAAGCGAAACAAACAGCGCGGACGGCCGTTATCTCTCCAAAGTCTTCGAGCGAACATGCCGACCATGGCAATCTCGAGCTCCATCTCCTTCGCGCGTATCGCGCTTGCGGCAGCCTGGTTCCTGGCCGCGGGCGCCGCGGCTGCGCAAACGCCCGCAGCCGATGCCACGCCCGCGCTCCTGCTCAGTCCGGAGCAGAAGCAGGTGATCTATCAGACCATCAGCGTGATGCAGAAGGACAGTGCGGAGCCGCAGACGAACAACGCGGAGTCGCCAGGCTTCCGCGCCGCCGTTGGCGCCCTGATGCCGAAGGGGATCAGGCTCAAGCCGATGCCCGATACGCTGGCGACCCTCGTCCCCGATGTCAAGAATCTGCAAGTGGCCATGGTCGAGCAGCAGGTGGTGCTGGTCGAACCGACGACCAAGACCGTGGTGGCGGTGGTGACCCACGCCGAGTGAGCCGGCGGCAAGCCGATCGGCGCTCGGTTTGTCGCGGGCGTGATCGCGGCGTCGCCGGCAAGGCTGTCGATGCAAACGGAGCGCGCTCGACCCCCTTTGCGTACCCTGGCTTTACTCGATCGTCTTAACCGCGCGTCAATCCGCTGGCGCAATCATCGCGGCGGCGATGACGAGGTTCGCCCCCTGCGGGCAGAGGCGACTGTTGTGCACGAGCCGCATGGGCGCCCTGGAGGCGTGCGCGGGAGGTGTCTCAATGGAGCGACGACGAGAGCCGCGCGTGCGCACGCTGAAATCCGCGCGCATCCTTCTCAATCACCACCGGTCAGTGATCGACTGTACGGTCCGCAATCTCTCGCTGTCGGGCGCCTGTCTCGATGTGCCGACCACGATCGGCATTCCCGAATGCTTCGACGTGATCTTCAACGCCGACAATTCGATCCGCGCCTGCCGCATGGTCTGGCACAAAGAGAAGCAGCTCGGCGTCGAATTCGCGCCCGGGCGACCGCTGCCGTGACCTCGGTCGCGTTTCTTCAGCATTTGTTGACCATGCCCGAGGTGGATTCAGCCTCCATTGACCACGCCGACGACACGCAACGCGGGGGAGGGGGTGTGCGTTAAGACTGCGGGAGGGTTCGTTGGCTAGCCTTGGAAGCTGGGCTTCTGGGGAGGAGACTATGCGGTCTTCGTTTCGTGTCGCTGCATTGATGCTCGCTTTGCTCGGGGGCGCCGGTCTCGCCTCGGCGCAAGAGGGCGCGACGGATGAGATTCCGCCCAGGGCGGCTGAGGACGTGACCACCGGCAGCATCGATCGGTCGGCGAGACCGGAATCGCTGCGGCTGAGCGAGGAGCAGCGCGGCTTCATTTTCCTGGGCGTAATCAATCTGCCGGACGTGCCGGAGGTCGACCTGCCAGTCGCCGAGCTCGCGGCCCCGCTGCCGAGCGAGGTCGAGCTGCAGGACCTCCCCGCGATGGTGACGCGCAGGATTCCGCTGTTGAGGGACTACAAATTCGTCAAGCTCGATGACCGCATCCTGCTGATCAGGCCAACTGATCGCGTGGTCGTCGGCGAGATCCCGCGCTACCGGTTGGTGCAGTGAAGTCATGCGTGCGGCGCATCCGCCGTCCGCACCAGGCCGCTGAAGGTCCTACACCTCCTCGCCGCGATCAACCGCGCGCGCTGTGCAGGTCCCCGGAGGCTTTCCACTGCGCCAAGCTCTCGGCGATGATCTTCGTCGACTGCATCGCCGATTGGCTCAAATGCGCGTATTCGGTGATCTCGCGCTGGACCCGCATCCCCTCGGTGTGCAACAGCTCGCGCAGCGTCTGCAGCTCGGCGATGAGCCGGTCGATCTCCTGCACCGAGGAGCCCGCCACCCGTTGCAGCAAGGTGCCGATGTTGTTGGCCACCAGCTCGCTGTCGTTCTCGGGCGCCCGCCGCAGGCTGGCGCCGTCGCGGCGGACGAATTCGCGGATTTCCCCTTCCACTTCCGTTCCTGTCGGTTCTTCGAACTCGACAGGCCTTCCTGATTTGGCTGTCATGGCAATGACCCCCGTTACAGAGCGCGACGCGCGCCCACCCGGAGCTGATTGCCGCATGCGAATGTGACGACTTCACGGCCCCTTCGGGGCAATTCCACAACGCAGGAACTCATGCCGGGTAAGTCGGTATGGTTAACGCGGCGGCCTTCGCGCTCCGCGGCGATCATTGCAGCAGATTCCACGGCGACGCCTGCCAGGCGGTTTTCCACTCCGCCTCTGGTACGCCGCACCGAACATCCCGGTACTCGACCCGCACCAGCGCAAACCCGTTCAGCTCTCCACCCCCCTGGCGGTAGGAATGGCGAATCTCGCGCGCGGGACAGTAGTCGTTCCCGCGCCAGGCCGTGATGGTCTTGCTCTCGGGGTCCCAGGAGATCAGCCCTGGCATATCCGATGCACTAAAGCCGCCCGAGGGAGCGATCACCGGGAACGTCATCGGGCTCGGCTCGGATTCGATCGAATGCTCGAAGACGAAGGCGCGGCTGTAGAACACGATCGCCTGGCAGGGCACCACCGCCATGACCCGATATCCGTCCGCCGGGCGGAAGATCAACACCGGCTTGTCCTTGAGCATGTCGTCGTCGACGCGGCATTGCACGCGGCCGACGGCGGCGTTGAGCTGGCGCGGGATGTCAGCGAGGCGCTCGATCGACAGCGGCCGCCCGCCGGAGGGAATTTGAATCGGATCGAAGGCGCTCTGGATTGCTTCCTGCGCCATCCCGCCGGATTGCGCGGCGACCAGAATCGCGGTCAGCAACGCGACATTCCGTGCCGTGCTTGCGTAACGCGCCCCCTTCACCTCTGCCTCCCCCGTTCCGCTTCTGCGTGCCGACCGCGCCTGCGATGGAGTTCAACCACCGCGCGGGCCTGCGCTAATAACCGAGAATGATCTCGGCGATCGTCGACCGCACCGCCCGCACCTTGGCGTCGCTCGAGACGAATTCGTTGCTGCCGGAAACTTCGCTGCGCGCCTCCGGCGGGGTCTTGGCGTCCGGCATCAGGCGGACGCCGACCTTGCAGCCGCCTGGCAACTGCTCGAGCGCGCCGCCCTGCCAATCGGTCACCGCGCTGCCGTCCTTGTCGAAGCCCTTGAGCTTGAACGGCTTGCTGTTGAGCTTCTCGATCGCCGCGAGCTGCAGGCCGAGCTTGAGCCCCTTCGGCGCGGTCCAGGTGGACTGGCCATTGATCACGATCAGCGCCGTCCCCATCCGCGCGGCCTCGTTCTGCCACAACACTTCCAGGCGCCGTTTCGGCTCCTTCGGAAAGAGCACCGAAGCCATGAGCCTGGTGCCATCCGGGCCGTCCACTTCCGTGAACACGACGTTCTGCGGCTTGTACATGGTCGCGAGCTTGAGATGGCTCGAATCCTTGGCAAAAACGCCGTTGCAGGCGATGGCCCGGGCGGGCTCGGGGCCGGCTTTCGGCGGCGTCGGTCTGGACGACTGAGCTGACGGCGGCTCCGGTTCCTGCGCCCGCTGGATCTGGCCCGGCGTGAGCTCCTCGACGTCGAGGTCGGGCTCCGGCGCCTGCTTTGCCTTCGGCGCCGGCTGCGTCCTTGCTGGCTGCTGCGCCGATAGCGCTGCCGGCACCATGGCCATGACGCCGCCAAGGAGCGGCACAAGAACCCATCGATTGATCATTCCAGCCTCTCGATCCCGGTTGGGACGCCCAGGGTGCATTATACCAGCCTTCGAAAGGAGTGATATTAGACACGTCTGCGCGGTTCCAGGCCCAGCGATGGCGGCCGGTCAGTTGCGGCCGGTCGTCTGGTCGCAGTCCTGGTCCACGGCGAGGTCGAGCGCGTGCGCGAGGCGGGTGATGAGCCGGTCATAGGCGCGCTTGGCTTCCGCCGGATATTCGAACGCAATGTGCCGCCAGTTCCGCTCGCCGCAGGCGAGCACCGCCTTGCGATAGAAGATGCGGTCGCCCTTGTCGCCCTTGAAGCCGGATACCACCAGCCACTCGCGCTCGCGCTGCAGAAGGGTCAGCTCCTCGCCCTCGCCGAAGGCGACCGTCTTCCAGTGTTGGCCGAGCGGTTCGCCGCCGGTGCTGCTGGCATAGAAGGCGAGCCAGGCGTCACCCTCCGGCGCGACATAGCGCCGGCCTTGCCAGTTCGGATCGGGCGGCTCGAGCTTCCAGTCTGCCGGCACCAGCGCCAGGATGGGGGCGCCGCGGCGCCCGCTGTCCTGGCGCTCGCTGCGCCTGGGCTCGATGCTTCGGGGCTCGACGCTCCTGGGCTCGATGGCATTGCGATCGCCGCGTTCGATCGCGTAGGGCACGAAGCGGTAGCCGCGATGATGCCCGCGCCGGCGCGCATCGGCCATATCGGCGCTGAATGCCAGGATGAGGGCGATGAGCAGCAACTTGCGCATGGCCTGGAATCAACGCGGTCGCGGCCGGATTGATCCGCGCTGCACCACATCAGGACTGGGCCCGAGGGAACTTTTTTGATCGGGCGCCAGCCGCGCAAGGCGTGGCTCCCCGGGAATGGGTTCGAACCATCGACCGGACGGGAAACAACCGTCTGCTCTGCCTCTGAGCTACCGGGGACCAAGCCTCGCTGCTGTGCGGGATTTTCCGAAAAATCTCAACACTATCCGTGTCTTAAAGTTATCAATTGGATAATCCCGGTCGGCAGCTCGGGAACGAGCGTCCAGTCGGGCGGCACGCCTTGGCCGAATGGCCGCGATACCTCATGGCTTGTTGGATTCACTCTTTATTGGGTGCACGCTTTATTCAGGTTTCGTTGAAACCATGCCGAGGAGGAGAACTCTAGCCCACGATCGCGAGCGCTTCGGATGTCCGACCTCGATCTCACCGTCCGCCCGAGCGCGCGCCTCCTGTTGGCGAGCGCGGCGACGTTCCCGGCGATCAGTGAAAGGATCGTGCCGGCAGAGCCGTCGAGCCTCGGACAAGAATCCCCTGAGTCGATCGGCCGCTCGGTCAAGGTCGCGCGTTCCCGAGTTGCGGCATCGACGTCCTGGTCGGGCCTCGACCTGCAACTGTGCCGCGACCTGGCTGATGTCCGGGAGGAGTGGAGAGCGTTCGAGCGCGAGGCCAGCTGCACCGTGTTCCAGTCGTTCGACTGGCTCGCGACCTGGCAGCGGCATATCGGCACCCGCAGCGGCACGCTCCCGGCGGTCATCCTCGGCCGGGACGCCGACGGGGAGACCCTCTTCATCCTCCCGCTCGCGATCGAGGCTCGCGGGCTGGTCAGACGTCTGTGTTGGCTCGGGTCGGATCTCTGCGACTACAACGCGCCCCTGCTGGGCCGGCGCTTCTCCCAGCGCCTGGGCTCGGATCGATTCGTCCGGCTGTGGCCAGACATCATCGACCTGCTTCAGAACGAACCGCGGTTCTCGTTCGATGTGGTCGATCTGCAAAAAATGCCGGAAACGATCGGCGGGCAGCGAAATCCGTTCCTCGATCTGCAGACGCTGGCCAATCCGAGCGGAGCCTATGTTGCGACCCTGGGCAGGAATTGGGAGGAGTTCTATGCCGCCAAGCGCTCGTCGTCGACTCGCAAGCGCGAGCGCCGCCAGCTCAAGCATCTTGCCGAGCACGGCGAAATCCGCTTCGTCGACGTCGATGACCGCAAGGACATCGCGCGCACGCTGGACACTCTGATCGGCCAGAAGACCAGTGCATTCGCCCGCATGGGCGTCGAAAACATCTTTGCCCGGCCTGGCTATCGAGAGTTCTTCCTGGATGTCGCGACCGATCCGGGCACCCGCGAGCTTATCCATGTGAGCCGGCTCGAGGTCGGCGACCGGACCGCGGCCGCAAATCTCGGTCTGCGATTCCGGGCCTGCTACTATCTCATTCTCTCGAGCTATCACGATGGAGAATTGGCGCGGCTGGGCCCGGGACGCGCCCACCTTCACGAACTGCTCCGCCACGCGATCGATCGCGGTTTTCAACGATTTGATTTCACCATCGGTGACGAACCCTACAAGCGTGACTGGTCCGACATCGAGCTCAGGCTCCATGATCATCTCGCGGCGGTGACGATCCAGGGCTGGCTGGTGATGGCGATGATGACGGCGTTTCGCCGGGCCAAGCGTTTCATCAAGCAGACGCCGGCGATGTGGCACGCGTTCAGCAAGGCGAGGGCGCTCGCCGGATTGATCGGTTCCCGCTGAAGGCCGCGGCTGGCTGCACCTCTCCCCGCTTGCGGGGAGAGGTCGGATTGCGCGCTTGCGCG
>WNGR01005083.1_pt1 | contig 14136 bp, 13 predicted proteins | sample 5407581 | NCBI WGS metagenome assembly WNGR01 (sample SAMN13153383, study PRJNA577476) | soil metagenome | isolation source: 80 cm soil or saprolite under Garry oak tree replicate 2 | place: USA:California | collected 2016-06-15
AAAATATTTTTCAATGAAAAAACATTAAATCTTTTCTGAATGTGTCCATAGAATGGACTGTGAAAAGATGTGTGACAGGTGTGACAGGTACAGACTTTATGTCTATTCAGGGATTGTCCATTTTTGATAAATTGTGGAAAGACTTTAAATTTGAGCTACAGCTTTTCATGCAGACAATTGCCACACAAACTATATATTTTTTGCACATGTGAACATTAAGTTTTTTCACAGTTTTTCTCATCTGATAATCCCTGAATGGACTTATAGTCTGTTTACAATATTTTTCTGAGTACAGATTTTGTAAAATCTTTAAGTATTAGTCATCAATTTTTCACAATCTTTTCGTGGAAAGACAGAATCATGCTGTCAGTGGGGATCGTTTCTGTAAACCGATGTTCCACGTATTTGGCTCCCAATCGAGTTCCAGTGACCTACGTAGATTTGTGATCGGTCCGCGCCGATCAACCCCCAGTCCCACTTTTGCTTTCTAGTTCCCCTCCGAGTCCCCCCTCAACCTGGCATCGGGCCTGCAACAACATTCAATATACCTGCTCAATATCCTTTTAATTTTTCGTCATACCCTATGCACACCTTTATAATTTTTGAGAACGTTCCAACCATCGACCGCTGCGTGAAAACACGACTCGAACGCGCGGATGCATAGTGGCTGATTTGCCGCCACCTTCTCCGCTTGCCGAACGCTGCCGTCGGTGTGACAATTTCGTGACAAAAGTGTGCAGAGGTGGTGCAGACAGGCTCTCTGCCCCTGCGCTGCGTGAAAGAGACAATCTACAGGATGCACCCAAGGACTCGAAGTCAGGTATCCTATGATAAGTTACTTGGCAACTGCGACTTTCCTAGTTCTAGTTATCCTTCCTGTGCTCTACCTTCACTATTTCTCCGTGGATTGGATACGAATCGCTCCATTGTCGGCGCGCCAACAAGTCCTGTCTGGGGCTCGGAGCCCCAGACAGGACTATAAATTTTTGGTTTCACGCGTAGCTCATCTTGCGCCCTGCAATGTCTCTGAAACATGCCCAAAGGTTCTCATCGTACCTCCACCCTTCTCCCTATTCCTTTTCTCCGCTCCAACGTCGACACACTCTTCCCAACTCTCCCTTTCGCATGCGACCGGTACACCACATCCCTAATCTCGTACTCTTTTCCCGTTCTCCTACGTATTTGTGATATGATATGCCCTCCACTCTACCCCTCTTACGATCGTTACACCAGACCGGCGTTAAAACTTCGCCGCGCTGCGACGAGGTGCTTATTCCCTTTTACGTAGTGTTGGAATTCGCCTCCCCAATCCGGGAAGTTGGGTGGGAATCGGCACAGGGGACACTACTTGGGGTCCTTGGACACGCTTGCTTGTTCGACTGTGCGGATTTTCAGTGCGTCCCCCCGCACTCGGCTGGCACTCTCCTAGCAAATCATCGCAATTCGTGATCATTGCATATAGCGGTCCAAGTCTCAAGCGCGATGCTCTATAGGGAGAAAGAGAGAAGAATACCTGATGTGAGTGAATATAATATGACTGGCTTGTATTCGCGTATGACAATGTATGAAATGCAGAATGGAATAAACATAGTGGCTGCATACAGGAAGAGGTATGGAAATGGGTAGATACAAAGTAGGGTATCACGACGGATAACTGTAATATGGAAGGGAGTAAAAAGATACAGAGAGAACTACAGTGGAGAAGAACAGCGGTAGAAAAAGAACAGTGGAAACACGCAAGCGTACTGGGAAGAAACAAACGAAACGACAAAAAATATGCACCCTGCTAGAAAACTGGCAAGAGGAGACAAGTGGGTGGATACACGAGCTAAAATCGTGTTCCAAATCGAAAACGATGACAAATTGTCGTGCTGTTATCACCGTCAGCGATGAGGGATGCAGAAAGTGGTAGATAGTACGTACATGGATGCGCAATGTGAGTGCAACGACTCACACCTGCCGCGGAGCAAACTTGCTCGCGGCGCGCTTCCAAAGAGACTTGAGACGAGGCAGGACGGAGCTCTTCTCGGCAGCATTTAGTCGAGATGAAGTGGGTGGTGCGACCTCAGGCGAGGGCGAGGGGGAAAACGCATCCTTCCAACCTGACGGGAGGTCGAACACCGGTTCTTCACCAGCGTCTAGAGACTTAATAGTCGTGCGCACGAGGGCATCATCGTCCAAGGGGGTCGTCTGGGTCATCTCCGCCTTTCTCTCGTCGAGGTAGATGGCGGAGTCCTCAAAAGCCGCGATCCAGCCAGGAGGGAAGGCGTAACTTGGGTCTTCACCCTCATCCAGAGAACGCACCGAGTTGCGTAGGACATCGGCGTTGCATTCTTCTAGGGCGGATCCGCGAGGCAGTTGACGAGAGAAAATCGATGGTGGGGAAGTGCTCATAAACTGTGGATCTCCAAAAGATAAAAGAGAAAAATCACTTGACGAAGCCGCAAAGTAAGAAGGGTTATATAATTCGGCTGTGCTGGGGTCCAACGACGAATATGCGCCGCTACCGTCGGGAATAGATTCTCCAACGGCTATTGATGGATTCACCCATGTGAAGTTCGGATACGGATCTGTGTCGATGGTGTCCTGGGCTACGTCCTCGGTGGAAGGCGGGAGTTTATCACCCAGAGCATCGCAGACCCCAGAAGCGGGTTTGCCAGAAGGACAAGATGCTAGATAAGACATTCAGCATCACACGGCGTTGAGCAAAACCAACAGGAAAGGCTTACGGGACGAGCCCACGCTCGTCACATTCTGCCAGTCGCTGATAGTTTTGTATAGTTAGTCAGTAGTGGTTAATGAAGCGGGGTATTAACACTCACACGTCTGCGAAGAGTGTAGCGCCCTTAACGACCGAGAAGTCTGCTCTGGCGTCTTGATCCGGACAAAACAGCTATAAAGAAGAATTAGTGAGAGTATACCGTCGAAGTTGTAGATGTCTACCTGCTTCAAGAGGTCTCCGAACGACCTATTCTGGAAGATAATCCCGAATGAGAGTGTTGACATCATTGCCTTCAGATAGCTCGTTGGATTCTCGCGCGAACCCAGCCAAGGAAACTATATTGAGGTGGTCAAAATCGGCGTGATTGGGAAGACAGCGGGACGCACCTCATTAAGATAGAAAACATGTAGGAACACACCGTACGAAAACCAGTCAACGCTGTAGGAATACTCCAGACCACACAAGACTTCTGGGGCCATGTAAGGAAGCGTGCCACAAATGTCGTGGGAAACAGGCTCAAAAATGTCGCCGCTGTCCGCGCCAAGTGAACAGCTGAGATGCGACTCCGGGGACATTATAACCTCCAAGCTGCACGTCAATCCGAAATCGCCTAGGACAATATGACCGTCATTCTTGATCATGACATTCTCTAATTTGATGTCCCGATGGATGATTCCGAGGCTATGCAGGTGATCGATTGCGCACGCCTGAGGTTTCAGCGTGAGTATTCGTCCTTTCCCACAAGTGAAGAGAGATACCAATTCGGCAGACGCAAGCTTCTTGTCGGACTCGGGCATTTGAATTTCGAACAATGAAGAGACGCAGTATTCCTGAAGTTCCGGAATGAGGACTCTGTCTTAGTATGAGATGAGGAGAATGAATACTCACAGAGATCAAGTAGAAATTATCGGCATCATGGAACGAAGCTAACAAACCCAAGAGATAAGGGTGGTCGGACGCCTGACGCATGACGTGCTGCTCTGCAAGAACCGCGTGAACAATGTCCTGTTCTTCCACGATGGCCTTGCTGATAATCTTGATCGCGCAGTCACGCCGACTCCGCTTGTGAATACCCCACAGTACTGCGCCAAATGCGCCCTTGCCGAGGTAGGAGACAAACTCATAATCTGTGGATGAAGGAGGCTGACACGAAAGAGACTTCTGAAGGACGAGATCGGATGAAACTATTGGGGAAACTGAGCCATAATATGCTGTGGATAAAGGAGGCTGACACGAAAGAGACTTCTGAATTACGAGATCGGATGAAACTATAGGGGAAACTGAGCAAATAGGGGATGAAGTTGGCTGCACGGAAGGGATAGACACGATGTCCGGAGTATCGTTCGCCACGCACTCGGTCGGGTGCAGGGGGGTGGTTTCGAACCCGTCGGAATTGGAAGTGAAGTTGATCTCGGGTTCATACGAGTCCTCCACGAGTGCAGACATGGGCTCCAATGTCTGAGCGAGCGTGGCTCCCGGAGTAACGAGAGGAAGCGCAACCTCGCCATGTTGCACCACGTCGTCCTTGGATTGAGGCCCTAAGCCGAGGCTAAAAATTTGCGTGATTTGCGTGTCGAAATCGGACGTCGATTCCAACTCATCGGTCAACCAGTCCTCGTCCTCCGATTCCGGGTCTTCCGCGAGTGGCCGGAAACACGACGCAGGGAGAAGAGGCTCGTCGACTTCATCTTGCTCTGGGATGGGAGTGAGAGAGACGCTGGCGAGATTCGCTGCAGTTGCACTGCGCTTGGCGGGGGAAGCCGAGGATTTCGTGCCGGTCTTCTGCACCGGGGAACGGGTCTGAGATGAGAGGGACTGAGCCTTGCTCGGTGCTGCGACGGTGGTAAGGACGACGTTCTTCGCGCGGGGAGGAGCTGCCTTCTTTGTACCCAGACCGGGAGGTGGGGGAGGGGAGCGCGACTTGGGGCTTGTGGTGGAGGATGCGGCGTGCTTCTTCGAACCAGTAACGGAGGCTAGAACCTTGGGAACCTCGGCCTTCAGTGGAACATTTACAGATCCCTTGACAGCGTTGCTCCGTTTGAGGGGAAGAGGATTGTTCACCACTGGCGGAAGCAGTAGCTTCGACTCCTTGAACTGAGAAACCATGGCCTTGTGGCCGGCGATCTGCTTTCTGACTGCCTCTGCTGCACGCTTCAGCCGGTGCGGGAGTCTTGCGTCCGGCGAAGCCGGTGTTGCACGGGGTGGACCGTCGGAGGGGTTGCGATGTTGCTTGGGGATATCCTTCTGCTTGTAAAGACGCATTGTAGATCTTACGAATTGCTTGTACGTGGGTAGTACTGGGCGATGCAAGAACAAGGAGGCGAGATAGAGAGATACTGCCTGACATAGAGCGATTTCAGTTCCACCTGGATGCCCGGCGGCCTGACATCCAGGTGGAATCGAAACTATGTCAGCCGACTCGGGCCAAGCGTCTCAGTCTCCTTTTGGCGCATCGCGGGTAGAATGCCATTTACTAGGAAAAGCAGAGAAATAAGACTGAAGTAGAGTGGGCATTCTACTTCAGTCGAGATTGAAAAGAGAACCAAGGCCCTTTTTAATGCTTTGATGATATCCGAGAGAGCACCAATTCTATATGAAATCGCGTGACATGTCACACACCAGATAGAGAGACAGGCTGGCCATGGGGTGGAACACAGTTAGATGGACGGTGTGGTTGAGGAGAGGCTTTCGGACACTGGGAGTGGCGTCACCGGTTATCAACTGACTTACTACCGGCACGCACAATATCATTTCACATGAAATTCTGTGAAAGCAGCCAACAACGTCCGAATTTGTTGTCGACCTGGACCTGATACAGAGGCAGTCCACAGACGTCAGGCGTCGACGGCTCATGATCAGGCTCCGCCCCCACCCAAATACAGTCTCGCTTCCCATCTCCTCTACGTATTGCCAGTGTTTCGACTCAACCTCTCGTCAAAGGCTTAGAATATTAATGGCTACGGTCATTAGAATAAGCTCATTGTGGCTTGATAGGCAGGAACACATAGGAGTGTTGCATATTGATCTAAACTCGACGTGCCAGAGATTTAACGCGCCATGGAAGCAGTCTTGCCGACCCTCTTAACGATCATGCGTGATCTTACTTGTATCTCATCCATCGGACTAAGGGTCTCAGGGACCTTCGAGCGCCCGAAAAAGGCCTCCGATTCAAGTTGTGCTTCTCGTAATTGAGCGTCCGTGACCAGGACTTGACCAACCGCCCATTTCCAAGGCCCCATCTATTCACAAAAGCGAAGCAATGACAGCTGTGGCGGACGAACAAGGAAGTATATTCGCGTCGCACAAGGGACACCCATATCCATGCACCGCAAGCCATGCTATACCCGGTACCGCCGCGCAGTCTTCGTGAAGAACGTCTGAAGGACATACACTTGAAGTCTGTCCACGCATTAGTGAAAGGGAAAGGGAAGAATAGAGGTGGTGAACCTACATTGCCATGGCAATGACTGCGAGTGTTTCAAACACGGCATACCAGAACAAGCGGCTGAAAAGGGAGGGGTGATAGGTCAATGAGAGAACACAGGCTGTGATAACACAATGTACTCTTGTGTGGACTTCACAGTCGAAAAGCCACGATTCTCACGTGTGTGGAAGCTAGACACGGCGATCTTGTAAGACAGTAAAAAGGCGGAAGGATAAGTTGAAAGACATACTACTTCTGTGTGCGCTTGATGCTCATTAGCAGACTGCTCAACCTATATATGCTTTCCTCAAGCGCAGAGGTTTGTTCCGATACTTGTCCCGGTCTGGCTGGTGCTTCACGTCTAGGCTCGCTCTCAACCATGATGTCAAAGTCGACAAGCTTGTCGGTAAGCGTGCTCATGTCATTTTCGAAGCAGAAGGCGTATTCGCCGACGGAATTGGCGGTGAGGACATAGTCTCCTTGTCGCTCGCGTTGGCCGTCGAGGAGAACCTTGTCATTAGGGTCCTTTACCTCATAGTCGATGTCGAATAAACCACCGCTCTGAACAGCAAAGTAAAACTGGGGAGGGATGCATTGACACGGTGACACTAACGATGGAAGGGGTATCAGACGCACGCCAATTTTTTCTCCGGCTTTATCAACGTCGGCGTAGAAACATAGGCGCTCGTTTGGCGAAAGAAGAGTCGTGAGTGCCGTTGAATATGCAGTTGTCACGAGGCTGAGGAAGACGAGTAAGGTCGGGATGACCATGGCAGAGAGCAACAATATCCGTGGCAATATCCGTGGGAATCACACGCGGTCATACGGCGCCCATATATCGCACGCGACCCAGCAACGACGACCATGTCGATGGACTCGGTCAGCCAAGGCCAACTCGAGCCTTTGTTTGTTTTTCTGAGCTCTGTCTCGCGTTCTTCGTCCGATGCTTCAGCAGAGTCGAGACTTGGTTGTTTCGACACCAAACTCGAGATGTATGCGTCTCCATCCCCGCTTAAGCACTCTCAGCGCTATCAAAAGCTCTCTCCCGCTCTAGCTGGGACTCCTCACCTCTTCACGCCTCCTGTTCCTCTCGGAAATTCACTCACTCCTGGCCTGTCACCTATTGACCACTCTCCTCGTCCACCAAGGCTGGCTCGTGCCTTGGCATCCCATTCGCCGTGCCGACCTTTTTTAGAAAAGCTTCTCGATGCTCAGGATGACTCTGATTCCGACGATCTCTCCTTTGCCGACGACTGCGACGAGTCTTCCCCCCCGTCTCCTTCAGTTCACTTGGGATGCACGTCTACCCCTCTGAGAGGGACACCACAGCCATCTCTTTCCCCTTTTTCTTCACCTTTGTCCTCTTCCTCTCTCGACGTTCCACTCTCTTGTACGCCTGCATCTCGTCGTCGCTCCAGTCCCGCATATATCTGCAAGGGTCAAGTACCTACTACCCCACCTTCTGCTGTGACACAGAAGCGTCCCGCATCGACCCGGCCTCCGATCCGCAGGGCTAATGTTAACAAGCGTCTCAGAGTTGCTACTCCCGGGCCATCCCCGTCTCTCTCTGTCGTCTCCTCTCAACGTACCCTTCCGCCCTCTGTCCCGATTAACCCCGAATTTCCAGGATTCTACATTCGCTTTCCGGTCATACCTCCTGTGCTCAAGGCGTACGTACTTCCCACCCATTTTTTTGCCATCATATTTTACAGTCTTTTAGCCCTTCCGGCTGCACACTCAACCCCCCGCGTGACGTCTTTGACCTTTACACCCCGCGTCTTGTCCGCGGCTCCGGTCACACTAAGGTGGGCCTTTGCCCCGTCTGCGCCTGCACGAGAACGGGGAAGGTCTGGCTCAGCATGAAATTCTCTGCGTACAAGTGGTGCGCACTGTCGTACCCAACCCCAATTCCTCCGCTTTTCTCACGTCTCATACAGTGTCTCACTTTCTTTCGCATATTCTTTCTAATCCCCTCCTCTGCTTCGCGTGTACGCGACAGCTATCATATGCAGTACTTTCACGGTATGTCACACCCCGCTTCATCCTTGCGCTTCTCACCAATGCGTGCATACTAACAGGTATCGCCGCGTCCACCGCGCGCCCATTCTCCCCTCCGACAGCCTTCCGCAATACCCCGCGCCAGCGGCCTGGTAAGCATGAGCGGACCCACATGCTTGAAGGCCGCTGCCATCGTTGCGCGCGTTGGGTGCCCGTGCAAGGCGTCAAAGACGCCGATGCCAAGGTATACCATCCCTTTCTTTCCCCATCGGTTGCTGATTCTATGGTCCTGTCGCGAAAGGTGAAGGAGCTATTCTGGTAAGTGTGGGAGTATCGGCAACTTTGTGGTCATTTGACCCAGGCCTTCGGGTCTCCAGGTGGAAACACGCAGCGACATGCCATGGTGCCAGCACGATACCTGGAGAGCGCAATATCTTTATCTCGGATCCCACCGACTAACCTTTACCCAAAATTCTGTCTCTGAGCTTGTGCTGACTAGTTGGACCCCGGCGTCTCGGCCTTCGGAAACTTCAACCCTCAAAATTCGCGGTCTCTGGACTATAGGATCATCAACTTTGAAACCAAACACCATATCGGCATCCCACCTCCATCCCCACTGTTGTATCCGCCTTTCACCCCTCTGCAATTTTTATACTGCTTTCCGTGTCCTGTGTCTTCAATACGGTCCATGTATCACTTCAACTGCACTTCATCTCACTTGTATTCGCGACATGTATATCCTTTGTTCGGCTCACTTCTCATCTTCCCATTTCGTTCCTGACCACGCCCATTCCTGTATTCATACTCATTACTCACCCTGATCTCCGTTCTCGTCCTGCCCAACTTCTAAACCGTCATTATCTTGTCGCATTTATCGCGCTTGCTCTTTTGTTGCGGCACGAATGAATGAACCCTTCCGCACCCGACTTTCATCGGGCTTACCCTACCCAAGCTATCTGGACTCGAAAGAGCTTTCAGATTAATATTATTTGTTGCGGAGATCCCATTCAGCTGCGCCTGACCCGATTCTGAGACAATTTAGCTGATGCTCTGTTACCCGCTGGTGTAAACTGAGTGTTGCATTTTGCGGGGGTATTGATCTGATGGTGTGACCCGCATACTAGGCTCGGTGGCGTCCGTACACCGCATCCTTTGTGTTATCGGTTTCTGTCTATATTCCCTGCGCGCCTTGCGCTGGAATAGCTCAATGTATTCAGACGAGGCTGGAAACCGAGGAGCGGGTCCGCCTGTTGCTCTCCATGGCACCTGTTGGCCTAGCATTGGGGAGTGCGATGCTCGAAGCTCAATAGCGCAACTAGAAAAGCTCACCACTAGCTGTAAGGAGAACCTTCAAAATCGTAGATTGATGACGGTCACGGAAAAGGATAGGCTGTGTAGTACAAATGGAGGCACACGAGCCCAACCCGCCAGTGTGCTGTGACAGGCAAGAATTATGTATCACTATCCTGAAAGTTGCTCAGTCATCCAGGAGGTCCAGTGTTGGCCGTAGTGAATATTATGGGGCAGTAGATGCATACCCTATGGGCCTGAATCTGCTCTTTCAGCGCCGGTATGGAAGATATCGGAAGAAAGGAATCCCACCCGCAGCAGTGAGGATATGATGGTCACACCCGAGTCTTGTATCACTCGAACTGCTTGTCTATGAACGACCGTATTAGCGTCATGACCTGGAGCTTGACAGCCTCCGGCACATCTTGAGCATGAAAGATCAGTAATATGGCCACAGAATACGGAAATTTGATACAAATACCCTGTGTGCACGTCCGAGTGCCATCCAAGAGCTCAGGAAAAGAAGGCTGCTCCATCCCGTGTCCATGCTCTGCAGTCGTTCAGTCATTGAGCACTATTACCCCCCGTAGAAAAAGAGACACACCCAGAGCTTTTGCACGCGTTGAGTCCAGCCAGCCCGCGTCATTCAGTTGGTAGCGTAGCTGCAGCAAGGTTCTACAAACGATCGGGGCGGTTGTGCAACTTTGGAAACGACGCTGCGGAAAGAAAAGTCATACCTTTCCCACTCGCCAGACTCAACCATCCGACGCTGCAGGTGGTGAAAGAGGGTATCTAATTCGGATATCGTGGTCGAGGGCATCACAGTAAGTCTCTTGAGTGGGTGAGGCACCGCCGATCGAGTCGGCGAACACGTGATCTGTGGAAAATAATTTCTAATTTAGGTTAACGTTAACGACATGGTCGTTTGCCTCCGAGTCCGCGTCCCGCGTCCCGGAGCTCACTCTCGACGCGATGCTCGCCAATGTGCTAAGGCGCACAGTCATTCAGGCTCCTCGCAGGGCAACCCTGACCCTTTCTCGCTCGAATAGCTCTCCTAGCGTGCCGCCTCCGTATGTTCAGTAAAACACCTCACGCGTGCCAACTTCTTGACAGTCACGTAGACCCAAGGTCAAGGCTGTGAAAGCACATCCGAAGCAGTCTACGAAATTGGGACCCGCTCCGAAAACTTCGCCTGGGAAGGAGGGTGCAAGTGCTACCTCCCCTTCGTAAGTGGACCACCGGCTCTTACACTCTCTACCTCATTCCGACTTGGGACATCGTCGTAGGGAGGCACAAACCCCAGCGGCCACGTCGACGTCCCCGCCCAATCCCCCCGAAAAGACTGGAAAGGCCGCTACTGCCTCTCCCACGTCGTGAGCCGACTCTTATTGTTATTTTCTATCAACACACCTGGATGACGGGTTCGTTGTTCGCTCAGGGCTACAAAAACTACGAAACCCGCAGACACCCCGGCGAAGCAAACCGCCAGTTCAAACAGTCCAGTTGGGTATGTTCGTCCCTCGTCAAATATGCTAGTCTAATCACAGATGGTAGGCACCAGTCAAAAGACGAATCGCCCTCCAGCCTTGATTCAAGCTCGTTAGTTTTCCTTCCCTCCGCGCTCGCCGTAATTCTCACTTATCTTGTATCTGTGCCAGGGACACTCCCGCTGCCAAGCAGCGGACCGCAACTGAAACGCAAAGGTCGTCGTCAGTTCCATGTGTCACTCTGTCTCCACTTATTGAGATTGTCCCCTAGCCCCGAGCCAATATCTAAAGCCCAGACTCCAGGTCTGCACGGTGTCACACACACTTCAGGCGCTACCCCAAAGCCGTCGCCACCACCGCCGGCTGAGTCCTCCACGTGGGTTCAATAGCCGTTCTCCACCCATACCGTTCTCCTCATCGTAGATTCTCAGGTCTCCCACTCCCAAGCGCGAAGTGACGACGGTCAAGCCGCTTCGTGGTGTACGCATAAACCCGGAAGAACGTCAGTGGCATGCGACCGTAGTCCACGGGCGCGGCGTCCTCGAGCCGTATCGACACCCGCGCACGCACGGCGTCTCCGTTGCATTCATCCAGTTCCGTGCCCACTCCCCGGAGCCCATCCAACTCGCTGCGCACTTCGCGTCCCATGCCGCCGCGTCTCTCGGGATCCCGATCTCAGGCGTCGTTTCCCTCCCCATCCGGCGCACACTGTGGACCGTCCCCCGTGGCCCATTCGCACACAAAAAGTCGCAGGAAAACTTTGAGCGGCGCGTGCACGCCCGTGCGATCAAAGCGTTCGACGCGGATGCCGAGGTGGTGGATCGTTGGGTGCGTTATCTCGAAGCGCATGCCCTGCCAGGTGTCGGGATGCGCGTCGTGCGTTGGCATCGGCTGCCCGTCGGCATCGGACGTTCGCATCTGCAGTCTGTGGTGGGTCGGATGCGGCTCGGCAGGCCGACGAACAAGCAGACAGTGAAGGAGCTGAGCCACAAGATCGTGGAGGTGGAAAGCCAGGCAGCGAAGCAGAGTGACGCGAGTGCATAATCGAGTTAGCCCCTTCCTTTCTTTCGATACAGTACCGTTAACCTGCGTGCGAAAATTGGATTACATAAGCTACCATCGAGCACACAGACGACAGACTCCTGCCAGTGTGCTTAGCTCTCCCGCGTTGCCAATTCAACTTCCTTCGGCAACAGAACTTATGCACCGTCGTGAGTGTAGCAGTCAGAGACTCATGTTTTTTTTTTAAAGTGGGGGATTGAGGTAGCGAGGTGGCCCATACTTAGGTGCTCCAAGACCCCTTTTTTTCTCTGCTGCGTGGAGCTGCCGGGTGTAGTGGTGCGCCGCGGTAGAACCCTTGCCACGGCTCGAGGCGCCGCGGTAGAGCTTGCCCTCGCCGCTGGCTTTGCGTCTGAGCACGCGACCCACTGCGACGGTAACTCGGCAAAGGGGGATGCTGGCGATTACCGCCGTGGCGTGAGCGCGCATCGTGAGGCGGTGTCGCGGCATCTCGCATGTGGGAACGTGCGCCGATGCCGCTTGGTACGAGTTCCGAAATACCTCGGCGGTAGGTGGAGCAGGCTGCGGCCCAAAATTTAACGTTGGGCAGGAAGGATAGAATTAATTGGAAAATGTAGATACACAAGGGATGTGCAACATAGGACTCCGCACCGCAAGGCGCACAGATATGGGGCAAGAACTAATTTATCATTTTTAGTTTGAAGGGCAAGGGGCTCCTTCCACCTCCGAAGGTGACCCCGAGTCTCATAGAAGAACTCCCCTGGCGCGCGGACGATGGTTACGGGTCGACCAGAGAGCCGGCGAACCTCGACGAATTGCTTAACGGATGTTGATGGTTCATCCTCTAAGCAAAGTGAGTGGAGGGCGGGCAACATTTCGGCGACCATCTCCTCGGTGACGCCTTCGAGCCCATGAGCAACGTGTCCTGTCAACTTCCCAGATACATGCAGCGTCTCCACGGCGGTGAACGGGCGAAGGAGTTCCAACCATTCAGTGTCGTCCATGTAATCCTTCTCACCTGGTGGTATATCGCGTGTATCGATGGAGAGATCGCCCACGTTGGAGAGCATGGCGGCAGATTGGGTGAGTGTCTGGGAAACGTGCGAGACTTGCCAATCCAACCCCCGGCATGATATTTGAAGAGAGAAATGACTTTCAAGAAGTTCCTCTCGCTCACAGTAAAGGCTAACGTAGACGTTATTGACACCAAATTTTACCCGCGCGCGTTGAAATCGGGCTAGGTAAAGGTTTTGTGTGCGACTAATAAATTCGGAAAGCTGGGGAACTTGAAAGTCAAGTTGATTGAAGTATGATATTCGGAAGTGGCTGAGTTGAGGAGCGTCGATTTGGGCAAAGAGGTCCTCCAAATACTCCTTAACGCCGGAGAATCCAAAGGTAGTGAGTGAGGGAAGACCAGTCCGCATTATGGGATCCTGACGTATTGTTCTAGAGGGAGGAGTCGGCGATTTGAATCCAATGAAGAGAGTCCTGAGCCCTGTCAACGTCGCCAGACTTGCAACCACTGCCTCTGGTGAAATGAAACCTTCAGGGGGTATATCCAGGAGTCGGAGATCGACGAGGCCAGGAGCTGACGACAGAAGCGTTGGTAATGCCGGAAATAGAATCCCTTCCAAGTGGGCAACCCGCAAATCCGGGGCAGATCCGCCCAAGAATTCATCGGGAAGGGCGGGCACGTTCTCATCTTTCGACGAAAGTGAAAGATGTGTCAGCACCGGAAACGGCTTCCTCACCGCAGTGGCCATCTTTCCCAACAGCGAGCTCGTCGCAGATATCCCAACATAACGTACACGGTCGGAATCCTCAAGTGCAGTGACGATATTGTCTTCGTCGCTAGGGGTAAGGCTCTTGCTGTCATCAGCGCCCTGATACGTGTAGTAGTCGATAATGAGAGGTAAGGGTGGCCAGTAACCTAGATTCTTCCTGACAGGCGTCCCGTGTGTGCAGAGGAGTTGCAGGTCGAGACGGCGTAGAGATGAATATACGATGCGTCGCCATCTTGAGCATATGTGTGCCAGTTTGTGCCAATCCCATATGGAGTAAAAGTGAAACCCATACAGATCCTGATTCCCTCGACAGAAGTCAAATATTTCTAGCAAGACATTGTCAGGGAGCGAGTTGATTGTCGTCGAATGTATGTGACTCTCGCCTGAGCGCACCAATCAGTCACTGGCAGT
>WNGR01005085.1_pt1 | contig 14135 bp, 13 predicted proteins | sample 5407581 | NCBI WGS metagenome assembly WNGR01 (sample SAMN13153383, study PRJNA577476) | soil metagenome | isolation source: 80 cm soil or saprolite under Garry oak tree replicate 2 | place: USA:California | collected 2016-06-15
ATGATACAGCCTGAACAATTGAAGTCTTTTGTTTGGGCTGATCATGTGGTCTGTGAGGAGAAAAAAGAGTTTACCTCTTTTTTGGTGGTGGCCCAGTAGCCCAAATAAAATTTAAACTTTTTTTTTCAAAGTTTTTCGAATAATATAAACTCTGATAAGTGGTTAACACCTCACAGAGTTTTCTATGGGTTTTATTTGACTGAAAACTCTGCTTTGCACGCAGTGGACTGTGTAAATCCCATGTTTGATGCAACATGTGACTGACCCACAGACGACTGGGATCACCCATGTGCCAGCTCCATTTTGGATGCCTGGGGGGCTCAAAATCTGACATGAACAGACTTGGACCTGACTATTTCTAGTCAATCAGGGTCAGAAATCTTGCAAATATCCATTTCTTAGTCAGGTTGACTACCAGCCAGCCACCAGCTGACCAACAGCTGACTTGAGCCAACTATCCTTTTTTACTGAGTGTGACTGGTGGGATTACAGCAGGTTTCAAAACAGTTGTCCCCTTATGACCACTTTAGGCAGATAGGTGTTACGATTTCGGACACGCTTCATTTTCTTTTACTTACTTGACTCATCACCCTTACGTGCCGAACCCCTATGACTCATTCTGACTCGGACCCATGACTCATCCTATTACTGATCGTTCCATATGACATCATTACTGACGTCACTATGACGCATGCTGACTGATACGCTTACTCATTACCTACATCACCAATGACTCATTCCTAGGATGACGCCATATGTTTGTTCAACACAAACACACTGTACTAGTATATAAACCATAGTCTACCTAGCTTGTACGGTAGACTTGACTTCTTCCAATCCACAACAATCTAGTCTCACTCGATAGGGAACTCTTGGGTTGTTCCAAAGGAGAGCTTTCATCTATTGCTTCTCACCGACGCAGGCCTTTGTATTTTGCCTTGCATACCCAACCAGACGCGGACCTTCGTATTTTGTCTCGCACCTGCTAGTCGTATCGACGACTTGGCATTTCCACTCACACCAGTCTTGAGCAAGGCTCAACTTGGTACTTGTGCATCATCGAACTGAAGCCCTGATCTGGCTTCGCTCTACGAAGAACTAAGACCAAGAACGCACATCGCATGATAACGCCAGTCGTGGCGTTACACTAAGTCAAGTCTCTTAACCATTGTGGCTTCCACTAGCAGAGCCCGAGCGACGTTTCAGACAGAGCTTATTGAAAGAAGCACCGAAGACGATCTCCCGGATAACATCAAAGGAGCAGCAGTCTACAAGAGTTTCGCCGACCAAGAAGGCTACTACGTATTCAACAAAAACCAACAGGGATACGTCCCTATCCACTATCTCGAAGACAGGCGATTGTGGACATTAATCGACTACAACGATAAAGTCCACAGTTGGTACACAACCGAACCGGCACCACTCGAATACGGCCTTGGACCATACCGAAACAAACCCATACAAGGGATAGATGTTGACTCCTCGGAGGGAGAACTTGCAGACACAGAAGACCCCACAGACAAAGGAAAAACACCCACCCCACAATTCTTCACGCCATACACCATGACCAGTACCCAAGCACAAACTACAACCACAGCACCTGCAACCACAGGAATCACCGTCCAAGCCATCCCACTCGGTAGCAGCGGTGGTGGTGGTGGCGGCGGTGGTGGCGGTGGTGGTGGTGGTGGCGGTGGCAGAGGCGGAGGAGGTGGCGGCGGAGGGGGCAGTGGAGCTCCTGTAGTACCTCCGGTGCTCACAGGAAAACTGGGAGGCAATCCCCTAAAAGAATTCCACAGAGACTGAGAGGAAAGCAAACCGTTCCTCCTCAATTTCCTCTTGTACCGAGGAATGAACCCCTACATGGAACAACTTGCCATCCCATACCAAAGAAGCATGACATTCCTGTCATATATCAGAGGACCCCTCGTAAATGATTGGGTCGAAGAACAAGCCCAATGGCTCATCAACCAAGTCCAGGGAGGAGTACCCCACGCAGAAGAAAATTTGTGGGCAACCATCGAGACAAGATTCCGCCAAGCCTACACAGACACAGCGGAAAAACAAAAGGCACAGCACAACATCAGGGAACTCAAGATGAAAGGCGACAATCTGGACACCTTTATATCCCAATTCCAGTCGATCGCAAAGAAAGCAGGATACGATCTCGATGGCGAAGCCACCCTTGACGTATTCCAAAGGGCGCTACCCTACAAACTAGTCGCAAACTGCATCCAGTTTGATCACCCAGTAACGTGGAATGATTGGACAAACGCCGCCCGCCGCCATCAACAAGAATACATTTACCTCAAAGAAAGAGTCAAAGGAGGCGAACGAAGGGGTGGAGCAACAAAGTTCCAGTGGAGAAACGCTCTTACCAATCGCAACCCGAACGCTATGGATATCGGATGCACTAGAGCTCGCACAACCTTTACGGACGAAGAAAAACAACAAAGGATTCAAAGCAGACTATGCTTCCGCTGCAATCAAAAAGGGCATATTGCAAGATACTGTCCAAACCAAGGGGCCCGAGCAGCAGAAGCATCGACCTCCAATACCCCAGTCATAACCGTCCAAACACAAGGACCAGTTAGCGCAGCTCAAAAGGCGCAGGCCCTCATTGCCACCCTCCATGTGGAATCTGAAGCAGTTCGGGATTGTTTCGCCAACGAATTATTCGGCAAAAAGGATTTTCTCAATGCCTAAACCCGGCAGCCTGGGCTAGGGCATTACGAATCAGCGTGTATAATAGCAGATACCGATCCATGCAAATCTCAGTTCTATTTGAATCTGCACACGCAACAGCTGAAAGAGAAGTCCTTATCGATTCAGGAGCCACTGACAACTTCATATCAAAGAATCTGCTCCATCGACTTAAAATCGGGTATCTTCCTGTAGAAAAACCCATCAAGATTTGGAACGTAGACGGAACCCACAACCAAGATGGCGAAATCAGCCATTTCACGGACCTACAAGTACGCACTGGAACAGAAACAAAGACCCTCCGATTCCTCATAACAAATCTCGGAAGAGACAAAGTCATTCTAGGATACCCCTGGCTAACGGCATTCGAACCCACAATCCATTGGAAGGATGTGACATTGGACAAAAAGTGCCAACCAGTGATCATCTCAAGTATCCAGCCAACAGATGTGCAAATAGCGGGAGTCATGACTGAAGAAGAATGGGAGGAAACAACGAAAGACGAAGAAGAACCATATGCAATACTCCGAAAAACTACTACAGCATCGGAGTTAGCACAAAAAGCTATGGACAAAACAAAAAAGACCTTCGAACAAATGGTCCCAGAAGAATACCGATGCCATGCTAAAACCTTCAACGAGAAGGAATCACACCGATTCCCCCCTTCAAGACCATGGGATCATGCAATAGAACTACTGCCAAACGCTCCCAAAGTGTTTGACTGCAAAATATACCCCATGGCAAGAGGAGAAGAGGACTCACTGAGAGAGTTTATCGATGAACAACTCAAGAAAGGGTACATACAACCATCAAAATCCCCATACGCCTCACCATTCTTCTTCATCAAGAAAAAGGACGGGAAACTACGACCAGTACAAGATTACCGAAAACTGAACTCGCTGACTGTCAAAAACCAGTATCCACTCCCCCTGATCCCAGAACTAATAGATCAACTTCGAAACGCCACCCTGTTCACAAAACTTGACATCTGTTGGGGATATAACAACATTCGTATCAAAGAAGGGGACCAAGAAAAAGGAGCCTTCAAAACAAACTTGGGACTCTACGAACCTTGTGTTATGTTCTTCGGACTAACCAACTCCCCGAGCACATTCCAAACCATGATGGATACAATATTCAGGGATCTCACAGCAACAGGAGAAGTCGTAATCTACATGGACGATATCCTAATAGCAACCCCCAACAACATTCCCCACCACCGACAATTAACACACCAAGTACTAGACAGGTTAGAGGAACATGACCTATTCCTCAAACCTGAGAAATGCACCTTCAAAGTACCAGAAATCGAATATCTAGGACTTGTTATCGGAGGAGGAAGGGTGCGAATGGACCGCGTCAAAGTCCAAGGGGTAGACGATTGGCAACGCCCGAAGAACCTCAAAGAACTATGAGGTTGGATGGGCTTCATCAACTTCTACAGAAGGTTCATTGAAGGGTTTTCAGAAATCGCAAGACCACTCAACGAACTCACAAAAAAGGAAGTCCCATGGGAATGGACAGAGGAGAGAGAGGCAGCCTTTCAAAAGCTGAAGAGGCAAATATGCGAAGAACCAGTGCTCCTCATGCCAAGGTTAGAACAACCATTCAAACTGGAAGTAGACGCATCAAATTACGCAATTGGCGCGACGCTAAATCAGAAGGATGAATGGGACCGTTGGCACCCAGTGGCCTATTACTCCACAACTCTCTCCGAAACAGAGAGAAATTACGACATCTATGACAAGGAATTATTAGCAGTCGTAAAATCCCTTTGTCATTGGAGAACATACCTGGCTGGGGCACCACATCAAATAGTCATACACACAGATCACTCAAACCTTCTATATTGGAAGGAACCAAGAAAAATCAGCTGAAGAATTGCTTGCGAATTTCAAGAGCTGCAAGAGTACAACTTCGTACTCAAACACGTAGCAGGCAACAAGAATGCACGGGCTGACGCGCTCTCTAGAAGACCAGATTACAACACTGGAGAGGACGACAACGACAACGTAACAGTACTGCCAAAGCAAGTGTTCATACGCCTGGCGGGAAATGAACCGATTGAAGAAGTCGACACACGCTCTAAGATCAATATAAGCAATCTGGAGAACGAAGAAACAATCAAAAGATGGGCCAACACGTATTCATTACACCATGAGCACGATACCTGGTGGAAGGATGACACATTGGTTGTTGCCAGCGACAACAATCTTAAGAGGGGGGTAATTTCCGCATTTCACGACCCTCCATATCGCGGACACCCTGGAATTGGCAACACCACAGCACTCTTGAAGCAAAACTACTGGTGGCCAAACCTGAAGAAAGACGTAGAAGAATACGTCAAAGGGTGCATGACATGCCAAGCAAACAAAATCAACACGCACCAATTCCCAATCACCACAGATCCTGACGCACAGCCATTTGAGGTTGTCACCATGGACTTCATCACAAAACTGCCACCATCAAGAGGATATAACTCGATACTCACCATCACTGATCACGACTGCACCAAGGCGGCCCTATTCATCCCATGCAACAAGACAATTACAAGTGAAGGATTAGCCAAACTATACCTCCAACACGTGTATCCTCACTATGGGATACCCAAAAGACTCATCACGGACAGAGGATCGCAGTTCATATCGATCTTCATGAGAAATCTCTGTCAAGTCCTAGGGATCAAGCAAAACATCTCATCAGCATATCACCCCTAAACGGACAGACAGTCTGAACGAAGCAACCAATGGGTCGAGCAATTTCTCCGACACTGGAGCAATGCCCAACAAGACAACTGGGCAGACCTACTCCCAATTGCCCAGTTTGCCCACAACTCATGGCCAAATGCAACAACCAAAAACTCACCTTTCAAACTCCTCATGGGAGCAGAACCAAGAACGACGTGGGAGGAGAGAAGGACAATGGTAGCAAGGGTCAATGAACGTCTTCAAGAAATAAAGGACGCCCGCAGCAAGGCACAAGAATGTATCAAACACGCACAACGCCTCATGGTGGAAAGGGGCAAGACCAAGTTCACGCCCTACACCCAAGGGACCCTAGTATGGTTAGAAGGGGTAAATCTCTGCACACACTACCCCACTTCCAAACTAGCACCCAAAAGATACGGTCCATTTCCCATCAAGAAAGTTCTATCAGACGTCTCGTATGAACTAGAACTTCCGGCACAATGGAAGATACACCTGGTGATCCACGCAAACCTCCTGACACCATATAAGGAGATGGCGTTACACAGCCCCAACTTTACCCGACCTCCACCTGACCTTATCGATGGAGAAGAAGAGTACGAAGCCAAAGAGATACACAAAGTCTGCCGACAAGGCCGAGGGCACAAACTCCATTACCTAGTCAAGTGGAAAGGATTCCCCACAAGTGACAGCACCTGGGAACCTGTGGAGCACCTGAAACACGCCCCAGAACTAATCGCCGACTTCTATCGCCGATACCCTGAGGAGGAAGGAGTGCCCAAAACTACATAAAAGGGGACCTCGTTCAACCAACGAACTGACACCCCACACTTTCCATCCCTCCTTCTCACAAAAAACCTCACTACCACCCATGAGCTTCTCACACGACGAATACAAATCAGTAGGGGAGCATGCTGCTTACCAGAACGCTGTCCTGGCCAATGAGGCTGCAAGAGATACGATATCATCCCCACAAGTTACAACCATCATTCCATCCACACCAGTACCCATCGCCACACCCCCCCCACTCATGATCCCATCTGCTGACACCATCAGAGAAGCACCCAATGCCAGTTTCATCACCATGCTCAAAAGCCTTGCCAGCGCCGCCACCAGAATCGAAATGGTGGAAGAACCCATTAACTACGACAGGGAGCCTGACATCGAAGAAGATGAAGACCCAGGGCTCCCCTACTTCCCCAACAACCCCAGATCACTCCGATTCTACCCTCTCTACATTCCCCGCAACAACAACAACACTGAAAAGGTAGTAGCACTGTACATCTACTACCGTAATCATAACCAAGAAGTCGTCGGCTGCATGAAGAGAGGGGCCCCACCTTACGCAGGCCCAGTCTACCTCCACACCCCCAATCCAATTCAACTCCCCATTCCGCTCACCAACACGCAGATCAACCAATTCAATGCCGAAGACCCACGTGCATACGCGATCGACAAGGTGCTAAGACGCCTCGAAGATCTGCGGATCAACGCAGAGGTATCCAGACTGCGCGAAAAGTTGGACCTACAGACAAAGGTCCGTAAGCAGCTCGAAGACATATGGCGACAGGAGAGGCAACTGGTAGGAGCACAGTTTGAGGTAGAGCAAACGATCGACGCCATCCGAGAGCAGATGGAAAGGGCCTGCTTGTATCAAACGCTGGCGGACGCTTATGCCCGCATGGTGGTATGACCCACCTCTTCCCCATCTGACTGCCCCCTAGGGTTGCGTGCCTGAGGGCCACTCAAAATGCCACAATTGCATGATGAGCCCCGCAACTGGGGATGTTGGGAGTGCGGAAGTCTCTCGCATCGGCGCAAGAAGTGTCCCGAGCGCAAGCGACCCCCAAGGCAGTGTACTTACTGCCAGAGTTACAGTCATCGATCCCCGCAGTGCCTCTTCAAAAGGCTTGCCATTCCACCCCCACGTCAACATACGACCACCGAGGCATTAGCAACTACCCCAGCCACACCTCGGTGGTGTGGGAAATGCCTACGCAACAACCCGGGGCATGAAGAAGTGGACTGCCCTACCCGGGAACTCTGTAGAAGCTGCAGGAGACGGGGGAATCTCTTTTTCCTGCACACTCACAAATGCGACGACACCAATGACCAACTCATGTATGGGGAAGGTACCGAAGAGGCGGACCCGGAGTTATACAGAGACGGCAAGAGTTGAAGTCGAGCCGACTTCAATCCAAAGAGGGGGGTAATGTTACAATTTCGGACACACTTCATTTTCTTTTACTTACTTGACTCATCACCCTTACGTGCCGAACCCCTATGACTCATTCTGACTTGGACCCATGACTCATCCTATTACTGATCGTTCCATATGACATCATTACTGACGTCACTATGATGCACGCTGACTGATACGCTTACTCATTACCTACGTCACCGATGACTCATTCCTAGGATGACGCCATATGTTTGTTCAACACAAACACACTGTACTAGTATATAAACCGTAGTCTACCTAGCTTGTACGGTAGACTTGACTTCTTCCAATCCACAACAATCTAGTCTCACTTGATAGGGAACTCTTGGGTTGTTCCAAAGGAGAGCTTTCATCTATTGCTTCTCACCGACGCGGGCCTTCGTATTTTGCCTCGCATACCCAACCAGATGCGGACCTTCGTATTTTGTCTCACACCCACTAGTCGTATCGACGACTTGGCATTTCCACTCACACCAGTCTTGAGCAAGGCTCGACTTGGTACTTGTGCATCATCGAACTGAAGCCCTGATCCGGCTTCGCTCTACAAAGAACTAAGACCAAGAATGCACATCGCATGATAACGCCAGTCATGGCGTTACAATAGGCAAGGTTTGAATGGGCATCTTGGTGACCATGCTGAATTTTTTTCCCACAAAAATTAATTGTAGTAATTAAATAATGAATTTATATAATATACTTATCCAAGGGTAAAAAAAATTAGGGGGGGGAGAATTGTGGGCGCTTGCACCTGTCAGGCAACTTATGGCTAGTTGAGCAGTTTCTTGTGCACTGCTGTGTGGCTCTTCGCGTTTGCACTGCTAAGTTTCATCTAACCAAAGAAAAGGAAAGGTGTAATGTAACCTACAAAGGTGAGCGCACAGTTGTACACAAGCTCGTTGAGTGTGAGCTTCTCATTCTCACACCCATGTGGGGTAAACTTGCTTGGGTCCAGCAGCAGCTCTAATCCACACAGCCACCCCCAAAATCAATGAGGGAAGTAATCTGATAGGACAGAGGAAGCATGCAATGCACTCTCTTCACAATCTCATACATCTCATCTGCCTGGCACGTGATCATGTGAGTCTTCTGCACCAGCTGCTCTGGCACCCCCATTGTCCTCCACCGGGTTGACCTCACTCACACCACCCAGGCTTGCAGTGCACATCTGTGGGGAATGGGGGCCTACCCCTTCCCCATTTCAATAAAGTCTGGCAGGGAGCGTGGGATGCTCGCGCTTGCAACAAAGATCTCCTTCAACGCGAGGGTCATAGCACACAAGAGGGTGTTTGTCGTGGTGTTGTACAGACATTGAATCCTGTGAGTCCGAAGGCAGAGAGTAGTCCCACCACCAGAGAGGGAGGGGAAAGAAAGAGAGTGGAAGCGACCAAAGCCCCAATTGAGAATGAGAACGTGAGTGAGAGCAGGCAAAGACGACAAGAAACAAGGCGACAACTAGCGAGTTGTCCTTCGAGTGCCCGCAACTGGGCCTGACTTCCAGGACAATCATGTAAAGTTGCGGGGGAAGGTGGCGAGCAGGTGCGCCCATGCCAGAGACAAAGGGGTGGTGTGACCAAAGTGGTGTGAATGAGCGGGGTGACTTGACAGGACAATGATGAAAGGGTGTTGTGATAGGTGTTGATTGGCATTGGACAAAGGCTGAACAAGGCGCAGGGATGCACAGCCTATGAAAGTATATGAACAAGCATTGAGGGATATTCTGGTGGCATCCATCAGCAATGCGATGCATCGAGGGAGATAGTAACACACCAGTTTTGACAGCATTGGATAAGGGCTTGGATGGTTCATCTCGAAAGACTACAAATGTGCGAGTAGCCATGTTGCATTTGTACGTTTGTGGAATTGACAGTTCATGGGGAACACTTCTTGTTGTTGGCAGAGGCAGGCATTGCCAGTGAAGGCTCATGACAATCAAGAAGCAGCCGAAATCAGGCAGCATTGATCTCTGTGTGACAATCCAAGTTCAATATCGGTAACTTGGGTAGTGTGAAGGGCACACCATCCACCGCTCTGTTGAATTTGATGGCTTGTGTATCACCTACCAACACATATTCTCTTCTGAGAAGTCTCTCTTCTTCCATCTCCACTGGAATGATGGACCCTTTTGTTGACAACAGCTTCAAGGATGGTCGCAAAATGGGAACATCAGGGGGATTGGAGGTTGTATAAGGGGGACCCATACCGACACCTGGACACTTGGGAAGACTACAGTGAAATCTGACCACAAGTGTAACACCACGACTGGCGTTATCGTGCAACATGCGTTCTGGGGTTCTGGTTCTAAGCATGAAGCTGTATCAGGGCTTCAGTTCAGGGATGTACAAGTATCAAGTCGAGCCTCACTTAAGACTGATGTGAGTGGAAATGCCAAGTCAAGTCGTCACGACTAGCAGGTGCAAGACAAAATACGAAGGTCCACTTCTGGTTGGGTATGCGAGGCAAAATACAAAGGCCTGTGATGATGAGAGGCAGAGATGAAAGCCCTCGATGGAACAACCCAAGAGTTCCCTGGTCTGGTTCTGGAGACTATGTCGTGGATTGAAAGAAGTCAAGTCTACCATACAAGCTAGGTATACTATGACTTATATAGTGTGAAGAGATGTTTGTGGGACACAAACATATGACATATCCTAATAGAGCGATCCTAGGAATGAGTCATTGTAAGTAAGGGTCAATCAGCGATGCCATCATAGATAAGTAAGTATCAGTCAGCAGCATAAACCAGGGTGAGTCATAGCATTGTACAGTATGTCAGAGATAAGGGGAATGTCCATCATGTGAGTGATAAGAGCCAATGGCAATCAACCGTACATATGGTCAGGGTCAAGGGCAATGGATATACCATAGGGGAATGATGTCATGGAAGGGATAAGGTCCAGGTCTGGTTCTGGGTCGTATGTCATAGTGACGTCAAGGGGAAATGGGTAAAGGTGATAAAGGAACAAGGCTGTCCATGAGGCAGTCCATGTGGTAGGGGTTTAGGGATGTAGGACTGAAGGTGATGGTGTGATTCTGGGTCTGGAGATAATGAAGTCAAGTGGTCTGAAGACAAGAGCATGTGTTGGAGCACAGGATGGAAGTGGGATGAAGGAAAAGATAGGATCCCCTGATAGTGTTGATAACAGTACATCGTATCCCATGACAAGTAGGGCGTGATCATAACAATGAGTTATCTCACGTGACGACATTGGTTGACTACCACACTATCTTGAAGGCAGCCCTTCTTGAGGGAGATGCCCTTTCATGGCAAGCAGGGCATCATGTATTGAGCACGATGATGTAGCAATCATCATGGGGTGGGCATGCTGATAGCACAGCTGCCAAGCATAGCAATGCGGATAACTATTTCATAACCCCAATTATTCAAGATAACTATTCCATAACCCCAATTCTGTATGATAGCCCAATTTCTCGAGAATTTCCTGTCGACTTAACTATGAACCCCGCTCTTGAATTTTGGAAATCCGCTCGGGTGCTAATAATGTCAGGGGATGACTGTTATGAAACCTGCTGTAGTGTGGGATCATATTGCCGTCACGTAGATGCAATCATGCAAGCGTAAATGAATCTGCGATGTAAGAGTATTCGACCAATCTGACAGCTTGACTTGGCCCAGACAAGATACGGACACAAACCTGAACAAGGACCTGAGGCTGCCAGTGAATGAACGTGTTGGGTGAGGGCATCGGCCCCGCCCGGCAACGGCGGCTGGTGCGACGCTGTGCGACAGTTGTGCGACGCCGGTCCTCTACCCGGTCTCCTTACCATGATGATTTTGTGGTTTTATTGTGAAACCAGACCGCCATTGTAGAATAATTCGACATTCGACACCTCTCGATTGGGAAGCGGCTCACATTCAAATCAACAACGCGGATGTGAAAGATCACAAGACAAGATATTTCTACGAGTACTACAACTCGGACATTCGTTCACCAATTGAGTTTCATTCAGCATCGCACTGGGCCATCATTGGAGTCACGTCTGGCTTCTTCACCTTCGGCTGCAACCTCACCACCCTGTGCTTCTTGATCTCCGGTCCCTTCGTCCCGAAGTATCTCTCTGTCTCAAGCGACCAACAGTCAAACCCGCGAATCCAGTAGGCCAGCCTCTCCACAAATCCGTTCACATCGGCATCAACTGCAGGACCCCAAGAAGGGAGCAGGCAATACTGCGCCTGGAAGTTGGACAGAACCTGTCCGTGATACTCGGCGAGCCAGTTGAGTGCGCCGTCCAGGTCTACGCCCTTCTCGTTCATAATGACTGTGACGATGTTATGACCACCGTGTCCAGACGCTTGCTCGATGTTGTACGAGTACATGTCCTAACCATCACGGTCAGACGGGTCGGGTCTGAGAGCCATCAATCCTGAGAATACTCACGTTTGAGAGAACGAGAGACTCTGCGGTCAAACTGAGGATTGACTGCAACACCGGGTGCGCCATGACCTCGTCTGGAATGTTCAAGCCTGCTTCAGCGGGAAAGATAGCAGGATATCCGCCAGCCGTGAGCCGCGTGAGCTTCAAATAATCCTCGACGCCTCGGACACGTCCATTTGCCCGGTCAGAAGCCTCGTCGATCACTGCATACACATAATCCGCGAATGTTGTGATAAAGCGCCTCTGAGCTCCCGGGCTTAAAACCTTCATTGCCCGCAGCCAGAATCTGTTACGATCGAGTGTTTAATAAGGTATGCAAAATGGATCGGGGGGAAGGGACGTTCTGCCGTGCAATCTCGCCGAGCTTTGGCTCGCCTTGTGGACGCTCATTGTGAGGGTTTCGGAGAGCGTCCATAACCATATCTGCGTAGACGCGCGCGCCACCACCATCGACCTTGTCGGTGAACTCGTCGTATATGAAAAAGAAGATCATAAGATCACAGCCAACACGAGCACCATCTGATAATGTGTTAGAACGGTTAGGTAGCGATTAACCGAAGAAATACAGACCCTTGTCGAGTAACGGATACATGAGCGAACCAAGCAGGGCTAAGTGTCCTTTCAATTCTGAAAAAAGTAAGCACAAAACAAATGTACTTACAGAAGTTGCATAGATCGAACGATCTCTGTGACTCGGGGTCAAGGGCCTCGAAGCTATGTATCCAGTTGTCGGATTCTGGTTTGACCTCTGCGTAGTGTTGATTCAACTTTCTGGGCCAGGGCCACTGGGCGAGCGGGTCGGGGAGAGAGAACTGGGGAAGGTTCGACATTGCGGTGAGAAATAGAAAGCTAGCTGAGAAGACCTTGTGAGGGTAGCGTTCAACGTGCTTCGTAGGGTCTTTTATATCGCTATGAAGTAGCCCGGATAACGACCATCCTTCATTCTCCTCAGCTGGGGCCGTGAAATTTCCTAAGAATCCTGAGCTCCAGATAATCAATCAATCCCCCCTGTGGTTCGTCATCTGTGGCTCGGCGCAAGGCTCGGCGTATTGGTTTATCGAGCGCAAGAGTGCCCACGCTTGGCAGATATGATGTAGTGAGGCGGTGAATGAAGAGTGGCACCAGTGGACGACTAATCAAGGTGAGAACAGACGATCCCGTCAAAAAGTAAAAGCGAAGCTGCCTCCGCGTTTCAGGACTGGCATCGTGCAGTCACTACCCAAACAGGCGAGAAGCTCAGTTCGTTTCTGACCGACAATGGCGAACTCGTCTCCAAAAACATGGAAGCTTGGTGTAAGGCAGAAGGTGTCCATCACCAGCTGACGGCCCCCTATAAGCAGGAGTGAGCAGGTCAAATTTTCAAAACGCGAAACTCGGCTAAGCTAACCGACCAGCTAGCCGAGATCTGGAAACAGCTAGCCGAGATCCGGAGCCGCGTTACCGGAATCGCGAATATTCACGCACTCCTAATGCTCTTTCACTACATCTCGTACCAACTAGTGCCAAACTAGGATGAACTCACTATCCATTCACACCACGTACATCACCTTCTGCCATGTCAGAGAAACCATCTGTCCCGACTTGCATTTGTATTTCTTATAAATGAACTATGTACTCAGTTAACGTATGCCTACACAATTTCCACGTCCAATTCACCGTCCACATCATATCTTGGAGCAAGCAAGGTTTCAGTCGACAAAGTTGACACCTAGTAAAAGGAAGGTGTATGTGTATGGAAAGCAAGAGTGAGCAGCTTCATTTCCGACTGCGCACTAGTCAGTTCCTTAGCCGACCCCCTGAGCCGCACTTCCGGTTCTCCAACACCACAGCTCATTGTCAATTATCTAATCCCATCCCAACTCAGCCACATCCGGTTCCTCATCCTGGTCACATCAGTCACGGAGGTCCGTGTGTAGTTGCGACTATTCCGCAAAGTGTCACTTCCCCAAAAAGGAAGGTGCCAAGACGTTACATTTTTGGCTGTCCATAACAAGACTGTCACTCCAATTAGCATTTGAACTCAGATGGGAGTATTATTCATTAGATAATGAGCAGTATTACAAAAATATCATTTAAGTCAACTTAGAATTTCAAGTAAAGTAAAAATAAAAA
>WNGR01013848.1_pt1 | contig 14134 bp, 14 predicted proteins | sample 5407581 | NCBI WGS metagenome assembly WNGR01 (sample SAMN13153383, study PRJNA577476) | soil metagenome | isolation source: 80 cm soil or saprolite under Garry oak tree replicate 2 | place: USA:California | collected 2016-06-15
CACGGAGCCGGCACTCGTCCCGCATCCAAGGATGTGTCCGAACGTACCACCAGGACTCTTGCTTCTCCCCCCGCAACCGGAGCAACCCACTGACATCACCTCCCCCCGCGCGAGCGGGCTTTGGGTACTACTTGTGCCCCCTCTCGGCGCGGTCGCATGCATCGGAGGCAGGAAAAAGGTATCTGGCGGCCGGTGACGAAGGGGAGGACTGGCCGTCGGGAGGCCGAAAGGTCAGAACCACACGGCTTGGACAAGGCCATGGCGCCGGACTGGGAGGTCATCGCGTCCAGCCGAATCACGGGGCGGCTCCGTGACGGAGTGGGGCAACCTCGTGCGGACGCCGATCGAGAAGCCTTGAGATCGGCGAGTGGAGAGCCTCAGGCGACGGGCTGATAAGCCTGTCTCACCGTTGCCGCGTCCATGCGAAGACCCACGAAGCAAGATGCGCAGGTCCTGCTCACGCTGATGGACATCTTCCTCTCGAATTCCGTGCGCGAAGCTCGGAAGTGGCGGCGAACATTGCTCGACGGTCTGAGCCTCGAGGAATTCGAGAAACGATTTCCCCGGGGGAGCGAAGGATGGGAACACTTCTCGACGATGGCGATCTTCTGGGAGACGCCGGGCTCACTCATGCGACGCGGACTTCTCCAGGAGGATCTCGCGTTCGACACGTTCATGGATGCCCCGCCCTGGGGAAAGGTCGAGCGGATCGTTCTCGACCGCCGCAAGCGGGAGAGAGCGTCCCGTCGAGGGTGAGAACTTCGAATGGATTGCAAGAAGGGCGGAGACCTGGGTGAAGAAACGAGAGGCGGCCATTCGCAAAGCGAACGCTTCTCGCCGAACTCGGGAATAGACCTATCCACATCTCTGACTATGGTTTCGCCGCCGAAACGACGACGCTCTTCGCCCCGAAGGATTTCGTGATCCGCTTCGTGCTCTCCGAGGACGATTTCGCGAAGTAGTCGACCTTCCGTAGGATCCGAACATCGCGGAATCCCGCGTCCTGAATCGTCGCCAGGTATTCCTTCTCCACCGCCGCGCCGCCGATGCAGTCCGCCCAGAGCTGCGGGTTCAGCCCGCAGACCGCGCCGACGTCCTCTTCCACGACGATGTCCGCGAGCTGCAGGCGACCACCATGCTTCAGCACCCGAAAAATCTCCTCAAACGCTGCGGGCTTGTCCGGCACGAGGTTCAGCACTCCGTTGCTCGTGACCACGTCCACGCTCCCGTCGGGCAGCGGGATCTTCGTTGCGTCCCCCTCGAGGATTTGGACATTTCGCGCACCCATCTTCGCGATGTTCGTCCGTGCCTTCGCGATCATCGCGGGCGTAATGTCCAGGCCGTACACCGTCCCCTTAGGGCCGACCTTCAGGGCGGTGTACAGGACATCCGTCCCGGAGCCCGAGCCGATGTCGAGCACCGTGTCGCCCGGCCGCATCACGTTCGCGGCGTGCGGGTACCCGACGCCAGCAAATGACTCCGTCGCGGTCGGGGGCAGCTTCCGGAGATCCTCCTCCGGATAGCCGAGATACCGGAGCGCCTCGAGGCCCAGTGGAAAGTGGTACGCTTTGTCCGGCCGCGTGGCGACCTCCGTATAGAGGGACTGCACGGCCTTCGTGACGATTGGTTTCAAGTCGGATACCGCTTCGACCTGGACCTCGGGCGGCACGTGGGAGACTTTCACGAGGTCCATCGGGAGCTTCTCTAGCCTCTTGTCTGCCCAGCGCCAAGCGCCGATGCCGTCGAACGTATGCGAGGTCAGCAGGCCCGCCTTCGCCAGTCTCTCGAGTCGACGAGCCGCGTCCTCATCGGGAATCTGGAAGACCTCTGCGATCTCGTGGGCGGGCATGAGGGCCCGGTGGTGTTCTACATACTCCAGAATGTCCGCGGGGCTCCGCTTCGGGAGGCCCGGCGCAAGGTCATCGATGATCGTCTCGAACGGCTTTGCGGTGAACGTCTCACCCTTGACGACCTGGCGTCCATCGCGGTTCCGGATGAGGAGGGAGAGAAAGTTCACGCCGCTCTGATGCATCTCATGGATGTCCGCATCAAGGGCCTTCGCGACCTCTTCGGTGTGGGAAGCTTCCCTCATCCGGCTCCCATCGAGGCCGACCTCCTCCGCGAGCCGGAGGAGTTCGTCGTCCGTGGCCGGCCGACATTCGAGGCCGAACGCCTCCATCATGCGACGCAGGTATCGAGCCGCGAGCTCCTCGGACTGAAACTGGGCGGCCTTGAACGAACGGCAAGCGGGATACGAACTCGTCACGCCCGTCCGCAGGTAGTAGTCCGGCCGGACAGGCATCTTCGTTAACTCGACTGACTCGCGGATCCAGTCCAACGCAGTGTGCTCGTCGACGCCGTACTCCCGCATCCATTCCAGGAGACTCTCGAACTGCCCGCCCATCTTGTAAGTCACCTTGAGGTTCTCCCCGTAGACCGCTTTCAGCCGTTGGAGGATCGGCTCGAGGCCCCATGACCACCAGCACCAAGGATCCGCGAAATGAACGATCTCAACTGAAGCTTGAAACGACGTAGGTTCCACCGAGGATTGGCATCGACCGGAGGAGCCTTAAGCGTATTCGGGCGTGAGGAGCCCTAGAGCCGCTGCCCGAACAAACGGGCCACCGCACTGACCCGCACTACGGGAGCAAACGCCACACGTGGCACGTCCAGAAGTACCTCCTCGGCTGGCCCGACGAGAACCCCGGGCCCCGAAATATTCCCGTCCGGCTGCAATCCCGCAAGAATAGATTAATAGCGGGCAGCCGATTCCTTCGACATGGCAACTTACTTCGGGTTGTGGAAGGTCAACACAAGCCTTCCGCCTCCGCCAACCCCGGCGGAGCAGATCAAGCAGCAAGAAGGATTTGACGCATTGCTTCGTGGCCAGCTGAAGTCGGGACGGATCCGCGAGGTACACGCATTCCTCGAAGGCGGTGCAGGGTACTTCATCACGGGCGACGTCACCGAAGAGCAGGCCTTCGAGGACTTTGCGCTTTGGGCCCCTTTTGTGAGTTTCGAACTTCATCGGACTATTCCATTCCCAAAGGCGAGCGAAATCATCCTAAAGGCTCTCAGCAAGCGCGCCGGAAAGGCATAGCCTCCTCCGAGAAGGTTCCTGATTCGAAACCTGCGGAGCTGAGCGAACGGCCTGCCACCCGACTTCCTGACTAGCTTGGTCTAGCTCTTTTCCGAAACCGCCACCCACGCCGCGAGAGCAGCCAGCTTTTCCTCCGCTCGCCACGGACCTTCAACGTGGCGTCCGAGACTGACCAGCGTCCGTTTCAGGGTTCGCTCGTCGAGATTGGTCTGTCGAGCCGCCGCCCCGAAAGCAGTCTTCTCGCCGAGCACGACGCAGGACAAACCGTGGGCCTGCACCGCGTCCTCCACGACGGTTCGAAACAGCCGTCCCTCCATCGCGTGGGCACGAATGTGGGGGGCGTGGATGGTGGACGGTTCAACGAGGCTGCCCGAGACGATTCCGGCGCGTTGAGGATTCCAGCCGTTCGCGCGGCAGTCCGTCAAGAGATGTCCGATCGACTGCTCTGCGACGTGACGGACCACCTGCACGCGCTTCTTGACTTGAGCCTCATCCGGTTCCAAGTCCCCTTGCGCGTCATCAACCGCGTGGAATGGTTGCCGAGACTCGGGGACCGAAGGATCACTCAGCTCAATCTGGCGAGCGTGAAGGACGCTCGGGGAAGACGAAGGCCCAGAAAGCACGATGGCGGCGGCCCACCCTGACTTGACGCGGAATCCCACCGCGATCTTTGCCATCACGAACGAATCGATGAACGCCGCAAAAAGCTGCGCGACGAGCAAGCGTACGCGCTTCAAGTGGATCGCCTGAGCGGTGACGGCGGAGGCGCTTCATGTCCCACAGGCAGCCGGCCGGATCTGAGGATAGGATTAAGCGTATCCCTCGATTTCCGCATCTGGTGATCCGATGGAACGGAAGGCGAGCGCTCAATGGAACGGAGGCCTCAAAGATGGAAAGGGCACGGTATCGACGGCGAGCGGCGCCCTCAGAGGCGTTCCGTACAGCTTCGCGATGCGATTCGGCGGCACGCCAGGCACGAACCCGGAAGAACTCGTGGCCGCCGCGCACGCGGGCTGTTTCTCGATGGCTCTGTCCGGCGAACTCGAGAAGGCCGGCTATCGGCCGGAACTCATTGAGACGAAGGCGACCCTGAACTTCGACAAGACGGACGCGGGCTGGACGGTCAAGTCGATCCGCCTCGATGTCACGGCGAAGGTCCCCGGCGCCGACCCCACGAAGTTCCAGGCCGCCGCGAACGCGGCCGAGAAAGGGTGCCCGATCTCCCGCCTCCTCAAGGCGGAGATCACAATGAGCGCGAGACTCGCCTAGGACCCCCAGGCCGTTCCGATTCGACACACCTCGTGATTCGGAGAGAGGAACCTTTCTCTCCCTCCTGGCTGGCCATGGCGAGCAGTTTCCGTTTGCTCTTCGCGACCCGCTCTCCCCCAGCAGGCATTTTTCGCGTCTCGGATAGGAGGTTCACAGGAGCTCCTATGTGTCGCTCAAGACCCCGAACCGGCCTGGACCCTCCGTGAATGTCGCACAGACGGACACGGGAACGGAAGAGAACATGATGCCAGCAAATTTGGTGGTGGCCCAGTATGCGAACACGCGAGGGTCGCGCGTCAACGACCCGGACCTGGAGCGCTATCTGCGCGATGAGTACCCCGGCGGCATGACCGTCGAGGCGCTCTTGGCCGGAACCGTCCGGCCCAACGGCGGCGTCCGAGCGGCCTTCGTCCGCTTCGTCAAGGCCGTCTTGCGGGACTTCGACCGCCTCAAACCTGCGACCGCTCCGATGGCCCCCTGAGGGGACCCGCGACCGAGGAGGGGCGCGCTCGAAGTACCCAAGGGACGGAGGTGACACGCCATGTTCCACATCATCGCAATCCTGCTCCTGATCGCGCGGTACGCCGCGGAGTGGGTCCGCTTCCAGTAGGCGAGGAAGGCGGTGCACGGCCGGCGCCAATGCTTCGCGGCGCCGGGCCTCTCTTTCTATTCATTCCTTCCAGTTTGCAATTCAATGCCGGTCTCGACAGTCCCGATGCGCGCGAACTCCGTGTAGGATCACCGGGCATCTGCTGAAACGCTAAAGGGGATGCCTTCCATTGCGGCCCGTGGCGGAGGACTCTCCCTTCACGAAGGCTAACCGCGACAACTGGAACGCGACGAGCAAGGAGTACCAGTCCCGCCACCACGCCGAGCTCGAAGGCGACGTCCTCGGGTGGCCATCGATGCCGCCAGAGCGCGAACTGAAGATCCTTGGAGAATCCGTCGCGGACAAGATCGTCCTGGAAATTGCATGTGGCGGCGGTCAGTCCGCGGTCCATCTCGCGAAGATGGGCGCCCACGTCACGGCGATCGACTTCTCCCGAGCGCAGCTCGATCGCGCCCGCGCTCTCGCGCGAGCGAAAAAGGTGGCGATCCGCTTCCATGAGACAAACGCCCAAGACCTCTCCCCGTTGGACGACGCGAGCTTTGACATCGCGTTCTCCGCGTACGCGCTCGGCTTCGTCGAAGATATCCCCGGCGCGTTTCGCGAAATCGAGCGGGTGCTCCGTCCGGGTGGCCTGTTCGCCTTCTCCTGGATGTCACCGTTCTACGCGATCACCGAAGAACGGGGGCTCCTCGTCAAAAGGAGCTATTTCGATCGGAGTCCGATCGTCTCCAAAGAAGCACACGAGACCGAGGTCGACTTTCATCGCACCTATGGGGACTGGCACCGCGCTCTTACCGATGCAGGTTTCATCGTGACGGACATCGTCGAGCCCGAGCCGTTGCCCCGAGAGAGCACCTACTCCGACGTGTTCCCTCTGTCCAAGATCCAGATGATCCCGGGGACGACAATTTGGCGGGCGCGTAAGCCGTCAGCCCAGGCCTCGATTGAGGATCGGCCTCCGGCTCGTCATCGCGACCGCTGACCGCGCGAGTTCCTCTCGCCGGGAGGCGGACGGGCCTACAGGGTCCCGGAGGCGGTCACGATGTCCTGCTGGTGGACGGTCGTGGGCACGAACTCGAACCCGAACCACCACGTGACCGACTGCCGCTGGTTCGTGTCGGTCCAGACTGCGTGGAACACGTCATCGGATCCGACCGCAAGGTCCGTGTAGTCGCCGATGAACCCGCCACCGAAATGGTATCGCGTGTTGACCGGGTGCGTCGTCATTGTCTTCGTGGTCCCGGCGATCACATTGGCCACGACGTAGTCCAGTCGCGTGTTGTTGATGTACGAACCGAGGGCGAGACAGTTGATCCGTCCAACGGCCACCGGCGTCGCGGGCGTCGCGCAGATCTGCCACGGCGAGACGACGTCACCGGCATAGGCGGACATGAACACCTTGCCCGACGGCGACGCGGCCACGGCGGGCCAGAAGCTGTCGACGCGACGCGCCGGCGGAGCGTTCAGGGTGCTTCCATCCGGTTGCGTGACCGGATACCCTTCCGCGACGCGGTTCGAGGCATCCAGCGCCGCGAGGATTGGCACCGGCGTGCTCCAGGTTGCGCCTCCATCCGACGACGAGCTCCACACGGCCGACGAATGGCAGTTCGCGTAGACGGACGGCCTGCCGGAATAGAAGTACGCGCACGTCGGATCCGCGCCGTACGTCGTCGCCGTGTTCAGCACCTCGGACGACCACGACACGTACAGGGTCCCATCCGGTGCGATGTCCGCGGCCGGGAAACTGTTCACTCGGAAGACCGTGTTGAACGGCGGAATGATGTCGACCGCTGGGGCGACCGCGACCGGCGAGCTGAACGAAACCCCGCCGTCCGTCGAGGCGACCATGTAGATGCTGTTGAACGCCGCGAACCGGGTGGAGCCTTCCCAGAAGACGTAGACGGTTCCGTCCGGGCCCACCACAACCCGGGAGCCCTGATCGTATAGCACGTTGCTGACGATCACCTGGGGATCGCTGAACGTGGCGCCGCCGTCCTTCGAGTACACGAACGCGATCGGCGACTGCACGTACCGTCCGGTGTGCGGATTGAAGAGGAACCGAGTCCAGCTTACATACACGCGATCCTGGAACGGACTCCCGACATGCGAGTCCACGCCGATCCATTCTTTGTCGTTCAACGTCGAAGGCGCAGTGGTCGGGTTGATGAACGTCGGCGCACCCCAAGACAGGGCTCCGTCGGCATCGAAGGTGCCTTTGTTCACCGCGACTGCGTTCGGAGGAGCGGTGCGGTCGAAGCCGAGTCCCGCGTAGAAGACGTGCCCGGCGCTGTCGAACGCGACGCTCGGATCACCGCCGGCGTCATAGATCCCGCCGGTCAATCGCTCGACTCCCGGAATCGTGGTGCCCAGATGCGCGGGATCCGTCGGGGTGCAGCACCAGGTCAGTCCTCCGTCGTTCGAGAAATATGCGCCGGAGTATGCGTCCCCGAGCGCGCTGCATGGCGTCCCTGCGATCGTGCACGACCAGGTACGGGTTGCGTAATCGTTCATCCCGACGACGATCCGATTCGGGGTGCTGGGATCGACGGCAATCGCCGGTTCGTTCTGAGGGGCGGCATTCGGATCTTGGTCCACGATGACGGCCGGGGACAGAACCGATGTGCCATCGAGCGGACTCGAAAGGACATGCATCGGGGTGATTGGCGTTGGTGAGTAGGGCGGGGATGCCCCGACGTCCGAGCTTTCGGCTTCTTGCTCGATGAGGGCGGACGCCCGGAGGTAGAACCCTTGCGTCCCTTGGATCGAGGCGACCTTGCCCGCCAACGTCGTGATGTCATACGTCGGCGACGCGGATGTGTTCGACGATGCGGCAGACACCTGGACTCCGGCGGCGATGACCGCAAAGCCCAGCACGACGAGAACCAGCGAAACGATTGACTTCACGGAAGTCCCCCACGTCTCCCGCCTGCAGACCCGATCGGCATTTAACCCTGTTGCAAACGGAAAACGTTAGGTCCGAGTCGTCCCGAAGAAGGCATCCACGCTCTCAAATGCGATAACGAATTCGTTGGTTCGGAGGTTTGACGATACGTAACGCTCTTGCGGCGCGCCTCCGGATGAAGGAGGTTCAGGCGAGCGCGTCTCCCGCGCGATTATATACTCGCCGCATGATGCGTTTCTGCGGGGATCGGAGATGCCGAACTACATTACCCTCGGGAATTGGACGGAGCAAGGGATCAAGAACGTGAAGGAGTCGCCCAAGCGCGCGGACGCCGTGACTGCCTTGGCCAACAAACTCGGTGCCAAGATGCAGATCTTCTACACGATGGGGCGCTACGACATCGTGGCCCTGACGGAAGCGCCGAACGACGATGTCGCGATGCAACTCCTTCTCGAAACTCTCGCTTCCGTGAGCGAAGGCTGCGAAGTCTCAGATGAATCGCCGCCGGGAACAAGAGATGATGAGCTTGCGCCCGAGGATCGCACTCACGAGACGACAACGACGCCCCACATCTGGGGATGCGGCGTACAGTGGTAGTAGTAGGTCCCGGCCTGAGAGAAGGCATGGCTCCAGGTCTCGCCCGTGGTCAGAAGAGGCGAACCGAACTGGCCGGTCACATTGCTCGTGACGGTGTGCCCGGTCGTGTCCTTGTTCACCCATGTGATGGTGCCGCCCACCGACACCGTGAAATTCTGGGGGGTGAAGGCCATCGCCATGGTAGGAGCATTCGGCACGATCGTAATATCGGCCCTCGCCGCAGATATGTTGCGGAGGATCACCCCTGACCCGATTGCTCCGACGATGAGGCCCCCCACGACGAAGCCGATTACACCGATCGTCAACAGGCCGCCCGATGAATTTGGCGTCGCGAGATATCGTTTCTGGAGCAGTCCACTCTTCGCGTGGACAACCGAAAGAATCGAGAAGATTGCAACGAGAATGAGGGCGGGGATCCACGAGATGGCCAGCGAGAACGAGGCATCCGCCGGATTCGCGAGACTCGGCCCGAGGAACGAACCGAGAAGAACTAGGAACAGAATGCTCACAACCGCTGTCAGGACTGAGGTCCAGCGTTTGCCCTTGAGACCCAGGTAGGCCGAGACGAAGAAGAGGGCCATGAAAACGAGGAAGATCACGACAAACGGATCGGCGATCGACGCGGGAGAGGCCGCGAGCATCGGCAGTGCGAGGCCGAGGATGACAAGGCCCAAGTAGACGAATCCGCCGAAGATGACCCACAAAGCGAACGGCTTCTGCCGTATGCGGTCCCAAATTCCACTGCTCCCCTCCAACGAATTCCCCCGACCCACCGCATCGTGGGGGGGTACAAGTAGGTTTTGGAACCGGACTCAGGGAGAGCCCGCGGGCGCTCCACGGTGTGGCCGGTCGGCAAATCGTTTTCCGTCCTGCCTCGCTAGTCCGAGACGTTCTGCGTTCCGGTTCGAATCCGGTAGGCGGCGACCTCGTCCAAGTGGCAACTTCGAAGCCCGGTCCCGAGGACATGATCGTGCAGGTCCTTGCGACGGGGTTCGCCGAACGGACCTGGATCTCCTTGAGGAGCCAAGTCGGGCGACCGCGAGACGCTCATCCGAGGTCACGAGACGATGATGACGCCCCACATCTGGGGATGCGGTGTGCAATGGTAGTAGTAGCTCCCGGCTGTGGTGAATGTTTGGCTGAAGGAGGCCCCTGTCGACAACGGTCCGGACTCGAACTGCCCTGAAACGTTGCTCGTCACGGTATGGGAGGTCGTGTCTTTGTTGATCCACGCCACGGTGTCGCCCATGGCAATTTGAAACACCCGGGGGCTGAAGGGAATGGCGGCGGAGGGTGCGCCGGGCACGATCGTGACGTCCGCGGTCCCCGCGGAAATGTTCCGCAAGATGACTCCCGCGCCGATCGCCCCCGCGACCAAGCCGCCAATCACGAAACCGATTAGGGCGAAGGTCAGGATGCCGCCCGTCGATTGCGCGCTCGCGAGGGATCGCTTCAAACGACCACGAGGATCAGCGCAGGCACGCTGGAGAACCCGAGCCAGAAGAACGCGTCAGCTGGATTTGCGATGGTCGACGAGATCTCGGTTCTGTTGAGGAAGAAGAAGACGAGGCTCACGGCGGCGGCGGTGACATAAGCCCAACGCTTCTCCCGCAAGACGAAGACCCCCGCGATGAAGAAGACCGCGACGAAGATGAGGAGTAAAAGTAGGATCCCGCCGCCGAACATGAACCCCATCCTAATCGCGAGGAGCACTATCAGCCCCAAGAGGGCGAGGCCGAGATAGAACACCCCGGCCGCGATCACCCATAACGAGAACGGTTTCTGCTTCAGCCGCGCCCACATACCACGACTCTCCTCCAACGAACCCCCTCTGATCGGGGCAAGCCGTTGCGCTACAAGTACGTTTTGAACGGCCGACTCGGTTTCAGAGAAAGTGGCCGTGCCGCGAAGGAGACGGCGACGCTGGGTCTGATGAGTTTCGGCGAAATCGCGTCGACCGACTCGGATGCGCGCCGTCCGTAGCGCTCGACCGCCCCTGGCGTGCGCTTGGATCTCCGCCTCCGAGCTCCACCGGCGCGCGCATCTCGGGGTCGGACCTGCCAATGCGGACGCGCTTCGCGCGAGCATCCAATCGCCGGTCCAAGCGGAGTCGCATTCGTCGGCTTGACGAGCCACTCGGCCGATGTCAGTTAAGTGAAACGGTTTATCCCGACGGCGGGCCTCCCTTGGCCGATGCGCGCCGTCCGCTTCGCACGTGCAGGCAAAGTCGATGCCGTGAACGTCCCGAAGCCCGAACCGGGGCCCGAGGAGGTCCTCGTGCAAGTCCTTGCCGCGGGCGTGTGCCGCACGGATCTGCATCTCCTCGATGAGATGATCTCAGGAGACCACGAGCCGATCATCCCCGGTCACGAGATTGCGGGCCGAATCGCGAAGATCGGCGATGATGTGTACACGGCGAAGATTGGCGATATTGTCGGAGTACATTTCGAGCAGCCATGTGGCCGGTGCCGGCAATGCCGCCGCCAGAAGACGAACCTCTGCGAAAAGGGGACCACCTTAGGCTTCGACGCGCCCGGCGGCTACGCAGAATTCGTCGTCGCGAAACAGACCACGATCCTGCCGTTGCCGCCGAACTTCGAACTACCCCTGGCCGCTCCCCTCGGGTGCAGCGGCGCTACCGCGTACCGTGCAGTTGTCTCCCTCGGACAAGCGGATGAGGACGATGTCGTCGTCATCATCGGGGCGGGCGGTGTCGGCCTGTCCGCGATTCAAGTCTCGAAGGCATACAACGCCCGCGTAATGGCAGTCGAGCTCCGGGCGGAGGCACGGAAAGCGGCTCTCGACTCCGGCGCTGACCTGGCAGTGGGTCCAACCGAAGCGTCGACCGCGTTTCGAAATTTCGCAGACAATCGTCGCCATCGATTTCGTCGGGACGAAAGGGACGTTCGACCTGGGACGATCTCTGCTTGGTCCGGGAGGTCGGTTCGTCGCCGTCGCCCCCGGATCGGAGGCGATCGAAGTCACGGCAAACGACCTGGTGGACGGAGGCAAGGCGTACCTCGGCGCGTACTCCTCGACGATGGCCGACTTTGCGCGGGCGATCTCGCTCGCCGAGGCGGGCCGTCTCCGCCCCGTCGTCACGCGAAAAGCTCCCCTCGCGAATGCCGCGGAGGTGCTCAACGATCTCCGGGACGGGAAGATCATCGGACGTGCGGTCCTCTTCCCCGGACCCATGCCACTGTGAGTCCAGACCAAAGCGTCTCAAGAAGGTTCATCCGCCGCCCCAGGGTCTCGTCGACGCGCAGGTTATGTCATCTTTCGGACCAGGAAGTGGAACAGGTTCCCTTCCTTCCGCTCATCGATGACCGGTTGCCCGGTCTGGTCCGACCAGCGGACCATCTCGATCGGCGACGTCGGATCATCCGTCACAAGATGGACGACGGCCCCGACCTCGATCCGCGTGAGCAGCTCGTTCAGCTTCGCGAGGACGGCGGAACACTCGATGCCGATCTCGAACATCTCGTGATCCGGGAAGGCCGCGAAGCACCGAACCCGCAAGGCCACGATTTGTTTCGTGAGGAACGGACGCGCGTCCCTGGCCGACTGCAAATCCCGACGTTCTTCCTCGAAATTCGTCGGTTGCAAGCGGGCGAACCATCCGCCGTCGTAGGAGGCGTCGGTTAGCGTCCGAGGCTTCGCGAGGACGTCGGCGTTGACCTCCCGGAGCACTCCGCTGAAGGGCGCGCGAATCGGACCGAAATACTTCCCGCTCTCCAGGAGCCCGACGGCAGCGCCTCGGGCGTACGGGACTCCGAGCGGTTTCGCGGCGACCTTCATCACGGGCCCGGCGAGCGCGGCGAGGATGCTGGTAATCCCGACGATCACGTCCCCCGATTCGAGGGTGCGGGCCCAGACGAGTCCCTCTGGGTCGTAGAGCAGGTCGTCCGGGAACTCGCAGTGCTCGATCTTCATGGAGAAGGTTCCTCGACATGAAGGACATCCGCGAGGAGGAGTTCCGCATCGCCGTCGGATCGGACATTCAGTTCCGGTTCGTCCAAGAGCGTCGTGGCACCGAGAGACAACACCGTTTCACCGTTTACCCGCACAGGCCCGCCGCCGAGGACGTACAGGTAAGCGCCCCGATGCTCTTCGAGAGGGTGCGAGATCTCCTTCCCCGCCTGCAGGAACGAGGAGAATACGCGGGCATCCGAGAGGATCGTCAGGCCATCTCGGTCTTCATTTGCCACGAGCGGGAGGAACCGGTTCGTTCGGTCCGCTTTCTCGACCGCCTTCTGTTCGACCGATGGTTCGAGACCCGGCGCCGAAGGGAGGAACCACATCTGGACGAACCGCATGGGAGCGTCCTTGCGGTTGTTAATCTCGGAGTGCCACATGCCCTGGCCGACCGTCGTGTGCTGGACCCAGCCTTCCTTCAGGACGCCGCCTTCGCCGTTCTCGTCCGCGTGGCGGAACTCGCCGCCCGCGCAGTACGTGACGACTTCGATTTCCCGGTGTGGGTGCAACGGCCACACGGCCCCGGGAGTCAACGTGTCGTCGTTGAAGACCCGCAACGTGCCGAAGCGCATCCACCGCGAGTCGAAGTAGCGGTCGAAGGAGAAATGCCAGCGACCATGACAGGTGCCCCCGTCGATCGGAATGTCGACCTGATGGATCGACGCCGGCTCCCGAACCGTGATCATCGACGATTTGAACGCGTCGGTGGACTTTGAAAGTTTGGGGCACCGCGATTCCGGCACAAATCACCGAAATCATTTTCGGACGGGCCTCGCCTCGCGCTTAGAACGTGCCCTGGCGGCCACGGCCTTCTTCCTCGGCGGATGGGCGCTCCTCGACGCCGTTTATCCGGCGTTCGCGGGCGTCTCTTCGTCGCCAGACGTCGTCTTCATCGGCCTGCGGGCCACGCTGATCACGTTCGCGACCTTGACTCTCCTCCTGATGACGAAATGGATGGCCCGCGGCCCATCCCGCTACGACGCGCTGCTCGTCCTCCCGATCATCGGCTCCCTCGGACTCGTGTGGACCGAGCTCCCGTCGAGGGCGGGAAGTCCGTCGTGGGGCTATGGACTCGCGGCGTCTCAGCAACTCGTCTACGTCGGCGCATCAATTGTCCTCTCGGCTTCGCTGTTTCGAGGCCACACGGACCCCCCGACGGGCTTCCGTCGGAGGTCGTTCTGGACCGTCGGGATCCTGGTCGTGGCGGTCGCCGTTTCCCTGTCCGCGAACCTGTACGCGACCCTGACGTCCGCCTTCGACGAAGGCTGGGCGTCCTCCTCGCTCATCATTGCGGCGGCCGTCGTCCTCGTGGTGATCCTGCCTCTCTCCGGCGAGGACTGGAACAAGGCCTTCCGCGGGGCGGCCGCGATCCGGGAACGCGTCACCGCGATCTACATGTTCTACCGCACCGGCGAGCCCCTCGTCGCCCTAGCGTCGAGCCGGAACCTCCCGATCGGAGCGGAGCAGCTCGAAGGCCTCCTCGCCGTCGTCGGGAACTTTGTGGAGACGAGCGTCCCGCTCTCCCGGGGATACGCAGTCACGGCGATGCGGTACGAGGGACTCGGAATCGTCGCGGTCCGCGGGGAATTCGTCATCGTCGCAGCGGTCTACGACGGGCCCGCGTACGACGCGCTCCGAGGCGAGCTCACCCAGGCCCTGAAGGTCTTCGAGGAACGGAGCT
>WNGR01021887.1_pt1 | contig 14129 bp, 14 predicted proteins | sample 5407581 | NCBI WGS metagenome assembly WNGR01 (sample SAMN13153383, study PRJNA577476) | soil metagenome | isolation source: 80 cm soil or saprolite under Garry oak tree replicate 2 | place: USA:California | collected 2016-06-15
AGCGGTTACGGGCCGTTGTTCCCAGCATAGCTCAGGGCAATCAGCCGACCAATGGTTCAGAGCCCGGACGCCCACCTTAGTTGATCAGTGGGCGGGCCCGGGTTATCACGCGCCGATGACACGCCGACTTCTGCGCGGCTGCCACGGCTGGGCCCGGTCTGGCCCGCTTGACTACATTAGGTGCCGATACGGAATCCATCCGTCACGGCCCTAAGCTAGATCACAGCCAGGCATCACGAGCCAGCGATCAAGCAACGCAGCCCGCGGGAATCTGACACCATTCCCTCCTGGAAGCCGCGCCGTTGGGGTGGACGATGACCGATGTAACCAGTGCCGATTTCTCCGTGGTCGTCTACAGGGAGGACGATGCCTGGGAGGCCGAACTCCTGCCCGCAGCCGTCGCCGAGAATCTGGACGGCCTCATCCACGCCCTGCGCCAGCAGCCGAGCATTGGCGGCACTATCGGCCTGGCCGCCGTGGGCGACGATTTCTTCGTTGCGCTGCGCGTTATCGGCAGCCAGGTTTCTGTGTTCCTCTCCGACCTCACCGCCTCCGTGGACTGGCCCCTCGCCCGTCAGGTGCTGGACTACCTGGATATACCCGTTCCGGACGACGATGACGACCTCGACCAGGTCCTCCCGGCCGGAGACCTCTCGATTTTCGCCGACCTGGGCATCGACGAGATGGATCTGGGGGCTCTGTCCGGCAACCTGGACCTGTTCCCTTACGAGGCCCTGGAGATCATCGCCAGGAAGCTGGGGTTCGGCCATGCGCTGGAGCGTGCCCTGGATGGCGCGCTCGGCCCGTGAGCAGGACGGCCCATGACCTCCGGGTACCTGTCCTCGTTTGAGTCGGCCATGCGGCTGGCGCTCGACCAGGCGGCGGGCCCGCCCGCGGCCGGTGACGGCGCCGACGTGCCCGTGGGCGCCGTGGTGCTGGACGGCGCCGGCGCGGTGGTCGCCGCGGGGCGCAACCGGCGGGAGGCGGACGGCGATCCCACGGCGCACGCCGAGATCGTGGCCATCCGCCAGGCCGCGCTGGCCCGGCACGGCTGGCGGCTGGACGGATGCACGCTGGTCGTAACGCTGGAGCCGTGCACCATGTGCGCAGGAGCGGCGGCCGCGGCCCGGCTGGACCGGCTGGTCTATGGCGCCACCGACCCCCGGGAGGGGGCCGCGGGCTCGCTATGGGACGTGCTGCGCGATCGCAGGCTGCCCCATCGGGTCGAGGTGATCGGCGGCGTGCTGGAGGACGAGTGCGCAGAGTTGCTCCGCCAGTTCTTCCTTCGCCACCGGTAGGTGTCATCCGCGACGGCCAGGCTTGCCTGGCCCGAGCGGATGGCACGCGAGGGCTGCTAGCGGGGTCGCCGCGTGCAGGCGCCAACCACACGCCGGGGGGCTCCGGGGGGTCGCCCCCCCGGGCTAACAGGGCCGGGGGGTTCCGGGGGGTCGTCCCCCCGGGCTAGCACGGTAGGCTCAGCCACGGTGGAGTCGCCTAGTGGCCGAGGGCGCACGCCTCGAAAGCGTGTGAAGGGGCAACCCTTCCGTGGGTTCAAATCCCACCTCCACCGCCAGCGCCGACGGGGGCTCGCCGTCCCCTGAGGCAACGCTCCCGGCGGGGGCCTGAAGGCCGGGCTTTCCTGAGGCTGGAGAACGGCTGCTCAGCCCAGGTCGAGGATGCGCACGTGCAGCACGGACCGTTGGTGCAGGGCCGCCCGCAATGCCCGATGCAGGCCGTCTTCGAGGTAAAGATCGCCTTTCCAGCGGACCACATGCGGGAACAGATCACCGTAGAACGTCGAGTCCTTGGCCAGGACAGTGTGCAGATCGAGCACGTTTTTCGTGGTGATGAGCTGATCAAGCCGGACGGGGCGTGGCGGTATTTCGGCCCATTCGCGAGCGGTCCGCGCATGATCGGGATAGGGCCGTCCCTCTCCGACCTGCTTAAAGATCACCTTACGGAGTCTAGATGAGCCGCCGATGTCCCGCCGGGAAGAGTCCGGGCCGCGGCGGCCTGCGCCAGGGTGGCACCAATAACACCATTAGTCGCATGCGGGACAGGCGTACCTAAGATCGGGCGCTTTGGATTTGGGCGCATCCCGCATCCGTACGCTGTGCCCCGCATCCGGTGCCGCAGGGACCGGCTGCGCCCGTGCAGAGTGATTGCCGCTACTTCGGAGTGATTGCACCAGCACGGCGCGATTGCACCACAGGGAGTGAGCATCACAGGTACTCTGGCCCAGATGTTTACCGCACCTTGTGTCCCACATCGTGGAACTCGAGGGGCTATCGAAGACCAGGAAATCGGCACAACTGAGGCATGAATGTGGCAGTCTGGCTCCGTAATGCCCTGACTCCGCGTTCAAGCCCGCGCGACTTATAGGGGACTTTTGTCATGATTAAGCGGCTTATGCGCGTTCCCATAGCCGCCCTGACGGTCGGCCTGCTAGCCGCGGGCTGCGCCAGCACGAAGGCGACGAGCGGCTCTGCTTCGGCTGGCCCGGTAGAGAAGCACGACCTGACCGTTGCGGCCGTGCCGGCTCTCGACTCCGTCGGCCTGTACATCGCTCAGCAGCGCGGGCTGTTCGCCGCCCAGGGCCTGCACGTGAAGATCGTTCCGGCCATCAGCAGCGAAACGACGATCTCCGCCCAGAGGGCAGGTCACTTCGACGTCACGGTCGGCAACTACGTGTCGTACATCCTCGCCAACGCCACCCAGGGGGCAAAACTCCACATACTGGATGCAGGATCCATCATGGAGCCAGGCGCCCAGGAGCTGGTGGTCCCGGCCGGGTCACCGCTGCACTCCATCTCCCAGCTCAAGGGCAAGACGATCGGGGTCAACGTGCTGCACGGCATCGTGGCCCTGCTGGTCAGCGCGCTGCTGCGGGACAACGGGGTGCCGCCGTCCCAGGTGCATTTCAAGGCCATCCCGTTCCCGCTGATGACCAATGCCCTCAAGGCGCACCAGGTGGATGCCGCAAGCCTGCCTGAGTCGTTCAGCACCACGGCGGAGGAAACGATCGGCGCTCAGCCGTTCGCCGACCTTGACCAGGGCGCCGCGGCCAGCCTCCCGATCAGCGGTTACGTCGTGACCAACGCATGGTTGCGCAAGTACCCGAAGACAGCGGCGGCCTTCAGCCGCGCCGCTGTCGAGGGCCAGAGGATCGCCGACACGAACCCCGTCGCGGTCCAGCAGGCCATGATGACCTTCACCGGTGCGACGAAACAGGTGGCGGCGCTCATGGCCACCCTCAACTATCCGCTGGACACCGATCCGGTCCTGATCCAGCGGGTCGCCGATCTCATGAAACAGTTCGGGGTGCTGAAACAGCGCTACAACGTCATGCCGATGATCCACTGACAGGTGGGCGCGCGGTGAGGTCGGCGGGACGCAGGCGGTACTGCTGCAGCCGCAGGTTGTGGTACTTCTCGGTCTCGCCCACCCATTCCATCCCGATCCGCCGCACGGTCGCCTCGGCGCGCGTGTTGGTCGGCCGCACCACGGCTATGACCTGCTCGATGCCCTGATCGAACGCCCACCGGGCCAGCGCCAGGCCAGTCTCGGTGGCGTAGCCGCGGCCCCACGCATCCGGATGCAGCTGCCAGCCGATCTCGAATTCGTCGTCGGGGGGCAGCGGCAGCAGGGTCGCGCCGCCGATCAGCCGCCCGCTGTCGCGGAGTTCGATCGCCCACCGGCCGGCCGGCGTGATCATGCGCGCGTTCTCGGCCACCCACTGCTGCAGGACCAGGCGCATGGCGGCCTCGTCCTTGACCCGGTCCATCGCCGGGGCCAGCCACCGCGCGACCTCGGCGTCACCGTAGGCGCCCAGCGCCGCCTCGGCGTCGTCGACAGTCCACGGCCTTAGCGCAAGGCGTTCGGTGATCAGCCGCTGAGCCACCGCTTCACGCTACCCGGACGGGACGGGGGCCGATCCTGCGCGTCGTTGTGCAGGAACGGGCCGCAGCCGGTCATCTCGTTGCCGAACGAGGCGAGCCTCGGGCCGCCGGGATGATGCCGCTCGTAGTCCCGTCCGCGCACGGTCAGCGCCATCCGGTACCCGGCCGGGATGACCAGGCTGGTGGGCCAGATCTCGACGTCGGCCTGGTAGATCTCGCCGGGCACGACCGGCCGGATCTCGTCGTGCGCGTGATAGGGCCGGTACTCCCGGCTGAGATCCGGGTCGAGCTTGCGGTGGGACAGGCGCAGCCACCCCTGTGCGAGCGGGGCATGCGGATCGACCGCGCCGCGAAAATCACGTTCGGTCCCGCCCCGCGAGAACACGCGCAGGATGAGAAAAAGGTCGGCATCGGGCCCGCTGGAGGAGACGAAGAGCCGGGCCGCCACCGGACCGGTGATCTCCGTCTGCTGCGTGAGCGGGGGCGCGGTGAAGGTCACGCCCTCGCTGTCGGCCCGGTAGGACACGCGCTGCTCGGTGTCAGCCCGGTCCGTGCTCAGCTCGCTGTGGCCGGCGCTCAGGTACAGCCTGGTCCACTGGGTCCGGGCCAGCGGCCACTCCTGCTCGGCCCGCTCCAGGAATCCGTCGATGGTCCTGACCTGGAGCTGCACCGGCGGCTGCGCGCGCCAGGCGGCCTCGTCCCCCTGCAGGAAGCAGGCGAAGAAGCGCTTCTGCAGGTCGAGTCCGTACCGCGTGTAGAAGTGAGTCCAGTGCTCGAGCCCGTGCACCTCGAGCCACTTGAGCGGCGAGGCGGCCTGGGTGAAGCCCTCGAAATTGCCGCGCGAGTGCAGGCCCTGACCGCCCCAGTTGGCCGCGGAAAGAAGCGGAACGCTGATCCTGGCCCAGTCAGCTGAACGCGAGCGGTAGAAGTCATCGTCGAGCGGATGATCACGTATCTGGGCGCCGAAGTCGGCCCGCCCCCGCTCCAGCTCGTCGTCGCTGAACGTGTCCGGGCCCGCGGCCAGCTCGCCGGTGATCCGGCTCCGCCAGCCCCGCTCGCCCGCGCCGTGCTGGACCGTGATGACCTGCCTCGGGTACCAGTTCTCCCAGAACGTGGACAGGATGCCGCCGTGATGGGTCGCGTCGCGGTAGAAGTCCGCCGCGCCCTCCCACGCGCACATCGCGGCCAGGTGCGGCGGCTGTAACCCGGCGACCTGCCACTGGTTCATCGCGTAGTAGGAGATGCCCGCCAGGCCGACCTTGCCGTTGCTCCACGGCTGCCGCGCCGCCCACTCGATGCCTTCGTACAGGTCACGGGTCTCCCGTGGGGAGAAAGGATCCAGCCGGCCCGGCGACCGGCCTGCACCGCGCGAGTCGACCCTCACGCAGGCGTAGCCGTCGGGCACCCACTTCTCCGGATCGGCGACCTCCCAGTTCTGGTACAGGCCGCTCGATCCGGTTACCACATCGGGATGCTCCCGGGTCATGATCCGCCACTGGTCCGGGTAGCCGTCCTGGAACGCGAGCCCCTTCGCGTACGGCCCGCAGCTGAGGATCACAGGATGGCGGGTGGTGCCGTCCGGCCGGAACACGTCCGCGCGCAGCTGCACCCCGTCGTCCATGGGCACAGGGACATCCCACTCGGCAATCACCGTTTGCCTCCTCAGCCCGGCGCCATCCGCTTGAGGACCTCGTACACGCAGGCCGTGTCATCGTCTCCCCGGCCCTGGGCCAGCGCCGCGCGGTAGAAGACCGACGCGAGCGAGAACAGCGGAGTCGGGGCCCGCAGCCGTTCCGCGAAGGCCGTGATGATCTCGATGTCCTTCTCGAATACCTCGGTCCGCACCGAGGCCTCGTAGTTCCCCGCCACCATGAGCGGTCCGCGGACCTCGAACATGCGCGAGGTGCCCGCGCCGTCGCCCACCGCCTCCAGCACCGTGGCGAGATCAAGCCCGGCCTGGCCGGCCAGCAGCAGCGCCTCGGCCGCGGCGACGTTGTGCACCGCGACGAGCAGGTTCGCGATGAACTTCATCTTCGACCCGTTGCCGAACGGGCCGAGATCGTGGACAGCGCGGGTCATGGCCGCGGCGACCGGTGCCGCCTGCGCCTTGGCGGTCTCATCACCGCTCAGGTAGGCCACGACATCCCCCCGCCTGGCCTGCTCGCCGGTGCCGCTCAGCGGGCTGTCGAGCAGGCTGACGCCATGCGCCGCCAGGACCCGCCGCGCGCCTTCCTTGACCTCGATGGGCAGCGTGCTCGTCTCCAGGACGACCAGCCCCGCCGCGGGCGCCGCGATGAGGCCGTTGTCGCCGCGGACCACCTCGTGCAGGGCCCGGGCGCTCGGCAGCGACGTGACCACGACCTGCGCCTGCGCGCCGACATCCGCAGCGCAGTCCGCTGGCTTGCCGCCCGCCGTGGCGTGCTCGGCGAGCCGTTGCGGGGCGATGTCGTACCCGATGACCTCATATCCCCCGCGCAGCAGGTGGCCGCTTAGCGCGGAGCCCATCACCCCGAGCCCCACGAAGCCGACAGGCCCTAATCGCGACATCTCACAGCTCCCGTAGCAACTGCCCGCTTTTGGGACTATTGCAACATACGCTGCCTTCCGGGGAAAGGGCCGCCCTGATACGGTCAGATCTCCCTGGTACGGCCCGGTGCCGCTTCCCTGGCGCCAGCGGTCATCCCGCCGCCCCGCTGCTCCGGTGCCGGTCACGGCGGGTTCGAGCGAGAACCACGGTCCCGCAGCATGGCCTTGGACAGCTCGCCGAGCTTCCGCAGCGCGGGCGAGGAACTGGCGACATAGGAGTCGATCAGCGCGACCACCGCCGCCAGGTCGCTGCCCGTCTGCCCGTCCGGGGGCGGGGCGGTGCCCTCATCGCGGCGAGCCGCCCAGTCCGCCATGGCTTCGGCGATCTTCTCGAGCCGCGGGTCCGCGGGGTCCCAGGTGAGGGCCTCATCGCCGGCGAGGTACAGGCGGCGGAACTCCGGGTCGGCCATGGCCGCCTTCTTCTCCTCGACCCACCCCAGGGCCAGTTCCGGTGACAGCGCCATTCCCAGGATCCAGCCGTCTCGCTCGAGCTGCACCGCCCGCTCGCTGACCCCCAGCCCGCGCAGGTCATCGAGGAGCTCAACGACCTCGTCCGGCAGGAACAGCCGCTCACCCCCGGCGAGCTCGGCGATCCGGCGGCGGTGCTGCGCGAGCTCGCGGATCTTCTGCTTCAGCGCCACGTCGATCTCGGTGATCGCGCCGGTGAACTCCGCGGGATCAGCGCTGAGCAGCTCCTGGATGCGGCCCAGGGGCACCCCGGCGTCGGCCAGGGTCTTGATCCGGATCAGGTCGATCACGGCCTGCGCGCCGTACCGGCGGTAACCCGAGGCGTCCCGTTCCGGCTCGGCGAGCAGGCCCCGCTGGTGGTAGTGCCGGACGGCGCGCACCGTGACCCCGGCATGGGCCGCGAGCTGGCCTATGGTGAGGTCAGGCATGACGGCTTCCCCGTCTCGGGGCGATTGAGTGTGCTGCGCATTTAGCGTAAAGGCCCTTCGCTTGATTAGCGTGCCGGAGGACGGTTGTACAGCCTGCGGGCCCACAGGTACCCGGCCAGGGCCAGGACGGCGCACCAGGCGACCGCGAGCACGGCGCTGTGGCCGATGGGGGTTCCGGTCAGCAGCCCGCGCAGCGTGTCGATGACCGGGGTGAACGGCTCGTTCTCGGCGAACCAGCGCACGCCGGCGGGCATGGAGCCGGTGGGGATGAAGGCGCTGCTGACGAACGGGAGGAACGCGGGCAGGAGCGCGAGGCTGTTCGCCCCGGCGGGGGTCTTGGCCAGCAGCCCGAACGCCACCGTCAGCCAGGTGAGCGCGACGGTGAGCATCGCGAAGACCCCGGCGGCCGCGATCCATTCCACGGGCCCGGCGGAGGACCGGAAGCCCAGCAGCAGCGCCACTCCGATGACCAGCACGCCGCTGATCATCGTCCATGATGCCCTCGGCCATGTCGGTGCAGACGTTCACCGCGGTCCCCTCGGCCGCGAAGCCGGCGGTCATCACCAGGATGCCGGGGGCGAGGTAGTCGATGTAGCTGGCTCCGCCCGCCGAGGCGCCGAGGCTGGCGGCCAGGGCGTGGCCGAAGATGCCGGCGAACAGCAGCAGCAAGATGATCGGCACCGACATGCCACTGATGGTCATCATGGGGAAGCGCAGCGCGTGCCGGACGTCGCGGCGCAGCATGGTGGCCGAGTCGCGCGCGGCCAGGGAGACGGTGCTCATTGCGGGTTGTCCTGTTCTGTGCGGGGATGGCCGGTGAGGGCGAAGAAGACGTCGTCGAGGTCGGGGGTGTGCACCGACAGCCCGCCGATACCGATCGCCTGCTCGTCCAGCCGGTCGAGCAGGGTCTTGAGGGACCGGACGCCGCCGTCGTAGGGGACCTGCAGCGTGAGTGCATCCGCATCGGGCGACGCCGTGCCAAGAGCGCGGGCGGCCGCGCCCAGCCCGTCCGCGTCGCTGAACTGCAGCAGGATGTGGCCGCCGGGGATCAGGCGCTTGAGCTCGCCCGGGGTACCTTCGGCGACCAGCTTGCCGTGATCGAGGACCGCGATCCGGTCGGCAAGATGGTCGGCCTCCTCCAGGTACTGCGTGGTCAGGAAGATGGTCACGCCGCGGGAGACGAGGTCGCCGATGATCTGCCACATGGTGCGGCGGCTGCGCGGGTCGAGGCCGGTGGTCGGCTCATCGAGGAAGATGATGCGCGGCTCGCCGACCAGCGTCATCGCGAGGTCGAGCCGGCGTCGCATGCCGCCCGAGTAGGTCGCGGCCATCTTCCTGGCCGCATCGGCCAGATCGAACCGGTCGAGCAGGCCGGCGGCGCGCCGCCGGCCCTCGGCCCGGTCCAGGTGGTGTAGGTCGGCCATGAGGACCAGGTTCTCCTGGCCGGTGAGCAGGTTGTCCACCGCGGAGAACTGGCCGGTGACGCCGATCGCGGCGCGGACCAGGCCGGGTTCGGTGTCCACGTCATGGCCGGCCACGCGGACGGTGCCGGCGTCCGCGGGGAGCAGGGTGGACAGGATCTGGACCGTGGTGGTCTTGCCGGACCCGTTGGGGCCAAGCAGGGCGTAGACCGTGCCCTCGGCGACGTCGAGCTCGATGCCGTCGAGCACCAGGTGATCACCGAAGGACTTGCGCAGTCCCGTGGTCACGATCGCCGGCTGGGCGTGTTCGGTGGTTGCGGTCCCCTCGGGTGGGGTGTCCAGCTTCATCATGAATCCATGCTGCAACCCTGACGCTGGGTCAAGGTCAACCCGAATTCTGACGGCGCCGGTTACCGGGCGCTGAGCAGGACTCCCACCATGACGACGCGCCCGGCCGAGCGGTTCTGCCAGTCGTGCGGGACGCCTGGCTGCTGGACGACCGAGTCCCCGGGGCCGAGCGTAACCTCGGCATCCCCGATGACCAGCGTCACCTCCCCGCGCAGGACGGTGACGTAGTCCAGCGTGTCGGTGGCGTGGGCGTCCTGGAAGCCCTCATGCTCGGCGCTGAGCTCGCCGTCGCCCGGGCCGCTGTCGCTTCCCGCGCCGTCCTCGCCCGGCGCGATCTCGACGATCCGGAAGCAGGCGCCGCCCGGAGGAGGCTCGAGCGCCCATTCGCGGGTTGACGTATCGGCGTCGGTTGCCTTGACCGGGCTCCGGTCCGATACCCAGAGCTCGGTCGTGGTGTACCGGCCCGCATGAACGACGGTGGGCGGCTGGCCCTGCCGGATGATCGCGGGGTTGCCGTTCTCGTCGTACCCGGTGACCACTCTGTTCACGGGCGATCCCTCCCCAGCGGGCGTTATGCCGGTTGCGGGACCGTACCACGGAGGGCTTGCCTGGTCACGACCGGAATGCGATCCTCAGCCATGACCTCAATTCGTGCGCGTAACGGAGGCAATGCCCGATGACGTACCAGGTAGTCAACCCGGCCACCGGCAAGCTGGAGAGCGAGTTCCCGACGGCGACCGACGCCGAGATCAGCGACGTGCTGGCCCGGGCCGAGCGAGGCTACGCGTCATGGCGGCGCACCTCCAAGGCCGAGCGCTCGGGCATGCTGCACCGGGTGGCCCAGATCTACCACGACAGGGCCGCCGAGCTGGGTCCGATCATCACCCGCGAGATGGGCAAGACCACCGCCGAGGCCAGCGGTGAGCTAGACATTGTCGTCGACATCTACCGGTACTACGCCGACCACGGGCCGGACCTGCTCAAGGACCAGCCGCTGGAGTCCAACACGCCGGGGGCGGCCTGGGTGCGGAGGTCCCCGATCGGGCCGGTGCTGGGCATCATGCCGTGGAACTTCCCCTACTACCAGGTGGCCAGGTTCGCCGCCCCGAACCTGATGATCGGCAACGTGATCGTGCTCAAGCACGCGCCGCAGTGCCCCGAGTCGGCCCTGGCCATGCAGCAGATCTTCCGTGACGCCGGGCTGCCTGAGGACGCGTACATCAACGTCTTCGCCACCAACGACCAGGTGGCCACCATGATCGCCGACCCGCGCATCTGCGGTGTCTCGGTCACCGGCAGCGAGCGGGCCGGCACGGCCGTGGCCGCCGTGGCCGGGCAGAACCTGAAGAAGGTCGTGCTGGAACTCGGCGGCTCGGACCCGTTCATCGTGCTCGACGGCACGGACATCGCCAGCGTGGCCAAGGCCGCGGTGGCCGCCCGGATGGAGAACGGCGGCCAGTCCTGCAACGCCTCCAAGCGCATGATCGTGGTCGACAGTGCCTACGACGACTTCACCAGGGAGTTCACCGCGGGGATGGCCGCCCAGGTTACCGGGGACCCGGCCGATCCGGGCACGACCTACGGGCCGCTGTCCTCTGAGCTGGCCGCCCAGCGGCTGATGGAGCAGATCGACGACGCGGTCAGCAAGGGCGCGACCGTGCACCTCGGCGGGCACCGCGTGGACCGGCCCGGTGCCTTCGTGGAGGCGACCGTGCTGTCCGGGGTAACCCCGGAGATGCGGGCCTACAGCGAGGAGCTGTTCGGCCCCGCCGCGGTGATCTACAAGGTGGCCGACGCCGACGAGGCCGTCGAGCTGGCCAACAGCAGCGCCTACGGGCTGGGCGGCGCGGTGTTCAGCAACGACGAGGCACTCGCCATGAACGTGGCCGACCGGCTCGACGTCGGCATGGTGTGGATCAACCAGGCCGAGGGCGGCGGCGCGGAGCTGCCCTTCGGCGGCACCAAGCGTTCCGGCGTCGGCCGCGAGCTCGGGCCGCTCGGCATCGACGAGTTCGTCAACAAGAAGCTCATCCACACCACGCCCGACTGACGTCCGGCGGGCTCGGCGCTCCGGAGGTCACTGGCCTGAAGCCGGGCAGTACCGGCTCAGACTGATGCCAATCATCTTGACTGAAGCGTGCCAATCACTTTGACTGATGCCAATCATCTGACATCAGTGAGGAGTGGTGGCCATGTCCTCCCTTGCTGCGAACAACTCGGACATCCGCATCCACCGTGTCCGTGCCGTCGCCGCGAGCACCGTGGGGACCACCATCGAGTGGTATGACTTCTTCCTGTACGGCACGGCCGCGGCCTTGGTCTTCCCGAAGGTGTTCTTTCCCGGCAGCGCGCCGTACACCGGCGTGATGCTGTCGTTTACCACGCAGTTCGTCGGGTTCGCGGCCAGGCCGATCGGGGCCGCCATCTTCGGTCACACGGGTGACCGGATCGGCCGCAAGGCGACGCTGATCGCCACGCTGCTGCTGATGGGGATCGCCACGGCATTGATGGGTGTGCTGCCCAGCCATGCCGCGATCGGCATCGCCGCTCCGCTCCTGCTCGTCCTGCTGCGGATACTTCAGGGCATCGGCGTCGGCGGCGAGTGGGGCGGGTCGGTCCTGCTGTCCATGGAATGGGGTTCGCAGCGCCGCCGCGGCTTCGCGGCCAGCTGGCCCCAGGTCGGCGTGCCCCTGGGCCTGCTGGCGTCGACCGGCATGGTCAAGTGGATGAGCGCCGCGACCGGTGCCAGCTTCGATACGTGGGGCTGGCGAGTGCCGTTCCTGGCCAGCATCGTGCTGGTCGGGATCGGCCTGTACGTGCGGCTGCGGGTGCTGGAGAGCCCGGCGTTCAGCCAGGTCAAGCGCGAGAACGCGATCGTGCGCCTGCCGGTCTGGCAGGTCCTGAAGGAGCAGCCCCGCGAGGTGATCACGTCGGCGTTCGTCCGCATGTCCGAGCAGGCACCCTTCTACCTGTTCGTCACGTTCGTGCTCACCTACGGCACCGACCACCTCGGGCTGTCCCGGGACTCCCTGCTCAACGACACCCTGGTCGCGGCAGCGTTCGGGCTCATCAGCGTCCCGCTGTTCGGCTTCCTCTCCGACCTGATCGGCCGCCGCCTGATGTACGGCATCGGCATCGTCTGCCTGGGACTGTACGCGTTTCCCTACTTCGGCCTGCTCAACACCAAGACCGCCGGGCTGGTGCTGCTGGGCATCGTCGTCTCCCTCTTCTGCCACGACATGCAGTACGGCCCCCAGGCCGCGCTGATCGCCGAGACCTTCGGCCCCACGACGCGGTACAGCGGGGCCGGGCTCGGCTACCAGCTGGCGTCGGTCATCGCGGGCGGGCCGGCCCCGCTCATCGCCACCGCGATCTTGAGCGCCACCGGCTCCAGCACCTGGATCAGTGTCTACATGGTGGGCTGCTGCGTGATCGCGATGGCGGCCCTGCTCCTCATGCCGCGCCGGTCCGTGGGGACGGCACCGTCGCGATTCGACCAGGCAGTAGACGAGGGCGTGATCGCCGAAACCGCAGCCGAGACCTCCCCGGCCTGACCATCCGGCGGGGTCAGGCGCTCTCGCCTCGGATGAGAACGGCGTCGAGGACCTCACCGTCATCGTCCGGGGCGCCGCCGACCTGGCGGATGACCTGGTCGATGAGCCGGGTGGCGATCTCCGCGAGCGGCATGGCCGCGGTGGTCAGCGCGGGTGCGAGCAGGCGTGAGACAGCGCTTCCGTCGAAGCCGGTGACGGCGAGGTCCGCGCCGATGCGCATCCCGGCCCGGTTGGCGGCGGCGTAGCATGCCGCGGCCAGCACATCGCTGCCGGCGACGACGGCAGTAGGCCGGTCTGATGGCCGGAGCAAGGCGGCCACCGTGGCTTGGGCTTCCGCGGCATCTACCGCGGTGTGGACCATTGCCGCAGGCCGCCCAGCCGCTGCCATGGCATCGTGATAGCCGGCTTCTCGCTCGACGTCCCACCGTCCTTGCGGGGTGTAGCCGAAGTAGGCGACGTCGGTGTGCCCGCGCGTGAGCACGTGGGCGGTGACATTGCGGATCGCAGCGCGGTTGTCAATGTCCACCCAATGCTGCGGCAGGGGAGGGTCAATGCGCCCGAAGCACGAGAAAGGGATCTGCCGCTCGGCCAGGAACTCCACCCGCGGGTCGCCTTCGTCCACCCTGGCGAGCACGAAGCCGTCGACGGATTTCGTCCGCACGAGATCGCCAATGGCCTCAAGCGGGCGGCCGTAGCTGCCGGTAACGAGGACCTGGTGCTTGCGCTGCCGCGCTGCGGCCACTAGGAACGCAAGGAACTCCAGCATGATCGCGTTATCAGGGCGAAGCTCAACGTCCGGTATCGGGTAAGCGATCCGGTAGGTCCGGCCGGAGCGCAAGCTGGCGGCTCCCGTATGGGGCACGTAGCCGAGCTGCTCGATCGCGGCCAGGACCCGGTCCCTGGTGGCGCTGGCGGCCCGGCCACGACCACGGACGACGTTGGAAACGGTCTGCCGTGACACCCCCGCAGCCTGCGCCACGTCGCCAATCGTGGCTCGCGAGGCCGCGCCCGGCCGGACCGGGGTGGGACGTTCCTCAGAAGTCTTCATTATCACCATTTTGACAGCCTTAGCCAGAAGGAGGTGATCCTAGCCACAGGGTGATCGAACGTTCAACCTAGCGGTCGGCCTGGGCTAGCCCGGCCACCGGCAGCGAGCCACTTATGGTTGTGCCGAGCCCGGGCACGGAGTGAATGCGGAGGGTGCCGCCCACCGCGGCCAGCCGGTCGGCCATGCCCTGCAGGCCGGTGCCATGGGGCACCTTCGTGGTGTCGAAGCCGCCCCCATCGTCGGCGATGGTGAACTCGAGGTGGCCGTCCGGGCAGGACAGGGCCACAGTGGCCCGGGAGGCACGGGCATACTTCGCCACGTTCTGCAGCGCCTCCAGGATGCAGAAGTACGCGGTGGCCTCATCGTCCCGCCGGTAG
>WNGR01005095.1_pt1 | contig 14123 bp, 16 predicted proteins | sample 5407581 | NCBI WGS metagenome assembly WNGR01 (sample SAMN13153383, study PRJNA577476) | soil metagenome | isolation source: 80 cm soil or saprolite under Garry oak tree replicate 2 | place: USA:California | collected 2016-06-15
TGCAGGCTGCGCTGACCTGGGTGCGTTCGAACGCCAAGTCGCTCGATCTCGACGAAGACCTGCTGAAGGACTCCGACCTGCACATCCACGTGCCGGCTGGCGCGATCCCGAAGGACGGGCCGAGTGCAGGCGTGACAATGGCGACGGCGCTGGTTTCGCTGCTGACCGACACTCCGGTGCGTCCTCTGCTGGCGATGACAGGCGAGATCACGCTGAGCGGGAACGTGCTTCCGGTCGGCGGCATCAAGGAGAAGTTCCTTGCTGCCAAGCGAGCCGGCGTTCGCGATGTGATTCTGCCGACGGACTGCAAGCAGCAGGTGGATGAAGACCTGCAGGCGGACCAGTTGGATGGCGTCACTATCCACTACGCAAGCCGCATCGAGGATGTGCTGGCGATCGCGCTGCCGAAGTCGCCGCGCGAGGCGGTTGAGGATGAGGTTGTCCGCGAGGAAGTGCTCAGCGCTGCGGGTTGATTCAAGGCGAGCAAACATGGGGCGGCCACGAGATTTCGTGGCCGCTTTTTATTGTCCGGCTTGGGCCTTACTGACTCTGGCCCCCTCCCACGCCAGCCGGAATGTATTTGCAATCTGCTTCGCCCGCTTCGCCGTGCTCATTGGGCGCGGAGTCTGCCAGGCAGAGGTGATGCACGAGAAGATCGTCGGCTGCGGCGGCGATGATGTTGTGACCACGGGTGGTGGGATGGAGGTCATCCCAGAAGAGGTAGGTGTCCGGGTTGAGAGGATAGACGCCCTGAGAGATTGAGGTTACATTCACCAGCCCGAAGGTCGAAGGCGAGGCGATGATCGTAGTGAAGAGGGAAAAGACGTCGAGTGGAAACAGGCGCAGGTGCTTTCCAGGGTTGGCGTCGTGCACAATCCCGAGTCCGGCGGCGAGGGTGTTGTTGTAGAGGATGCTGGCGCCGGTGACAGAAATCGACGTCGCGGGAAAGCCATTGAGCCGCGGGACGGCTCCCAGCGGAGGCAGGTTGGGGACGACGATCTGGTTGGCTCCGGCAGCGATAAGGCGCTCGACATTCGCAGCCTGCCTGACGGCTGCGTTCACGACATCCGCCGAGGACCTGGCATTGAGAACGTCGATGGCTCCGCCCCACACGATAAACAGAGTGTTGTTGTTGATCTTCGGGTGAGTGGCGAGGTAATCGGTGATCTGCTGCCCGATGTTCTCCACGTTGACCGAGTAGAAATTGGACGGCCCGAAGGACCAGACGGCGGTTCCTCCGGCAGTTGTTGCGAAGCCGTAGGCGTAATCGGTCCCGCCGTCGAGCGAGTTCTTGATGGTGGGGCTGGACGGAAGCATCGCTGCAAGCTGTTCAACCCAGACTCCCTGGTAGTTGAGCGCAAACGGGAAGGTGTCGATGCCGTCGGTAAAGCGGCCGTCCGTATAGTCGGCAACCGGGCCCGGGACACGAATCCCGTATTTGGTTTCGGTCAGCTTCGCGTTGTTGCCGGAGTCCGAAAGCGAATCGCCGAAGACGACGATGGAGTTGTAGGTCTGCGCATGCGAGAAGGTGGAATGCGACAGCACCAGGAGAAGGGCGGGCAGTAAGGCGAACCGGCGAAGTTGCATCGTTGAATCTCCTTTGGGTAGAGAGCGGCGCGGCAGACAGTTTGGTACAAACTCGGCGCAAGTCTTGAACGAGATCATGATTGTGTTGCCTCGGAGTGACGATATGGTATGACTCGGTTTCATTGAAAGCAAGCCGGATTTGAAAAGTGTGCATAGCCCCAGCCTTGCGGGTATTCTGGGCGGATGCGAGTTCGGGTGCTGTATTTCGGAGTTCTGCGCGAGCTGTTCGGGGTTCCGGATGAGGTCGCCGAGCTGTCCGATGGGGCTATGGTCGGCGATCTGCTCCGACATTTGCGGGTTCGCACGTCTAATACTGGGATGGGCGATAAGGCGGCATTCGGTCTGGACGACCGGCTTTGGCGGAGTCTCGCGGTGGCGGTGAACCGGGAATACGGTTCGCTGTCGGTGGGGTTGCGCGACGGCGACGAGGTGGCATTGCTTCCGCCGGTAAGTGGCGGATTACGCGCACGAGAGCGAGCGCTATGAAGATCGAGATTGTGGATGCGCCGATCCCGGCGGAGACGATCGTTTCCGGGATGAAGGCTGGCGGAGACGGCGCGGTGTGTGTCTTCGACGGCATTGTGCGCGACAACACGCGGGGCCGGCGAACGCTCTATCTCGACTATGAGGCGTATCGCGAGATGGCGCTCGAGCTTATGCAACGGCTGGCGACAGAGGCGATCGAGAAGTTCGGCGTGCGCGACGTTGCGATCGTCCACCGGCTGGGGCGGCTGATGGTGGGCGAGACGAGTGTGCTGATTGTGGTCGCGTCGGCGCATCGTGGGGCGGCGTTTGACGCTTGCCGATGGCTGATCGACACGCTGAAGAAGACCGTTCCGATCTGGAAGAAGGAGACGTTCGCGGACGGCGCGGTGTGGGCCGACGGCGAGCCGTTTCCCGACGAGATTGCCGTACACGGACGAGGTGTTGCGGGATGAAAGCGGCTGCAGCATTGCTGGTGACCTTTCTGTGGTTGGCGGCTTCGATTGCGCCGGTTCAGGCGCAGGAGACGCAGGCCGAGCCGACTCCAGTCTCGCCGGCGCCAAAGACACCGAAAGAGCCGCCTGCTGAGCCGCAAAAGAAAGCTGCGCCCATCGAGCGGCGAGCTTCGCGTCCTAGCACGGGTTCGACGGAGCCGGAAGCCGGGCCGCTGACGAAGACTGGCTCGGGGCAGACGACTACGGAGCAGCCGGTAAACCGCGGCGGCGATGTGGCGACGATCCGGGTGAAGACGCGGCTGGTGAACGTCGCGCTGAACGTAGTCGATGCGAAAGGCTCACCAGTCGGCGGGTTCGAGAAGAAGGATTTCCAACTCTTTGAGGACGGCAAGCCGCAGACGATTGCGGTGTTCGAGCGCGAGGCGACCAGCCCGCTGTCGATTGTGCTGGCGATCGATTCGAGCGAGACGGTGTTGACCAGCGACCGGCTGGAGCGCGCGGCGGCGAAGCATTTTGTCCACGCGATTCTGCGTGAACAGGACGAGCTCGACCTGATGGACTTCTCCGACACGGTGCGCGAGATTGTGCCGTTTACGAACCAGGCGAAGCGGATTGAGCAAGGGCTCGGCCAGTTGCAGCAGGGCGACGAGACGGCGCTTTACAACGCGATCTATCTGGCCAGCGAGCGGCTTGCGGCTACGTCGCAGGCGGCCAACCGGCGGCGTGTGCTGGTGATCATCTCGGACGGCGGCGACTCGATCCATGGCGGCGAACGCTACGAGGACGCGATCGAACAGGCGCAGCGCGCGGGCGCAATCATCTATTCGATTATTATCGTGCCGGTTGCAGCCGATGCGGGGCGCAATACCGGCGGCGAACACGCGCTGATCCAGATGGCCGAGGACACGGGCGGCAAATTTTACTACGTTGAGGATCCATCGGACCTGGAGCCGGCGTTTCGGCACGTTTCCGACGATCTACGGACGCAGTATCTGCTGGGGTATTACGCTCCGCAAGCGGGTGGCGACACGGCGTTCCGGCGGATCAGGGTGAGGCTGACGGACGGGGCGCGTGGCGAGGGATATTCGCTGCGCTACCGGACGGGATACTTTGCGGACGCGCGTTGAGTATTTTTGTCGATGGTCAGGCTTTTATATATCGGGCCTTCAGCCCTAAGTACTCTCCCCCGCACCATCCTAGCCATGCCGCAGGCTCAATCTCACCCTTTCTCTTAGGGTTCTTCAAATAATCCAACTTTCTTGCGTCTGGAAGGGCTGCGCTTGCGTTGTTGTTTATCGAGGGCGGCGTGCGCCAGTCTTTGCTTACGCGGGAACCTGCCTCCGCTGCAGTGCATAAAGGGAGGTTGGGTATGCGACCAGAAGGTGGGACGGCACAGGTGAGGTGGATGCGGGTGGCGATTGCTCTCGCGGTAGCGCTGACAGTGTCGTGCGCAAGGCTGGGCACGGCGCATGCGCAGGGTGCGGCGAGCAGCGGCGAGACGACGCCGAAGATGATGGCGAAGGATGCGGACCCAGACTGGGAGGTCGCGACGGTGCGGCCGGGCGATCCGAATGGCACGATAGCCCACATCAACATCAGTGGGCGGCATGTGATGGTGGAAAACGAGCCGGTGGAGGTGATGCTGCGGTTTGCGTACGGTGTTCAGCACAGCCAGATTGTCGGCGCACCGGAGTGGGTGAAGACGGAACGATGGGATGTGACTGGAGTGCCGGACGCAGAGGGCAAACCCGACCTGCCACAGTTCCAGAGCATGATGCGGAAGCTGCTGGCGGAACGGTTTGGGCTAAAGTTGCACCGAGAGCAACGCGAGATGCCGGCGTTTGCGCTGACGGTGGCGAAGGGCGGGCCGAAACTCGAGAAGAGCGCGGGCGATCCGAACGGGGGGCCAGGCAGCGATGGCAGTGTATCGAATGGGGTTGAGACCCATCGGTACACGAACGCATCGATGCCGGAGCTCGCGCTGATGCTGATGATTTATGGAGACAGGCCGATTGTGGACCGGACCGGATTGCAGGGTCGGTACGACATTCAGCTGCGATGGGCGAGGGACGAGGCGGCCGCGACAGGAACGGATGCGCCGCCGGGGTTGTTCACGGCGATGCAGGAGCAACTGGGGTTAAAGCTGGAAGCGGTGAAGGCTCCGGCGGATGTGCTGGTGGTGGATAAGGTGGAGCGGCCGAGCGCGAATTAGAACGCGGGGTGGTTTACATCCCACCCATCGCAGAGTGCGCGATGGATGGGGCACCCGGGCTGTGGCGGTGGCGAATCGGGTAGGATGAGGAGAAGCGAGCGAGTGGGAGGGGTGTCATGGTGGGGATGCAGCCCGACAGGAACGCTTCGTTGCCCGATCGGAAGGGGATCGCGGTATCCCTGGCGATCCATGCGATTGTGCTGATTGTGGGCGGTGGGTTTCTGCATCGGTCGCTGAAGCTTGCGCCTTACCGGTTGCCAGGGACAAAGGATGGATTGCAGTCGCTGACGTACTACTCGCCGGGGAGCACGCAGGTGTCGCGGAGTGAGATTGCGGCGAAGGTGAAGCCGCAGAAGCCGGCGCCTGCCGTGCACTCGGCGATTGCGCCGGTGAAATCCGAGCCTGCGGCCGCTCCAAATACTGATCGGGGTGTTGGAAGTTCAGGCCAGAGCGGGTTGGGCGATGGCAACATCACGATTGCGATGCAGAAGTACTTTCCCTATCCGAAGCCGAGTTTGTCCGGCCTGCCTCGCGGGGCCGCGGGCGATGTGATCCTGACTGCGGTGATCGACGAGCATGGGAAGATTGCAGAGCTGAAACTGCTGAAGGGGCTGGGGTCGCCGATCGACGATGAGGTGATTCAGACAGTGGATCAGTGGGTGTATACGCCGGCGATGAAGAATGGGGTCCCGGTGGCGAGTGTGCAGGAACTGCATTTTCACTATGAGCGGCGGGGGTAGTGCTGCTTTCCTGGATTTGCGGCGGCTATTGTGAGCCCTCTGCCAATGGCGGGCTGGGGGGGACGCGGGGCGTGAGTTTGCGGATCAGGAATTCCTGAATCAGGTTCTGGACCGCGCCTATGCTGATGCCGATGGCGGTGCCTTCGAAGGTGGTGGTTGCGGTGCTGCGATTGGCGGCGGGATAGTAGAGGTTGGAGAGGCCACCGGCGGCCATGCCGCCGAGGACGGCGGAGTAGTTCGGCTGCCAGTGCTGGTTGTCGCCTTTGCACATCACGGTGCTGGCCATAGCGTAAAGCGCGCGCGAGCGGACGCTGCCAGTGCCTTTATAAAAATACCGTGGGTCCTGTTTGAGGAGGATGGGTAGGAGGTCGTTGCCGAGGAGGTTGGCAATGAAGAAGGTTCCATATCCGGCCGCATAGCGTTTTGCATAGCCTGAGGCTCCGAGTTCCCAATCGTAGGTGTGATTCTCCTGCTGGATGCCAGCGGCGACTCCGACCAGCGCGAAGTTGACGGGATCGATCGCGTTCTTGAAGGCGAGCTCGGATTTCTGCTTTGGTGTGAGTGGGACGGGATTGGGTAGGTAGCTGACGTAGAAGTTGGGGATGACGCCGAGGACGCGCTGCTTCTCTTCCAATTTGACCTGGGCTTCGGCGACCTCGTCCGGCGAGGCGGTGACCTCGACGTTGGTGGTGGTGGAGGCGCCGAGCGCGGTGATGTGGAGGTCTGCGCTTTCGCCGGGGTGGAGCACGCCGGACGATTGCTGCGATGCGAACCCGCTGGCGGCGACGGAGAGCTTGTAGCCGCCGGGAGGGAGGTTGGGAAAAGTAAAGCGGCCGTCGGCGGTGGTGGTGGCGGCGCGGGCGGGGGAGTTGTCCGGCGTGAGGGTGATGCGCGCGCCGGAGATGGCGGCTCCGTCCTTGTCGGTGATTATGCCGGTGATGGCGGCGGCGATTTGCGTGGGGAGTTGAGGACTGGGCGCGCTGGGTAATTCGTCGGCGAAAACGAGGTGCGTTATAGCGAGGAGAGCGAAGGACAGGGTGAAGGTTCGAAGGGGGCGGCGCGTTGAGAGATTGACTGGATACATTCGAGGTAGGTGATGAATAGACGCATTTGGGCGGAGTTCAGTTGCCGGGAAAGGAAGGCAACGCGAAGGTTGGGCGGCCAAGTTCTGTAGTGCTAGGGTGGAAGGAAGGAGATTGAGATGAAGCGGTTTGAGTTTGCGCATGTGGCTGAAGGGATTGCGAGACAGGCAGGGGCTTTGCTGCGGGATTTTTATGCAAAGGGCGTGGAGACCGAGTACAAGGGCGATGTGGACCTGGTGACCGAGGCCGACCGTGCGAGCGAGGCGCTGATTCGCGAACGGTTGAAGGCGGCGTTTCCTAAGCACGGGATCTATGGCGAGGAGGGGACGCGGGATCAGATGGACAGCGAGCTTCGCTGGTATGTGGACCCGCTCGACGGGACGACGAACTTTGCGCATGGGTTTCCAGCATTTTGCGTGATTCTGGGGTTGGAGCGAAGGGTGGCCGGGCTGAATGCGGGACAGGACGGGGAGATGGTGGCCGGGGTAATCTACGACCCGCTGCGGGACGAGATGTTTTCCGCGGAGCGCGGGCGGGGCGCGTTTCTGAATGGGCGGGCGATCCATGTTTCGAAGACGGCGAAGTTGCAGGAGTCGCTGACGGCGACTGGATTTCCTTCGCATAAGCGGCATGTGTCGCCGAATATTCATTTTTATCAGGAGATTACGCTGCGGTCGCATGGAGTGCGGCGGGCGGGGTCGGCGGGGCTGGATATGGCGTATGTAGCGTGCGGGCGGCTGGATGGATTCTGGGAGTTCCATCTGAATCCGTGGGATACGAGCGCGGGGTATTTGATGGTGGAAGAGGCGGGCGGTTCAGTGACGCGGTTCGATGGCAGCAAGTTCCGGATGGATTCCAGCGAGGTTCTGGCGACGAATGGGCTGATCGTGATGGAGATGTCGCACTTGTTTGGGGAGATGTTTGCAGGGCGTGGGCTGGAGCCGATTCCGACTCCGGCGGAGTTTGCGGCGCGACGGGCGGCAGCGGGGAGATAAGCCGATTGCGGATTGTTCCATTCCGCTGAACAAATCCGGGTTCGCCTGCGTATTCGATTGGAATAAGGCATCTGGAGGGCGATTTCGGGCCAATGATCGATCGCATTGTGTTTAAACTTCTTCTGCGTTTTGCGGCCGGGTGGGTTTCCGCAGGCGTGGCGCTTGCTGGCGTGGTTGTGTTTTGTCCGCACATACAGGCTCAAGCAGCGGCGGCTGGTCCGGCGTCATTTGAGGTCGCTTCGATCAGGCCCCATGAGAATGCCGAGGATCCGTCGGAGACGAATTTTCTGCCGGGAGGGAGGTATGAGGGCAAGAATGTTTCTGTTAGGAAGATGATTCGGCAGGCGCTGGGTGTCGAGGACACGCAGATGTCAGGAGCGCCGGATTGGGTGGACACCGCCCGCTATGACATCGAGGCGAAGACAGGAGAAGCGGCCACGCTCCGGCCAGAGGAGTTTCAGAAGCTATTGCTGGCTCTGTTGGAGGAGCGGTTCCAGTTGAAGTTTCATCGCGAGACGAGGGAGCGTCCGGTGTATTGGCTGGTGGTGCAGAAGGGTGAAGCGAAGTTGAAGCAGCACACGGGGGACTCGGAGCCCACGATGAGTGTGAATGGATCTCCGACCAGGAAGATGTTGGCGGCGGCAGGGATATCGATGGGAGACCTTGCGGGTTTACTTCGGCGGCAGGCGGGGCGGCCGGTGGTGGACCATACCGGGCTGAATGGGAGTTACGATGTGAAGCTGGAATGGGACGAGAGCCAGGCTGTGGATTCGGCGCTGCCGTCGTTGTTCGGAGCGATTGAGGACCAGCTTGGGCTTAAGTTGAATCCGGCGAAGGGTAACGTGGAGGTCGTAGTGATCGATCACGTAGGCAAACCCTCGGACAATTGAGCAATTGCGAAGGGTGACGTGACGTGAGATCTCGACGGACGGCGCGGGTGATGGTGTTTGATCCGGCGGGGCGGGTATTGCTGATTCGGTGTGTGGTGATGCGGGCGAATGGGCAGTTTGCCTTCTGGCTGACTCCGGGTGGGGAGATTGAGGCGGGGGAGACTCCGCTGGAGGCGGCGCGTAGGGAGTTGCGCGAAGAGGTGGGGTTAGAGGTGGAGGTCGCGGGGCCGGTGTACGAGGAGGCCACTCAGTTTGAGCATCAGGGAGAGATGCGGGACAACCTGGACTTTATGTTCACCGCGCGATGTGCGGCGGAGGCGCCGGTATTGCGTGGGGTGACGGCGGATGAGATCGCCATCATGAAGGAGATTCGGTGGTGGACGGCGGAAGAGGTTCGGGCGGCGGGCGTCGGTATCGGTGGGGAGAGGGTGTTTCCGGTGGATCTGGCGGAGCGGATGCGGGAGCTTTATGGGGAAGTCTAAAGCCACGGTCTGGTACCGCGCCCCGGGGAGCAATGTTCGGCGGTTCGGGATGAAGGGAAGCGAGCCGGCGATCAGCTATCGGCGGTCGGCTTTCAGCAACCGGTTTGCGGGGATGCTGCTAGAATTGTGGCCGGAGAACTAGCGCGGAACTTTTCTTTAGAAAATCAAGGGAGATTGCAAGATGGCTTATGTGATTGCGGAACCATGTATCGGAACCAAGGATGTGGCGTGCGTGGATGCCTGCCCGGTGGACTGCATCCATCCGAAGAAGGACGAAGCTGGGTTTGCCGAGTCGGACCAGTTGTTCATCGATCCAGTGGAGTGCATTGACTGTGGAGCTTGCGTGCCGGTGTGTCCGGTTTCGGCGATTTACGCTGCCGATGACCTGCCGGAAAAGTGGGCGGACTATCAGGCCAAGAACGCCGCGCATTTTGGGCGGTAGGTGAAGCGAGTTGTTAGTTGTTAGTTGGTGCAGACGCGCGGTTCCGAAGTTGGGGCTGCGCGTTTTGTTTGTGCGGGACGAGAAGAACAACCACGGAGATTCTGACTCTGCGAGTCAGAATGACGACGTTATCGATGATGAGGCTTTAGGGTAGGCGGATGATCCAGCATGTGGGTGAGGCGATCGTACTGCGCACTTGGCCGTTCCACGAGGCGGACCTGCTGGTGAGCCTGTTTACGCGGGATCAGGGTCGGGTAAAGGGTGTGGCTCGGCACGCGATGCGCAGCCGGAGGCGGTTTGGCGGCGCGCTGGAGCCGATGACGCATGTACGAGCTTCGTATGCCGAAAAGCCCAGGCAGGAACTAGTCCGGCTGGATGCGTTTGAGATTCTGTCGTCGCCGATGACGCGGCCGGTGGACTATGCGCGGGTGGCGGCTCTGGAGATGGTCGCCGAGGTGCTGGAGGAGGCGCTGCCGGAGGGCGCTCCGGAGGATGCGGTGTTCCGGTTGGCGCTGGCGGTGCTGGATGAGTTGCAGGTGGGGCGCGTTTGGATGCCGATCACCTACTTCGCCCTGTGGATGAACCGGCTGATGGGGTGGATGCCGGAGTTGGGGCATTGTGCGGCGTGCGGTTTAGATTTGCGCGGCGGGACGGTGTGGTACTCGGGGCTCAGCGACGGCGTGACGTGTGCCGACGACCGCAAGGGTGGGAGCATGGCGATCTCCGCGGAGTCGGTTGTGCTGGCGACGCGGATGTTTCGCGGGACGGTGAAGGGGCTGGCCGAGGAGGAGTGGCCGAAGGGGCGTGCGGCGGATCTGCGGCGGTTCGCGATCGAGGTGCTGGAGAGGCATCTTGAGGGACGGCTGATGACGGCAAGGGTGTTGCGCTAGGCGAGACGTTTCGGTCAAATCAGACTTTTACCGGCGCATTCGGAGGCAATCACAAAATCGCTGTCGGTTGCTGAAGTTCCCGTGCAGGGTTAGACACGTGATTCAGGCGCACAGGGTGAATGTACGACGTCCGGTATACTTGCTATCCATGCCAGTCACCATGTTGCAAAATGATAAAGGGCAGTTGCCGGGGTGCGTCCCGATGCGGCTGTTTGTTCCTTCCCGCTTGATTCCGGTCCGGTGCTGGATGGGCGAGGCCGCCGCCAAATGAGGAGCTCGCGAGAACCAGGAACCATCCGGCAGTCCTGGTATGTGGTTTGGGCCGGGTTGCTGGCCTTCTCTGTGAATAATGTGGTGGCAACCCAGTCGCTTCGTGTGACGAGATGGGTGTTGTTGACAAGCGTAGTTCTGGCAGGCTTGGCATTTGTGCAAGCAACATTTGGGCCGGGGACTTTCGGTGCATTCAGGGCGCCGCTGGCGTGGTGCGTGCTGGCCATGTTCAGTGCGGGGCAGCTCGTGCACTTTGCGATCGTGACAGCACCGATGCAGACACATTATGGCTCGGACTTCAGCGCATATTACCTGGCCGGCAAGGTGGTCGAGGAAAGGCCTGCACAAACTCTTTACGATCTGCCGCTGCTTGCAGATGGAAGAATGAATCTGCACACTGAGGATTCGGTGGGGTCGAAATGGGATGGCGCTGCGCGGAGATACCATGTACCGTACAAGTTCCCGTTTATTTATCCTCCATTTTTTGCAGTGTTGATGATTCCATTTGTGCATCTCTCCTTTGCTGGAGCGCTGGTGGCGTGGAATGCGATGACGGTGCTGCTGGTAGCCGGAGCAGTGCTGTTATCGTTTAGCACGGCCGGAGTGCGGATGGACGGCAGGCTGGCGCTTATAACGGGAGTGGGGCTGTTTTCGTTTTATCCATTTCTGCTCAATCTTTCCTGCGGACAGATGGGGGGAGTTCTCCTGTTCCTTTTTGCAGGCGGAGTGTGGCTGCTATCGCGCAACCAGGTATGGCTCTCTGCTTTTTGTTTTGCCCTGGCGACATTGATCAAGCTGACGCCCGCGCTGGTTGTGCCATTGCTGGTGATTCATCGGCGCTGGCGTTGGCTTGTGGCGTACGGGATCTGGATAGTGGTCATGGCGGGGATTTCGATAGGGGTGACGGGGTGGGCGGCGTATGCGGAGTTCTGGCATTCGGCGCTCCCGGCGATGGCATGCGGATCGGCGGTGTGGGAGAACACTTCTCTCATGTCCTGGGTCCAGCAGATGTTTCTGGGATATACACCGCAGGCGACAGCCCCGGCGCAAATGATTCCAGCCTATGCGTGCAAAGTTTCGAAACTCGCATCGCTGGTTGTGTATGGAGCATTTCTGTTGCTGTGCTGGATACGGCGCAAAGAACAGAATCTGGAGCGGTGGCTTGTGGCAATGGCGCTGCTGGGGATTGCGACCTCGCCCATTAGCTGGTGGCATCATTACACACTCGCGTTGTTACCGCTGATTTATCTGTGGTGCACGATGCGAGAGGGGATGGGACGCCGCTGCCTCGCTGCCCTGGGTATAGTGGTTGGGACAAATGTCATCGGAATTATCGGGTTGATCTGGCAGGGAAACGTGATGCTGCCGGCACTGGCGGCGGTTACGCCAATCTTGACCGTGGCAGTTGCCTTCGCTGCGGTTGCGGGGAAGCAGGAGATTGCTCGTCCGTGCTGAATCGCCGTTTGAGGCGTTTAGTACGGTTCGACGACTGTTCCCGCTGATCCTTCGCACGCGCCGCAGGTGGGCAAGCGGAAGGTAATGACGCCGAACCAGGGCGCGATCGCGACGAAAAGATTGGTACAAGATCCCGCCGAACCGGCGAGCCGAACGAATCTTTTTGAAACCAGCGAAGGTCTAGCGACCTCAAAGTCTGAGGAGGGGCTATGGCGCAGGCGTATGCGAACGCGATGTTCTCGAAGGCGGCGAAGCGATTGCAGGAACAGCATGGGTCGCGGGCGGCGTACGAGCGCGTGGCGGCGATGGGGCCGAAGGGCGGTGCGCTGGGGGAGTTCGAGCGAGAGTTTATTGCGGGGCGGGACTCGTTTTATCTGGCGTCGGTAACGGAGGATGGATGGCCGTATATGCAGCATCGAGGCGGCCCGAAGGGGTTTCTGCGCGTGCTGGATGGGAAGACGCTGGCGTTTGCGGATTTTTCGGGGAACAAGCAGTTCATTACGGCTGGGAACCTGGCGACGAACAATCGGGTGGCGCTGTTTCTGATGGACTATCCGGCGCAGGCGCGGTTGAAGATCATTGGCCACGCTCGGGTAGTGGAGGGCGATGCGGAGCTGGAGGCGAAGGTGCGGGTGGAGGGGTATAAGGCGAAGATGGATTGGGTGATGGTTATTGAGGTGGCGGCGTTCGACTGGAACTGCTCGCAGCATATTACGCCGAGGTGGACGAAGGAGGAGATTGAGGCGGTGCTGGGAGAGGCTCGGGCGACGTCCCAGGAACGAGGGTGAAGGGATTGTCGGGGTTGGCGATGAGGTAGAAGGCGATGTAGAGGGGGATGTAGGGGATGGCCCTCACGAGAGAAGCAATAAGGCTGGTCAGGTACGTGGCTAGGTCGGTGCGGACGATTAGTTGAAATAGATTTCGTTCGGCGGCTGAAGCTGCAATGCCCAGCGCGGAGATTGCAATGGCGGCAGCGATCTCGGCGAGGCGAGCCTGTTTTCTCTGATTTGGAGTTGGAGGAAGGTCGGGCGGCTGCAGGAGGTGGAGTTCGATGGGAGCTATCACGTAGACGACACAGAGAGTGATTGGCAGGATCCAAAGGTGGTAGAGGAAATTGATAAAGAGGGGCGAACGCCCGAGTGCCATTTGAGATTTGAGGGAGAGAAAAAGAAGTTTTTGCGGCCCGTTGTGATCGATGAATGACCCAGCGAAGGGCGCGAGAAAAGAGGTTATCCAACTGGATAGCAGGCTCAAGCCAAGCAGCTTGAAGCAGAAGATAGAAATACGCTTGGCGGAAGAGGTGATGGGCGTCGCGGCCGCACGCAGCGTGACAGGTGCGTCGGTGGCAAGGTTGTTCAGAATGGCGGCGGTGGCGATAAGTGCGCATGCAAAGATGAAGTCTTCAAGGAACAGCGTTCCGTACTTGATTGGGGCCGTGAGGACGACAAACTTTCGTAAAGCGTCGGGTGTTGTGGAATCAACCACGATATTGCCGCTCAGTACCGAGTGGGCGTGAGTGTGCATTAGCCACGGCATCAGAGCATGGATGAGTTTGGAATGGACGACGCTATAGAGCCAATTGAGGTGGAAGCTGATGATCCGGGCACAGGCCACAGGGAGCCAGAGGATTGGGTATTTTCGGAGGGTGGATGCGGTCGTGCGCCAGAGAGTTCGCATTCGGGTGGGTTTTTAGTTGGGAGAAGGGTAGCCTGAGTTGGGCCAAACGACAAATACGGAGATTCTGGCTGCGCCAGAATGACGACTCTTTACGGTTAGAATGGACGGATTGCCATAGTTGAAGAGAGATCGATGAGTGTGATTGCTGATAAGAAGGCGCTGACGTTTCAGGAGCTGTTGTTTCGGTTGCAGAAGTTCTGGGCGGACCGCGGGTGCGTGCTGCAGCAGCCGTATGACGTGGAGGTGGGCGCGGGGACCATGTCGCCCGACACTTTCCTGCGCGTGCTGGGGCCGAAGCCAGTGCGGATTGCGTATGCACAGCCTTCGCGCAGGCCGGCCGATGGACGCTATGGCGAGAATCCGAACCGGCTGTTTCGGCATACGCAACTGCAGGTGATTCTGAAGCCGCCACCGGAGAATATTCAGGAACTGTATCTCGAGAGCCTGGAGGCGATCGGGATCG
>WNGR01008593.1_pt1 | contig 14123 bp, 8 predicted proteins | sample 5407581 | NCBI WGS metagenome assembly WNGR01 (sample SAMN13153383, study PRJNA577476) | soil metagenome | isolation source: 80 cm soil or saprolite under Garry oak tree replicate 2 | place: USA:California | collected 2016-06-15
AGACTCGTTCGCCACGCAACCCTCCTCAGCCAGTGGACAGCCCAAGTTCAAACGGACTCGAAAGCGTATTCGGCGCCTGCGCTTGCGTTGCGGACGTGCGGCAGGCACAGAAGACCCTATCGGGCAGGTGCTGCCTGGACCTCGTTGACGCGGCCGGTTGCGATCTAGCGTCTGGCCAGGTCATCGACAGCATAGGACAGGGCGGGCGAGGGCGGGGCAGCAAGGGACATAGAGTGCGCGCCATGACCGCAGCCTCATATCCCCTAGCCCGGCGCCAGGACATAACCGAGCAAATCCATGGCCATGCGGTTCCGGATCCCTATCGCTGGCTCGAGGACCCCGCTAGCGAGGAGACCCGGTCCTGGCTGGCCGCCCAGGACGCGCTGCTGGCCGAGCACACGGCGGCGCTGGGCGGCAGGGAGGCGCTGGCCGCGCGGATCCACGAACTGCTCGGCGCGGGATCCGTCGATGCCCCGGCCTGGCGGGAGGAGCGGAGGTTCTTCACCCGGCGCGCCCCCGGCCAGGAGCACGCCGTGCTCTACACGGCCACGCCAGAAACGGGCGAGCGGATCCTGATCGACCCGATGGCGATCGACAAGTCCGGCACCACCACGCTCGACGCCTGGCAGCCGGACGCCGAGGGCCGCCTGCTCGCCTACCAGCTGTCCGAGGGCGGGGACGAGGAGTCGATGCTGAGGGTGATGGACGCCGCCACCGGCGAGGTCGTCGACGGCCCCATCGACCGGTGCCGGTACACCGATGTGGCCTGGCTGCCCGGCGGCAAGGCGTTCTACTACGCCCGCAGGCTCGCCCCTGACCTGGTCCCCGATGGTGAGGAGCAATATCACCGGCGGGTCTACCTGCACCGGCTGGGCAGTCCCGCAGCGGACGACGTCCTGATCTTCGGCGAGGGGATGGAGAAGACCAACTACTACTCGGTGTTGGTCAGCAGGGACGGCCGTTGGCTGACCATCGGGGCTGCGGCGGGCACTGCGCCGCGGAATGACCTGTGGACCGCGGACCTGACCGCATCGGCGGAATCAGCGCCCGAGCTGCGCGTGGTGCAGCAGGGGATCGACGCGCAGACCGGCGTGCATGCGGGCCGGGACGGCCGGCTGTATGTATGGACCGACCGGGATGCACCACGGGGCAGGCTCGCGGTGACCGACCCCGCAGAGCCCGGCCGCGACCACTGGCGCGACCTGGTCCCGCAGGACCCGGAGGCGGTGATGACCGACTTCGCGATCCTGGACGGCCAGGAGCTGGACACGCCGGTGCTGCTGGTGTCCTGGACCAGGCATGCGATCAGCGAGATCAGCGTCCACGACCTGACCACGGGCCAGCGCACGGGCACCGTGCCGCTGCCCGGCCTGGGCACCATCGGCGGCCTCAGCGAGCGTCCGGAAGGTGGTCATGAGGCGTGGTTCGGCTACACCGACAACACCACTCCCCCGCTGGTGCTCCACTACGACGCCCGCAGCGGCGCGGTGCAGACGTGGGAGCGCGCCCCTGGCTCGGTCACCCCGCCGCAGATCTCGACTCGCCAGGTCGCGTACCCGTCCCGGGACGGGACCCTCGTCCGGATGCTGATCATCTCGGCCGGTGCGGACGGGCCTGAGGCGGACGGCCGCGGGGCGGGCGAACCGGGAACGGGCGAACCGGGAACGGGCAGACCGGGGGCGGGCGACCACCGGCCGCGGCCGGCGATCCTGTACGGGTACGGCGGGTTCGGCGTCAGGATGGCGCCGGGCTATGCGCCCCCCATCCTGGCCTGGGTCGAGCGCGGCGGGGTCTATGCGATCGCCGCGCTGCGCGGCGGCGGCGAGGAGGGCGAGGACTGGCACCGGGCCGGGATGCGCGCCTGCAAGCAGAACGTGTTCGACGACTTCCAGGCCGCGGCCGAGACGCTGATCGCCGGCGGGTGGACCACCCGGGAGCAGCTGGCGATATCAGGCGGCTCAAACGGCGGGCTGCTCGTCGGAGCCACGATCACCCAGCGGCCAGACCTTTTCGCGGCGGCGGCGTGCTCCGCGCCGCTGCTGGACATGGTCCGCTACGAGGGGTTCGGGCTCGGCGAGACCTGGAACGACGAGTACGGGACCGTCGCTGACCCCGAGCAGCTCGGCTGGCTGCTCTCCTACTCGCCGTACCATCACGTGCGCGACGGAACCAGGTACCCGCCGATCCTGTTCACCGTTTTCGACAGCGATACCCGGGTGGACCCGATGCACGCACGCAAGATGTGCGCCGCGCTGCAGCACGCCACCGCCGCCCGGTGGCCGGATCGCCCGATCCTGCTGCGACGGGAGTCCGATGTCGGGCACGGTGCCCGCGCCGTCAGCCGTTCTGCGTCCCTGGCGGCGGACACACTCGCCTTCCTCGCCTTCCATACCGGCCTCAGCCGGTGAGCCTCCCCTCCCGGTAGGCCCCGCGCGGTGGCCAACCCGGAGTAACGGTGTGGCGGGCACCTCGGGACCGAGCACCCGTGATGCGCAAGCTCGTATCGTCCGCTTCGCGTCGCGACTATGGTGGGGCGCTGGTCACCGAAGGGGGTCGTCGTGTACGTCAGCGTCCTGGTCGGCGGGCCCGGAGCCGCTACCGGCCCGTCCAACACGCTCACCGCGGCCTGCCACAGCAGCGAACCTGGGATCGCGTGCCGCCTGGCGTGGGATCTGACGCACAGCGTCAGGGCGGCCGAGCTGACCAAGGTCTACCTGGCCGGGCCAGCTCAGCTCGTGATCCGGATCGGCTTCGTGATCCTGATCGCGCTGGTGCTCCGGCTGGCCGCGCACCGGTCCATCCGCAAGATCACCGCGCGCGCCACGAAGGACAGCCCCAACGGCAACGACCGGGCCAAAACACTGCTGTTCCGCGAGCGACGGCAGCAGCGGGCGTCCGCGCTCGGCACGATCCTGAGCAACGCGGCGTCGCTGACGATCTTCGGCATAGCGGCGATCACCATCCTCGGCGACATGGGCCTGAACCTGGCGCCCGTGCTGGCCAGCGCCGGCGTTCTCGGCGTGGCCATCGGGTTCGGCGCGCAGAACCTGGTGCAGGATTTCCTGGCCGGGATATTCATGCTGCTCGAGGATCAGTACGGCCTGGGTGACGTGATCGACGTCGACGGCACGTCGGGAACGGTCGAGGCGGTGAGCCTGCGGATCACCCGGCTCAGGGACGTGAACGGCGTGGTCTGGCATATCCGCAATGGCACCATCAGCAAGGCGGGCAACAAGTCCCAGGGCTGGGCCAGGGCGGTGGTCGACTTTCCCGTTCCGTACCGCCACGACATCCCGCAGGTGCGCCACGTGATGGCCCGGACGGCGGCCGCCCTGTGGCAGGAGCCTGCCTGGCACGAGATCATTCTCGAGGAGCCCGAGGTGTGGGGCGTCCAGACGCTGTACACCGACGCCGTGCTGCTGCGGGTTGTGGCCCGGACCGTGCCGCTGCGGCAGTGGGAAGTCCAGCGGGAGCTCACCGAGCGGCTGAAGACCGCGCTCGACGCGGCGGGCGTGGCCGACGGCGCCCGGCGGCCGGTAACTCCTGACGGCCGGTAACGCCCGAGGGCAGTGACGCCAGCCGCTGCCCCCGGCACGTACCCTTGGTCACGCCATGGACGAGACAACCGAGCTGAGCTTCTACGAGGCAGTGGGCGGGGAGGAGACCTTCCGCCGTCTGGTGCACAGGTTCTACCAGGAGGTCGCGGCCGATCCCCAGCTCCGGCCGGTGTACCCGAGCCGGGACCTCGGACCGGCCGAGGAGCACCTGCGGATGTTCCTGATCCAGTACTGGGGCGGCCCGGGAACCTACAGCGAGCAGCGCGGCCACCCGAGGCTGCGGATGCGGCACGCGCGCTTCGCCATCGGAGAGGCAGAACGCGATGCCTGGTTGCGGCACATGCGCACCGCGATGGACGAGCTCGGGCTGGATGAGGCCAGGGACGCGCAGCTGTGGGACTACCTGGTGATGGCCGCGCACAGCCTGGTTAACCAGGAGACCCGAGTGAAGGGGGACAGTGAAGGGGGAATGGGGAGAGCGGGGGGTGGGGGCCCGGACCTGGGCCTGACCCCGGCCTGATCAAGCCCGCCGTCCGGGGGACTGGCCCCCGGACGTTGCGTTCGGGCTGAAGGGCAGCGGCGTCAGTCGCGGGTCAGCTTGCGGTAGGTGACCCGGTGCGGGCGCGCCGCCTCGGCGCCAAGCCGTTCGATCTTGTTCTTCTCGTACGCCTCGAAGTTGCCCTCGAACCAGAACCAGCTCGACCCGCCCTCCCAGGCCAGGATGTGCGTCGCGATCCGGTCCAGGAACCAGCGGTCGTGGCTGGTGATCACCGCGCAGCCCGGGAACTCGAGCAGCGCGTTCTCCAGCGAGGACAGCGTCTCCACGTCCAGGTCGTTCGCTGGCTCGTCGAGCAGCAGCAGGTTGCCGCCCTGCTTCAGGGTGAGCGCGAGGTTGACCCGGCCCCGCTCACCGCCGGACATCAGCCCGGCCGGCTTCTGCTGGTCGGGTCCCTTGAAGCCGAACGCGGCCACGTAGGCACGGCTGGGTATCTCGGTGTGGCCGACCCTGATGAAGCTCTCGCCGTCGGAGATCGCCTCCCAGACGGTCTTGTCCGGGTCGATCCCGGAGCGCAGCTGGTCCACGTAGGCGATCTTGACGGTCTCGCCGATCCGGATCGAGCCGTGGTCCGGCTGCTCGTCCCCCACGATCATCTTGAACAGCGTGGTCTTGCCGACCCCGTTCGGCCCGATGACGCCGACGAGTCCGTTCGGCGGCAGGCTGAAGCTGAGGTCCTCGATCAGCATCCGGTCGTCGAAGCCCTTGGACAGGTCGCTGACCTCAACGACCAGGGTGCCCAGCCGCGGGCCGGGCGGGATCTGGATCTCCTCGAAGTCCAGCTTGCGGTTCTTGTCGGCCTCGGCGGCCATCTCCTCGTACCGCTGCAGCCGGGCGCGGCTCTTGGCCTGGCGCGCGCGGGGGCTGGACCGCACCCACTCGAGCTCCTCCTCGAGCCGCTTGCGGCGCTTCACGTCCTTCTGGCCCTCCACCTTGAGCCGCGCCGCCTTGGTCTCCAGGTAGGTGGAGTAGTTGCCCTCGTACGGGTAGGCGCGGCCGCGGTCGAGCTCGAGGATCCAGCCGGCCACGTTGTCCAGGAAGTACCGGTCGTGGGTGACGGCCACCACGGTGCCCGGGTACTTCTCCAGGTGCTGCTCCAGCCAGAGCACGCTCTCGGCATCCAGGTGGTTGGTCGGCTCGTCGAGCAGCAGCAGGTCCGGCTGCTGCAGCAGCAGCCGGCAGAGCGCGACCCTGCGGCGCTCGCCCCCGGACAGGACGCTCACGTCGGCATCGGGCGGCGGGCAGCGCAGGGCGTCCATCGCCTGCTCAAGCTGGCTGTCCAGGTCCCAGGCTTCGGAGTGGTCGAGCTGCTCCTGCAGCTTGCCCATCTCCTCGAGCAGCTCGTCGGAGTAGTCCGTCGCCATCAGCTCGGCGATCTCGTTGTACCGCCGCAGCAGCGCCTTGGTCTCCGCGACGCCGTCTTCGACGTTGCCGAGAACTGTCTTGCTCTCATCCAGCACGGGCTCCTGGTCGAGCAGGCCGACCGTGAAGCCGGGCATCAGCCGGGCCTCGCCGTTGGACGGCTGCTCCACCCCGGCCATCATCCGCAGCAGGCTGGACTTGCCGGTGCCGTTGGGCCCGACCACGCCGATCTTGGCGCCGGGCAGGAAGGCCAGGGTCACGTCGTCGAGGACGACCTTGTCGCCGTACGACTTCCGGACGGCGCGCATCTGGTAGATGAACTCGGGCATGTCTTCAAGGGTACGGGCAGGACCGGCCCGGATGGCACGGCCCGGCGCGCGGTGCGCGGCCCGCTGCCGGGCGGCGGGTGAGCCCAGCGCCGGAACCCGGAGCCGGCGCCGCGCCCGGGCCGTCCCGCCAGCCGCTGGGTCAGACCGGCGCCGCCGCGCTGTCCGACGCCTTTGCCAGCGCTTCGATCGCGCTGTCGTCGAACATGTCGTCGGCCAGCCCGTCTGCATCGCTGGCCAGAGCGGCCAGCGCCGCAGCCTCGTCGGCGTCCGCCGCTGCCGCGTGGCCCTGGTCGCCGTTCTCGCCGGCTCCGGCGGCATGCTGCTCCGCCGTCTTCCCCGTGGTCGGCAGGGTGCGCCGGAACCGGGCCACGCCCCGGCTCAGGTCGTGCCCGAGCGAGCTCGCGTCCACGTCCACGGAGATCCTGCGCTCGCCGTCCTTGTTCACGTAAGGACGGACGTCCAGCCGGCCTCTGAGCAGCACGGGATCGCCTTTACGCAGGCACGTGGAGAGGTTCTCAGCGAGCTTGCGCCAGCAGGTCACGGTCACGAAGGAGGTATTGGCGTCGGACCACTCGCCGGTGGCGAAGTCCCTGCGGCGGCGTGTCCACCCCACCCGCATGGACAGCACCGGGATGCCGTTGCCCACCATGCGGTAACTGGGCTCCGTGGCCACGTAGCCGGTCAGGCTCACTTGCGCCTCGTTGAACATCATCGCGATCCTCCTGAACTCTGCGGCTCCGGCGCGCCGGTCGCGCTCGGGCTGCCGCCGCGGCGGCGCGCCGCCAGGCTGTTCACCAAGGTCGCTGACGCAGCGGTGCGGCCGCACCAACGGGCGCCGTCCTGTGGACAGCGCAGAGCCGCGCGGCCCGGCTGTGGATACCCGGGCAGAATCGGCCGCCCTCTGTGGGATCATCCGCGCTCTGATTCCCGGGGGGCTCCGCCCCCCGGACCCCCCGGGATGCCCCCACCCCCCACCCGCCTCCCCATTCCCCTTCACTGTCCCCCTCCACGGCCGGCGAAGCCGGCCGTCGCGGACGGCATCAGGCCGCGACGAGCTCCGACGGCTCGACGATCACGTCCACCAGTGCGCCGTTGCGCATCACGGTGATGGCCAGGGGCTGCCCGATGGCCTCGCTGAACATCAGCCGCTGCAGGTCCTGGGCCTTCTGCACCGGCCGCCCGGCCGCGCTGACCAGCAGGTCCCCGGCCCGCAGGCCCGCGTGGTCGGCCGGGCCCCCGGGCACGACCTCAGCGACCCGCAGGCCGCTCGGCCGGCCGAACCGCTCCTGCAGCCCGGCGGGCAGCGGCGCGGGGACGCTGACCAGCCCCAGGTACGCGCGCCGGACCCGACCGTGCTGCATCAGCGCGGAGATGATCCGCCGGGTGGTGGCGTTCACCGGGACCGCCAGGCCGAGCCCGATGCCGGCCACCGCGGTATTGATGCCCACCACGCGCGAGTGCGCGTCGGCGAGCGCGCCGCCCGAGTTACCCGGGTTAAGCGCGGCATCGGTCTGGATCACGTCCTCGACCAGCCGCGCCGCCGAGCCGCTGCGCGTCGGCAGGGACCGCCCGACCGCGCTCACCACGCCCGCGGTCACCGAGCCCGCCAGCCCGAGCGGGCTGCCCACGGCCACCACAAGCTGTCCGACGACGAGCTGATCTGCCTCGCCGAGCTCGGCGGGCGGGGGCGTGGGCCCGCCCGCGCGCACCACAGCGAGATCGGAGAGCGGGTCGGACCCGACCACGGTGAACGAGGCACTTGTGCCGTCGGAGAACAGGGCGGTCCCGCCCTGGCTCCGCCCCACGACATGGGCGTTGGTCAGCAGGAATCCGTCCCCGGTGAAGACGACGGCGGAGCCGAGGCTCTCCCCGCCGCGGCTTCTTCCGCCCGCTTGCGGCACCCGGAGGCTGGCCACCTTCGGAGTGAGTTCGGCGGCCACGCCGACAACGACCTGTGAGTACGCATCCAGCGGCAAGTCAGCTGGCATACCATCCTCCCGTGACAAACTAATTACAACATTACACCTGAACGCAATGGAGAGTGGTAGCCGTCGATGCGCCGCAGCCGGCTGTCCCAGCCGCTGATTCAACGGCCAAACCGGGGCGATAAGTTTCATGCCATGCCAGCCAGCACGCCAACGATCCTTGCCACCTCAGGCGGCCTGCGCCGGGGCTCGCGCACCAGCTTCGAGTTCGCCCCGCTACTGCAGCACGCGATCGAGCTGTCCGGCGTCGCCGGCCGCGCTCCGCGGGTCTGCCACATCGGCACCGCCAGCGGCGACCAGCTGTGGTTCAACGCCCTGTTCACCGAAGCGGGCCTGGCCGCGGGGGTCACCGTCTCGCACCTGAACCTGTTCCCCATGCCGAGCGCCGCGGACCCGGCAGAGCTGCTGCTCGGCCAGGACGTGGTCTGGGTCGGCGGCGGCAGCGTGGCGAACCTGCTGGCCGTCTGGCGGCTGCACGGCCTGGACCAGGTGCTCCGGGAGGTCTGGCAGGCCGGGGTGGTGCTGGCCGGGGTGTCGGCCGGTTCGGTGTGCTGGCACGTCGGCGGCACCACCGACTCATTAGGCCCCGACCTGCGGCCCGTCACCAGCGGGCTGGGCTTCGTGCCGCACTCGGCGGGCGTGCACTACGACTCAGAACCGCAGCGCCGGCCCCTGTTCCAGAAGCTCATCGGGTCCGGGGTGCTGCCTGCCGGCTACGCAACTGACGACGGCGTCGGCATCGTGTATCACGGGACGGAGTTCGTCGAAGCCGTGACCGAGGTCCGCGGCAAGGGCGCCTACCGGGTGACGAGGGACGGCGGGCGCCGGGAGGGCGGGCGCCGGGAGGGCGGGCGCCGGGAGGGCGGGCGCTGGGAGGGCGGGCGCCGGGAGGGCGGGGGGGGGGAAGCAGAAGGGCCGGGCCGGGATGGCGGGCAGGCCCGGGAGGAGCGGATCGAGCCGCGCGTGCTTCCCGGCGCATCCTGACCATGACGCCTTCCGGCCGCGGTGCCTTCCGGCCATGACGCCTTCCGGCCATGACGCCTTCCCGGTCACGGGCTCAGGAGCCGGACGCGACGTGGAACTCGCTGCGGAACCGCGCGAATTCGGCGAGTTCCTGCTCCGCGGGGATCACGACCATGTCGCGCGCCACGGTCCCAATCCCGGCGCGCATCGTCTCCTGGACCTGTTCGCGTTCTCGCTCGGCCGCCGCTCGCACAATGTTCATGCAGCCCGAGGCGGTCAGCCAGCCCAGGAACAGGAACGCCGCGATCATGACGACGATCCAGGGCAGCAGGGATACGTCGCTGAACAGCCTCGGCGGGCTGCTGGCAGCGTGGAAGACGCCGAAGATCAGGAGCGCCATGATCCAGGCCAGGCTCACGATCACGCAGCCGAGCAGCAGGCCCTGCAGCGCCCCGATCATCCGCCACCAGGGCGTGATCTTGTCCTCCGGCGGCAGGGACTCGCCCATGACCGCGCCGAGCGCGGCCGGGATCTCCTCAGCCCTGGACCGCACGGCCGACCGGGTCGTCTGCGACCACGGCTTCGGCAGCGGCGGGCCGACCTCGTCGGCGAGTTTGGTGAGGGCATTGTCGATGTCCGCCTGCTGCGCGCCAGAAGGCCCGGCGCTCATGCCCCTGAGCTCTGCCCACAGCCTCCCGAGCCGGATCTTGCGCACCGGGTCGCGATCGGTGAGCCGTTCCGCCAGCCAGGCGACCGGCCAGCCGACGTAGTCGACGGCCCTGAGCTCACGCGCGCTGTCCAGGGCGTCGGCCACCGCTGATACCCCTGCCGCGCGCGAGAAGGCCTCAACGAGCTGATCAGAGCTGTCGTCAGGTACGTGGCCCGCGTTCAGCACGGCCGCCGTGGCCAGCGTTCCGGCGTCCCTGGCACCCTGCTCCCGGCCGGCCTGGCCGTGTCCTTCGGCGCGCTGCGCCGCGTAAGGCGCGAATCGCGCTGCGATGTCGTCGACATCTGCCGAGATCCTGGCGCTGGCGGCCCTTCGCTCGGATACCGCCCCGCCCAGCAGCTTGCGCAGCTGGTCGACGCCGGCACCGGTGACCGCGGATGTGACCAGCACCGAAGCATTGTGCAGTCCCTCGGAATCGAGCAGGCGGCGCAGGTCGGTCACGCACTCCTCGACCTCGTCGGCGCGGAGCAGATCCGACTGGTTCAGCACCACCGCGATCACCTCGGAGTGACTCGCGAGCGGCACCAGATACCGCCGGTGCACCGCCGCGTCCGCGTACTTCTGCGGATCGAGCACCCAGACCATCAGGTCAGCCATGCCGACGAGCCGGTCGACCTGGTTGGATGCACCGCTCACGACGGAGTCATGGTCAGGCAGGTCGAGCAGGACAAGCCCGTTCAGGGCGGACTCGCCACCGTCAAGCGCGCTCCCCCGCGTGTACCGGAACCGGCGCGGCACGGCTAGCCACTCGAGCAGCGGCCCGGAACCTGCCGCGCCCCAGACGCACGCATGCGGATCCCTGGTCACCGGCCGGGTCACGCCGATCGCGGAGAAGTCATGGCCAGCGAGCATGTTGAAGAGCGAGGACTTGCCGCTGCCGGTGCCGCCAGCCAGGGCCACCACCGTGTGACCCGCGGACAGGCGCAGCCGCTCGCCGGCCCGGTCGACGAGATCCCTCGCATCGTTGAGGAGCTCTTCGCTGAACCCGCCGTTGGCGGCGCGGACCGATGCGATCTGGATCAGCCGGGCCAGCGCGGTGAGCCGCAGCGACAGCCCAGCCCCAGGCAGGCCGGGCCCGGACACCTCGACCGGGGTCAGCCCGGTCCATGGCCGCTCGGCCTGGGCCGGCTCCTCCCAGGGCGGCCCAGCCTTAGACGGCACCGCCGACCCGGCCGTGGCCAGCGCCGCCGACCCAGCCGAGGCCAGCGCCGCCGACCCAGCCGAGGCCAGCGCCGCCGACCCAGCCGTAGCGGGCTCAGCCCAAGGGGTCCCGGCCGTGCGCGGCACTGATGCAGACGGCCCGGCTATGGCCGACCCGGGTGCGGCCGACCTGGGTGTGGCTGATCCGGGTGCGGCCGACCTGGGTGCCGCCGACCTGGGTGCGGCCGATCCGGGGGCGGCAGGTTCCGCCGCCCAGGGCGGCTCGGCCGTAAGCGACTCCCACGGCGGTCCAGCCTTAACGGACGCTGCTGGCCCAGCCGTGGCCAGCCCGGCCCAGGGCGACCCGGCCGTGCGCGGCCCCGCGGTGGGCAGCCCCGCCGCGGGCGGCCCAGCCATAGCTGACCCCGCGGGCGGCCCAGCCGTAGCTGACCCGGCTGCGGGCGACTGCGCCGCGGCCGTCTCGGCCCAGGGCGGTGCGGCCTTGGGTTGCACGACCCTGAGCGGCGAGGACCTGAACGGAACGGCCCTGGGCGGCTGGGTCTTGGGCGGCTCGGCCATGGCTGCGTCACCCCAGGGCGGTCCGGCCTTGCGCGGCGATTCGGCCTGGCCCTCCTCAGCGCCTTCCTGCCCAGTGCCGGATTCCGGCCCCGCGCCGGCCTTCTCGGGCTCCCGCGGCCCGGCCCCGAATATCTGCCATGGCGGCCGTGGGGCCGTCATCGTGCCGCCTCGAGCGCGATGGACGCCTGACGCAGTTGCGTCGCGGAGGTGTCGTCCGGCGCGCCCGCATCGTTGATGATCTCAGCGAAACGCTGCATTTCCTCATCGAAGAGCAGGCTGATCTTGTCGTGCAGGTCCAGCCGCGCCCTCGCGCCCAGGTCGCGCAGCAGGCCTGCGCCGAACAGCGTGGTGAGCAGACGCTGCGGCACGGCGCTGGTGCCCTCGGTGACCGCCACGGCGCCCGCGCCGTATCCGAGCATCCCGATCGTGAGCACGAGCGCCAGCGATTCGTCGTCAAACGAGACAACGCGCGCGACCGAGCGCTTGGTTACGTTTTCCGCCTGTACCAGGTGCATTACGTGATCCTGCCATGCGCTGATGGCCCGGGCCGACCGCGTGGGCAGGTCCGGCAGTGACCGCGCCAGGTCGGCGATGCCCTTCGGCTCCTCTGGCACGTGGCGGGGCCGGGCGGCTGGTATGAAGTCAAGCCCGGCGGCCATGGCGAACTCGTTGCCTTCCGGCTCGCTCACGTCCTCGGCGGCAAACTGGCTGACCAGCGCGGCGCCGGCCGGGTGCTGCTGCCACTTGGCCACGGTTTCCTCCGCAGCACGGTCGGCTACTGCCGCGACGAGCGTCTCCAGCCCGTCGCGGATCGCGGACTTCAGCGCGTTGGCCCGGGCCGGCATGCGCCGCCGGCGCGGGCGGCCAGCCGGCCGGCCGCCGCGGCGCACCTGCAGCATCCGCAGCAGGTCACCAGTGCCGGTGAAGTCCTGCCAGCGGGCCAGGATCTCGCCGCGCAGCAGCGAGCCGTTCCTCGTCGCCTCGTCGAACTCGGCCATCCCTGCCGCATAAGCGCTGTTGACCTGCGCCTGCAGCTCCGCACGCAAGGTCAGCTGCGTGTCCACCTCCGTGGCCAGAGCCGGGACCCTGGTGCGGAAGGTGTCGAGCACCCCCGACATGGTCTGGGTCAGCACGGCGATCCGCCGCTCGTCCCTGACGGTGTCCTCAAGCCACTGCCGTACCGGGACGTACACCTGGGGTGGCAGCTGTCCGTCGGTGACCGTGGTCTCCACGATCACGAACCGCCGCACGTCAGCCAGGCCGTTGGCTTGCAGCATGGCGTCGAAATGCATGCTGAGCTGGCGGGCCGACCCCGGCGCCACCCGGGACAGCACGATGGCCAGCGAAGCGTCCCGGTCCCTGGCGTGCTGCAGCAACTCCCAGACGGTGGCGTCGGCGTAGCGGCTGGCGCTGGTCATGAAGAGCCACAGGTCCGACGCATCAAGGAACTGGTGCGCGAACTCACGGTGCGCCCGGACGACGGAATCGATGTCGGGCGTGTCCAGCAAGGCCACGCCTTCGGGCATGCCCTCATTCTCGGCGAGCACCAGCAGCCCATCGCGTCCGGGCATGGCCAGACCCTGCTGCCGAACCCGCGGCAGCGTCGGCAGGAAGACGTTCTCGGCGAACCACCGGGCGTCATTGGGATGACAGGCCAGTACCGGGCTGTTGGTCGTGGGCCGACGCGTGCCCGTGTTGCTGACCTGCGCCCCGACCAGGCTGTTCACGAGGGTCGACTTGCCCGCGCCGGTGGATCCGACCAGGGCCACGAGAACCGGCGCCCCGGACTGCCGCAACCGCGGGAGCAGGTAATCATCAATCTGGCTGAGCAGCTTCCTGCGCTCGGCTCTCGCCCCTTCGACGCCCGGGGCCTCCAGGTGCAGCGTTACCTCGACGATCGGGTGCCTGAGGGCGAGGAGCGCAGACTCAAGCTTGCGGCCGTCGACCCGCACATGCGGCTCGAGCTCCTCAGGCTCTGCCATCGGAGGGGAAGCCGTGCTTATGACCGGGTTTGCTCCGGAGACAGGCACGGCAGGGCCACCTTCGGTACCGCCCGACGGTGCCGAAGCTGCGGTTATGCTCTGCCCCTCACCCTCAGTCATTCCCCGCGGCTCTCGGCGCCGGCGAACCGCCGGTCCCGGAGCCTTCCTCCCCATCTGATCCACTACCCGTCCCGGCGGACGCCGCCTTGGCCTGGCTGCCGCTGGGCGCGAACGTTCCCCACGGCGCCCCAACCGCCAGGCCGCCGCAAAGCTCAGAGATCTGCTCGGAGATGGTCACGACCTCTCCCACCACGACGACCGCCGGAGGTCTGATTCCCGCCTTGGCGGCTTCGCGGGCGACAGTATCCAGTGTTGCGTTAATTGTGCGCTGCGAAGGCAGGGTACCGTCCGAGATAACCGAAACCGGTGTCCGGCCGGTGCGCCCGGTTCGCACCAATGTATCCGCTATCACCGCGAGATGCTGGGTAGCCATCAAGAGCACCAGCGTGGCACGCGATGACCCGAGCGCCTGCCAGTCCACCACCGACCGCTCGTCGCCCGGCGGGACGTGCGCGGAGACCACGTGGAACTCCTGGGCCAGCCCGCGATGGGTTAGCGGCACGCCGGCCGCGGTCGGCACGCCTGCGACGCTTGACACGCCTGGGACCACCGTGACCGTGATTCCCGCCCGCAGGCAGGCGAGGAGTTCCTCGCCGCCGCGGCCGAAGATGAACGGGTCGCCGCCCTTCAGCCTGACCACGAACTTGCCCGCCTTGGCCTTCGCGACCAGAACGGAGTTGATGTGGTCCTGCGCCACGGCCCGGCCCCGGGGAATCTTGGCCGCGTCGACGATCTCCACCTCTCCAGGAAGCTCGGTGAGCAGTGACCGGGGCGCGAGCCGGTCGGCGATGACGACGTCCGCCTGGCCCAGCAGCTGACGGCC
>WNGR01005096.1_pt1 | contig 14119 bp, 23 predicted proteins | sample 5407581 | NCBI WGS metagenome assembly WNGR01 (sample SAMN13153383, study PRJNA577476) | soil metagenome | isolation source: 80 cm soil or saprolite under Garry oak tree replicate 2 | place: USA:California | collected 2016-06-15
TTTTGTATTGTTGTAGTTGTAATCAGTACTGAGTTTTATTTTTTATATGGCATTATATCTATACACCCTCCCATAGTCCCTCTGTAGTTTTTTGAGGCAGAAATGATTACAAAAAACCTTAAGGAATATAGTGATATTGTGTCTGCATACTGGAATTGACTTAGACAAAAAAAAAAGCTCAGATTTGGAGGCTTAATGTGTGGTGTGTGAAAGTGCACCACTTGCCTGCCACGCAACTCGAATTTGAACCATTTCCTCTCCACCATCTCGTCTCGCACCAAGCTGTCCTTTCTGCGGCTTCTCTCCCTCCTTTCCAACTCACGCAGGGCGACTGGCCATAACGCCACCATCATCCTCAACACCATTTGCGAGAGCGCCAGCTACACTGTCGCACCCCCTCGCCCTCACCCTCGCAGGCAGACACAAGCCACCCAGCCGCCGTCGCCCCTCAAACAACTGGGGTCAGTTTTTTTTTCCCCCTTCTTCTCTAACTGGTGCAGGACAACGGCAACTACGTCATCATAATCACGGGCCACCCAGCTGCTCCCGCCCTCGTGCCGAGCCTCACGCACGCACCTCCACCTCCCCTGCCGCTCAGGTGAGCCCTTTGCGTGCACACAAGCACCCCTCTGCCGTCTGCCGCCATCTTGCGGCACTTGGCCCCACATAAAGACGTTCAGATAAGTTTTCTATTTTTTGTTTCTTATTTCCCCTCTCATCTCGAACGGTTCAGGACAAAGGCCACGTCGTCCTCACCTCCCCTCCCGTGCATGCAGGCCATCCCGATCCCCCGCCGCCGCACCACTCATGACGCCACCTCGACATCGCCACACCCGTCCCCACCCTATCGCAATCCGACTGACCCCGCCACCACGACCGCCGCTAATCGACGCCACCTCGACACGGCCACACCCGCCCTCACCCTGCCGCAAACCCACCGACCACGTCACCACTACAATCCCCGCCACCTCAACTCGCCGCACCCGCCCCCACTTGCCGCAAGCTCGCCGAGTCCGCAGCCGCTGCCACTCGACGTCGCCACCACCAACCACCCTCACCCTGTTGCAAGTCCACCGACCCCGACGCCACCTCGACATCGCCACCCCCGCCCTCACCCCGCCGACGCCACCTCGACACCACCACAACCGGCCCCACCCTGCCCGCAAGCCACCTCGCTGCCGCCTCGACACCATCGCACCCGCACTCTGCAGCAAGCGCACCACACCTGCTCCCATCTCCATCCTCCTATTATATAGTAGCTGCATGTACTTTTATTAGTTATTATTTTGCATGAATAAATGGAATCTTTATTTATTTGATTCATTAATTGCTGTGTGAATGCAAATTAATCCGAGAATTTGGTGTGCCTGATACTTGACTATGGAATGACTATGGAATGACTTGACTATAATATGACTATGGGGTGACTAAGAGATGACTATGGATTATGCAAGAAATTTGACTACTAATTGACTACTAATTGACTAAAGGTACTCATCTGGTAGTCATATTGTAGTCGAAAAAAACGACATGTAGTCAATTGGTAGTCAATTGGCTACCACCTGACCACCACCTGACTACTACCTGACCACTGGCTGACTTTCCTTTTTTACTGAGCTTGATGGATGACATGGTTTTTTCCCTTGGAAAGAGTGAGTTGGTTGTACAGGACAGAGAGCAATCAGATATGTACTCACCTGAGATCTCGTCTGTGCCATGCTGTGTGTGTTTGTATCTTGTGCATACTCAACTTCGAGATGAGATGTGGTGTCTTTGTGGTGGGTGAAAGGCAACCAGAGGGGTGTTGAGTGTTGAGGCGGAGTGGGGTACAACTGTCTGTGTGGGTTGTGATCATTCATAAATTGGCCAGCATCAAGCACAGATTGAGAAGTCTCCCTAGTTTGGTAGCTGGTAGAATTGCTATCTGAGAACCGTCTGTCGCCTAGTGGTGCATGAAGCAGATCAGTCATAGAACCAGACGTAAATGACATCAGGTGGGTGGGGCAAGTGCAAGGCATGTGAGCCTGAATTGAATTGCCAAGTGCTTCTTGCATACCCCAGATCAGCATTGTATAGAACCTAGGCCAGATGAGACATGTAAGAGAACAAGCAGGGAGAGAATGTAAAAGAAAGGCAGAGAGGGAATGTAAAAGAATGACTAGAGAGTAAAGTGTGTATGTAGATGTATTGGCAGTTGCCTATCTTGTCTGTGTTGGCTGTGCCTGACATCTACATAGTTCAGCCACTTTCAGCCACTGCCTCCAAGGCAATCGGTCGCCTCTAGGTTAGCTATCGCGTCTCTTGGTCATAATATGTCTACTGGCACACCCTCTGGCAACAACTTGGACACTGCTGCTAGAGAGCTTCACACATTGAAGGTTGTGATTCTCCATGAGGCCACACTGCAAGATTTACTGCACTGCAGCAATGATGCAGTGCACTATCTCCTTTGGGAATGCAACGACCTGTTGCACAAATGGTAACTTATTTCCTGGCTCAGTCTCCTTCAGGGTTTGGGTCTCTTATGGGTCTTGGTCATATCAAGCATATCACTCAGCACTAAGGAAATCGACTACTCTGAGGTTGACTTTTTGACTCTGCCACCCCCCCTGGTTCCTTACATGGTCACAGGAGATGGGCAAGTTTGCAGGTTTTGTGCAAGTCGACCATCCTGGGCATGATATCCCAAGGATGTAAGTCACTGATGCCAAAGTTCTCAGTCACATGACTAATACTCCCACAGTGGCGGGTCTCCAACAAGAGCATACAAACCATTGACCCCAATCCCAACACCACACTAACCAAGATTGATGCCAGTGTCCTTGCCAAAGGCACTGATGTGGTCAGCCAGGATACTAAAAACAAAAAGAGGAGATGCATCTGATCCCTGTTACTGTAGTACAAATGTGCATAATGTACTGCCTTAATTCAGGGCCTGAAACCAGCCAAATTGATGATACTCTCAATTGCCACCTCCCTCTGCCACTCATATCAAAGTCAGACTTTTTCTGCCTCTGGTATATTCTCTGTCCCCGAGCATACTACCCCACACATTCAACTTAACAATTCTTCCTTTGGTTGGCAGTGCATGTAACTAGAGCAGCGAAAATACAATATTATTCATCAGTAATGTCTGTATTTACATCTCCCAATGCTGTTATCTCTAGCCCAGGCTTCTTGAGGAGAAAGAACCGAGCACTGCAATCTCTGTCACGCAGTGTCATAGGCACCATAGCCACAATGGACATGATCACCTTCATGTCTATGACCTGCAGATACTCCTGACCCCAGTATACACACGAATACACTGTATTTGATGACTCTTCTAACAGGTCCCAGTCTGGTTCAGACCACACTGAGACCAGTGCATATGTGCGCTCCACCCCAGAGTGGTTGCTTCAGAAAAAGAATTGTACTTCGCTGATATGGAAGGTGCCTGCAGAAGTAAACTATAAAGGTAAGGTGTGAAAGTCAACTTCACACTAATGCCTCTCACCTTTACATTGCGGGAACATCGAACACGCTCGGCAGAAGAGATGTGCACCATCTCCTTCCAAGCACAGTGAGCGATCTGCATATTTGGAAGTCGAAGACAAGCCCAGCAGATGTATCTCAGCTGCCAGTCTAACGACACCCCACCCAGTTCTGATTCCAAAGTTAAGAAGTTCTGGATTGCAGCTGCATGTTCTCCCACGAGTATGACAGCGGTCTCATCCTGAGCTCTGAGAAGAATGTAACCATCACTGAGGTTGATTGCGCCTCAGGGTAAACTGTAGGTATCTGGCTCTAGATCAGGAAACATCGTGTGCAGTGCCGAAATCTGTGAACAGTGTAGATCACAGTTTGCCAAGTTTGTGTAAGGGTTCAATGGCTGCTTAATCTCCTCTCCTAGGTTGCTGATAGTACGCTCCAAGGTCCACTGAGATGAATAGATGCCAGGTCCTAGCCGAATAGCATCTGGAGCAAGATGAGAAAGACCATGGATGCTCTGCCGACAGAAGTGGAGATGCGAGACCATTCAACGATAATAAATTGCTTCATATTCTTCAGTAAAGTTGAGGACAAGTCAATGGGCATCTTCAACCTGGGAAGCAGAGATGGCATGCTGCTGGAGGAGCCGAACTGCAGACACCAGCTTACAGAAGTTCGACCAGTAGAGCCACAGAAGAACATCGTAGAGTAGTGCAGGACAGAGGCCAAATAGGTAGATAAGAAACTCCCAGGCCTTGTACCCACTGGAGATCTTCTCCGTGGGATTCCTGGGAGGGCAATCGAAAGACCCAGGTAAGTATGGACGGCAGTGTGCTACATCCTGGCCATGTGATTACTAAGTGTCCCCAACAAGTACAACCCAGTCCCAGAGACTCTTTGAGTCACTCTTGTCGCAATCTATGGTTCCATGCCAGAGACTTATGAGTAAGTCAGGAATATTGATTGCGATGATGTGTATGTGGTCGATAGCCAAGCACCCAGGGAGCCCGGACGAGTATCTCTGATCTAGACCCAGAAAGATACTCTGTTTACACAAGCCAGTCTCTTTCTGAGTCTGTCTAAACTGCACGTCAGTACAGCACTTACAGAGTTGGTCCAGATTCGCATGGTATAAGCCAGGAGATGCCCTGGGAAGTTGAAAGGCATCAATGTTGTCATGACTGCACCCAGGAAGATCATAGTTGAGGGGCTTGAGAAGCGCAGGGTAATAGTGCGGACCTCCAGGCTTGTGCTGTCCTTTCAGCCCACAGTATTCTTGACACCCAAATGTGCCATGATGACCAACTTGTCCATGAAGCACAGCCAGCCCAGGTCCATCGGCAGTCCCTAAGAAGAAGAATGGTCGCGATGTAAAGACACGCCCCATTTGGCAATCCCAGATGTGTAGACCATCTCTCTGCAGTGCAGAAAGATGATGAAGCCCAGTATATACAAATGAATCCAGATTCTTGGGTTTGTTGGGACTGGGAATAAAACCGCCAGGAGGGATGTATTTTTTTTTGTACTGTAAATTGGGTGCTAGATCCAGCAGAACCCAGATATAGATCCAGCAGTCTGACTGCTTGCTTTGATACAGTTGTGCACCATCTATTGAAAGCATTAGTACAGTATCATTAGCTGTGAGGTCGCCATGCAGTGCTGCATTGAGCAGGATGGAACTGCAGTACACATCATCATAAGTATTGATGGAACCACCAGCATGCAGCCTTGCAAGTAAGGGATCCATTGCTTGATGCCTATGGCCCATGTTCCACATGCTTTTGCATGACTGATACTGAGCCTGTATCTGTGGTCTCACAGGTATTGTAAGTGCCTGCTTTCGAGGCACAGGCACAAGTTTGTTCCCCCAAGTGACAGTCTCATACCATGCCGAAGAACACTCAGTGTTACGTTTGCACCAAGACACTTACCTAATGGTTATGACTACATGGGTAAGCGGTACTTAGTCATGGACTTATCATCAGTCAGCACGAGTATCACATGTAAGATAGGATGACTCGATCCTAGGATAGCGATAGTAGGGTTCTGGTTTCATGAGGTGCTTTAAAGCCCTCTTCTTGTTGTACTTAAAATGTAGTCGTTGAAGACCTAGCTCCCCAGCTTGGTCTTCTTGAATCGCCACTTGCCTTCTCTTCTACTCAACGAGATCTAAGGGCTCTATCCCTTTCTCTGCTTGTGACCAAGAGCAACCATCACCTTGAGTCCAAGTGTCATCAGACCTTGTGACCATATGTATCACGTGACCAAGGAGTGTCCATGTATACTTGACCCTGCTAAGTCATATTGCGCCCCACATCTGAGCCTAAGTCAAGGCTAACGTTCAGTGGCAACATAACATTAAGACCAAGCTACTCAAATCGTGGCACGCCTTACCACTCGAGAACGCTGGGCCTTCATGCCATACACAATAGAAGACAGAGGAGAACGAAACGTTCCCCTAATCTACCTCAAAGAAGCCAGGTGGAGGACGGTCCAAGGAAGTACCGGATATTTCGTCAACATCCCCACAAGACCAAGTCAATACTACCCAGTTGAGTTCAACCACACTTACGTGTGCTGGTGCGAAATCACTTGAAACACACCAGAAGCATTGTGGAACGTGGTAAGACCAGCAGGACCCAACTATCGCTGCGACATATTTGAAGACAAAGTACAAACAGCTGGAAATGTAGGAGCAATAGACGGACATCCTCCCCCAGCACCAAGGACTCTGGCCCCATCTATGGACAGTCAAGAGGACCAGGAAAGTGAACAATCAGAAGACACGATTGAATCAGGACAACCTGGAAACACAACTGAAGAAGAAGGCCTCACCAATCTAGCTGAGTCCATTCATATTAATCCACCAGAAATGGCTACAATAACCGAAGCCCCGGGAATGGAAGAAACAATCGATCATAACACTGGACATCGAATAAGGCGCATCGTCAACATCGTAGACGATGAAGCTGCATTACAAAGGGCCACCAGACCCAACAGAGCAGATCCACCGAGTGGAGGACCAGAGCAACTACCGGAATTACCACCCATCCGACTCCCACAAGACGATAGACCCGAAAGAAGATTCCCCAGAGGAGGAGGAGGATTCCCTGGAGGAGGAGGATTCCCTGGAGGAGGAGGATACCCTGGTGGAGGAGGAGTACCACCAGGAGGACCACCAGGGGGAGGCTGGGGCCCACCGCCACTACCGATACCACAGGCTCATCAAGGAAAGCTGGTGGGGGAACCCCCTACAATTTACGATGGCAACAGAAAGAGGATGACCCTCTTCATCAATGAATGGGAGTTATATTGGGCCGTCAACAACGATAATGCCCTTATGATCAATCCATTTCGATGAGCTATGTTTTTTCTCACATACATCAAAGGAACCCAAGTTAACGAATGGGTAATGGCGGTCAATCGATGGCTTGCCCGACAAATACAGGGAGGAATCAACACCACGGACGAATGCCTCTGGAATGAAGTAGCCGCCTCCTTCACACGACGTTTCGCCGACAGCCTGGCCAAAGAAAATGTGCAATCCACACTCCGAGTGGGGGTAAAGATGAAAGGAGAAGACATCGACGCATATATCATCAAGATAGAAGAGCTAATCCGACTAGCTGAGTATCGATTCGACATACCGCAAACAATCGAAACATTCACAGATGGATTACCCACAGGACTATATCAGAAGATCCTGGAACTTGATAGGCCTATCACTTATGAACAGTGGAAACAGGCAGCCATAAACCGCCAACAAGACTACATCCACATGAAGGCACGACTTAAGGCCCACCGAGGAGGGGCCACCACATCCCGCCCAAGAGGATGGATGCCTCAGAGAATGCTAACTGATCCAAACGCCATGGATACATCGGCCAGACGAACATGTGGACATATCACTGGAAGCAAAGAAATAAATCTGGCAACAATGACGAGCAATACGTACGCCCCACAAGGGGGATTCCTTCAGAGGGGAAGAGGAGGAGGGAGACAGAGGGACTTACGCGAAGTTGAGTGTTATAACTGTCGCAAAAAGGGACATTTGAGTCGCAACTGCCCCCAGCACACTTGGAACGTGCCAAGTCAACGCAGACAAAATTGGCAGAATTCATGCCCAAGTCAAGGACGTGAAGCAGTGGTTGACGACAGAAGTGTCTGTGACAAGGAAACAAACCTCATTGCACGATCCTCTACTCAAACCCCACAACAACAAGCCAATACATGGCTTCGTGGAGTAGCATCCACAGGAGAAGATGTACAAGAACTGGTGATGAGGGATCTTGTTGGAAGAGAGGGTTTTCAGAACACCTGAACCCATCGGCCTGGGTGAGGGCAGTCCATAAGTTCAATTCTGTAATAGTGACTATGCGATTTCGATCCATGCACATCCCCATCTCTATCAGAACTAGCAACACAATGGCTGACATAAAAGCACTCATAGACTCTGGAGCAACTGATTGCTTCATGAGTGAAACCTTCGTACGACGAATGAAGTTGGGGAAAAGACCTCTACAAAAACCACGGAAAATATGGAACATCGACAATACTGCAAATAAAGCTGGGGCAATCACACATTACACAGACCTCGACATCCAAACCCACGGAACCAGGAAAACAATACGATTCCTTGTCACAAATATAGGGAACGAAGACATTGTACTAGGGTATCCATGGATGGCTGCTTTCGAACCCAAGTTCACATGGAGAAGCGGCGTCATCGATGAAAAAGAATTACCCGTTATCATCCAGTCAGTAAACCCCTCAAATCTTGAAAAAGACCCAGTAATCACACGAATCCAAGGAGCGGAAGAGGGATGTCATCTACAAGCTACAACTTCTACCAAGCTCACTATCAAAGCGCAGCAATACACAAAAAAGGTAGAAGTTCCTACAGAATATCAACAATTCACCAAAGTATTCAGCGAGGAAGAGTCAAAATGATATCCACCAAAACGAGCCTAGGATCACACAATTGAATTCAAGAAAGATGCACCAGAAGCAATAGACTGCAAGGTATATCCCATGAATCGGATTGAAGACAAGGCAGTACAGAAATTCCTTCATGATGAGCTCGAAAAGGGATATATTCATGAATCAAAGTCACCATATGCTTCATCATTTTTCTTCGTTCGCAAGAAGGACAGCAAATTACGACCAGTACAAGACTATCAAAAGATCAATGCAATTACCATTCAAAATCAGTATCCCCTTCCACTAATCACCGACCTCATTCGCGACCTCAGTAATGCACATATATACACCAAACTAGATGTCCGGTGGGGATATAATAACGTGCGAATCCGCAAGGGGGATGAACACAAAGCAGCATTCAAAACAAGATATGGACTTTTCGAACCCACAGTTATGTACTTTGGACTTACTAATTCACCAGCAATGTTCCAAACTTTCATGAACTACATCTATCGAGATGTCATCCTTAAACACGAACCCCTTGGCACTACCATCTGAGTCTACATGGACGACATCAGGATCGCTACCCGCACCAACCTTGACAACCACAAACAAGCTGTCCACGACATTCTCCGAGTCGCTCAACTTCACAACCTTTACTTCAAACCAGAAAAATGCCTCTTTCACTTGTCCTCTATGGATTACCTGGGGGTAATCCTTGAAAAGGGGGTGACACATATGGACCCTGCAAAAATAGCCGGTGTCAATATGTGGCCAGTACTGCAAAACGTGACAGAAGTACGAAAGGTGCTTGGATTTTTCAACTTTTACTGCCCCTTTATCAAAGACTTCACATTCATTGCAAAACCATTGCATAACCTCACACGAAAAGATCAAGAATGGAAGTGGGGGACAGAAGAGCAGAAGGCTTTCGACAAGTTGAAGAAATGCGTAACAATGGAACCAGTACTGGCACATGCCAAGTTAGAGGACCAATTTGAATTGGAGGTAGACACCTCAGGATATGCAGTGGGTGCCGTACTTTTACAGTGAAAAGAGGACGGTAAAAAGCACCCCATAGGATATTACTTGGCAACACTCAATGAAGCACAACAAAATTACGACATCTACGACTTGGAGCTCCTGGCCATAGTGATGGCGCTCAAGAACTGGAGACCTCTGTTGGCAGGGTCACCTCATAAGATCATCATATATTCCGACCACCTCAACCTACAATATTGGAGGTTACCACAAAGAATATCACGGAGGGTAGCAAGGGAAGTGCTGGAATTGTCAGAATATGACTTTGAGATACATCACCTCCCAGGACGCCTAAATGGACAAGCTGACACACTGTCAAGGCGACCAGGATACGACCGAGGAGAGGATGACAACAAAGACATAGTCGTACTCCCTGACCACATCTTCATAAGGGCAGGAGGAGTAGAACATGCTCCACCTATGCACTGGATTGTGTCACAAGAAGAGATGGAAGCCACAGACCCAGTATACGCACAAGATGAAGGAGTCCTGACACCATGGATCGACGCACATCAACTAAAAAAGATTGAAGGGGTCTGGTATAAGGATGGACGACGCGTAGTAACGGGCAAAAAGGAACACAAACAAATGTTCATACAGGCCCATCATGACACACCGGTATACAGACACCCAGGGATCAACAAGATGTACCAACTAACAAGCTGCCGGTACTGGTGGCCGAATGTTATGTTCCCACTTTGACGTCTACTGCGACTTGCAATGTTTCTTGGTGTACGCTTCCGATGTCGACCTCTTGAGGCTCCCTAAGACACTCAAGGCAATGATGACAGAGCAAAGATGATATAAGCCCAAGTTAAGGGCGACGACTGCACACTAATGGAGGAAAGGAAGTGGCAAAAGGGATCTGCTATTGACTATCCAGTAATAACCAGGGGATTGTCCAAGGTGTACAAGATCTCAAAGCTACCGACTACGAGTCAAGTAAGGTAGCTTTATATACATCTCTGAGGCAGCTTTCAAGCTCCTCTCCAATCATGAACCCTAATATAGGTAACCAATGGCACAACGGTGCAATACAGTCAGGAACCAAGTACAGTACCATGACTCACAGATAACAAGTCCAGAACAAGTCCAGACCTCTCGATATCAACCATGAGGCGGCCTCGAGGCAGCGCCCACCGTATCGTCCAATCAGACCACTATCCACTATCAGTATCCGGCGCCCATACAGTGCCCACTTATCTCAGTCCATAGATAAGGGCCTAGTCCTGCCCAGACCACATCATGTGATCATTGCACCTGCTCGCACCGCGTAATCCTGATCCTTGTCATCTGCGGGAGCACTCACATATCTGACGTAAATTCCGTTCGGCCTGGTCATCCTCTCTGTGACGCCGTCCTCACTCTTGATCCATTCCTCAGCTTCTTCTGTGTCCTCGGCTCTTGCTAGCCGGCACGACTTCACATACTGCCGTTGGTCACGTGCTGGCGCACACGTAACACCGAATATGCAGCAAGAGGTAATGGACTACATCCGAGGATGTGCCGAATGTCAGCGACACAAGGTCAACACAAGACCAACAAAGGTGTCACTGTCGCCCATATTTCCCACACACGAAGCTATGCCATTCAAAACCATGGCACTGGACTTCATCACTAAGCTGCCGATTTCACAGGGATATGACTCAATACTCACCGTGACAGACCACAATTGTACAAAAGCAGCAGTGTTCATCCCTTGCAAAGAAAGTATGATGGCGGAGGAGACTGCAGGACTCATTATCCAACACATCTTTCCACGATTTGGACTTCCGCTGAAGTTCATCAGTGACAGAGACCCAAAATTCGCCTCAAGGTTTATAAGGGGGTTATGCAAGGTGACAGGAATGACGCAAAACATCTTCATGGCTTATCACCCCCAAACGGACGGACAATCGGAGCGCACCAATCAATGGCTAGAACAATATCTGCGGTTCTGGGTCAACGAGTGGCAAGATAAATGGCATGCTTATCTACCACTGGTGGAATTCGCGCACAACAACTGGCCAAGTGAGACCACTGGAGAGTCCCCTTTCTTTGTACTATACGGGTTCAACCCATGTGCTGATTGAACAGATAAGCCATCCCCGATACCACAGGTAACACTAAGGCTGGACCAGTTCAAAAAGGCAAGGCAACGTGCCCAAGAACTGATGATCAAGGCACAACGGTCATGGGTCAAGAACAAAGATACACCCAAGTATCAGCAGGGAGACCTCATGTGGCTAGAAGGACGCCACCTATGTACGAATCAACCAACTGCCAAGCTTGCACCCAGAAGACATGGTCCATTCCCGGTTGGCAATGAACAAAACGAAGCAGACCTACGAAGAAATGGTCCCGGAAGAATATCGAAGATACCAGAAGATCTTCCACGACTTCAAACTCCCTTATCACTTCTGGCACGTGAACATCCTTCCAGTCTACCCATTCATTATCTGAGTCAGGGTATCCCTTCCATTTGATAAGGTATTGCTTTTTGCATCCTCTGCCAAACTGCTGAGAATCTAGAATCCTTTCGATTTCATATTCTTCTTTGTTATTGATAAGGTCTGGAGCTGGTCTCAAATAGTTTGATCCATGGAGATCGGTTTCCTGGTATGGCGTGAGAAGATCGATATGAAACACGTCGTGAATGCTCCACTGTGTGGGAAATTTTAATCAATAGTGCAAACCTCCTGACGCCCTATAAGGAGACGGTGCTACACGGACCGAATTATACCCGACCGGCCCCGGACCTTACGGAAAGACTTGAGCAAGAGGTGGACATTTGTAAGGCGACAGCTGCAGAGATGAGGGCACGTCTATCTGAGCTCCTATGTTACGATCATGCCCTACTTGTCACGGGATACGACGTACTGTTATCGACACTGCAAGGGAATCTCTCATTCTCCACTTCTTCCGCATCATCCTTTGCCTCGACCCATGCCGGACTGGATTGCTTCAGCCTTCTTGACCTTCATTCACCTCATATCGCCTTATCGGACTCATACCTCAAACCCCATCATGCGTACTGCCTCATGGACAGCCTCGTTTCCTTGTTATCTCCATCCCTTCCCCCTTGACGTCATCATGACGTATGACGCAGACCCAGACTCGGACCCTATCCTTTCCTATGACATCATCGCTTACTGATCCCCTACGATAATACCATTGCCCTTGACCCTGACCATACATACGGCCATTCACTATTGGCTCATTCCTCTTGCATGATGGACATTCCCCTATCTCTGACGTACTGTACAATGCTATGACTCATCTTGGCTTATGCCGCTGACTGATACCCGCCTACCTATGACGACGTCGCTGACTGACCCTTACCTATCATGACTCATTCCTAGGATTGTCCTATTAGGATACGTAATATGTTTGTGTCTCACAAACATCTTCATACACTATATAAGTCGTAGTATACCTAGCTTGTACGGTAGACTTGACTTCTTCCACAATCACGACATAGTCTCCACCAGATAGGGAACTCTTGGGTTGTTCCAAAGGAGGGCTTTCATCTTTGCCTCTCATCGACGCGGGCCTTCATTTTGCCTCGCATACCCAACCAGAAGCGGACCTTTGACTTTGTCTCGCACCCGCTAGTCGTGTTGACGACTTGGCATTTCCACTCACACCAGTCTTGAGCGCGGCTCGACTTGGTACTTGTGCATCACTGAACTGAGGCCCTGATATGGCTTCACTCTACGAAGATCTAAGAACCCAAACGCACGTCGCACAATAACACCAGTTGTGGCGTTACATCCTAGGAGCCCCATAGATACTCTGTGCTTAGGTAGTCATGTACCCCAATGTCAGAACCCAGTCTGTAATGACATGCGCCATCTATTCTGATTCTCCAGCCCAAGTAGTCCAGTGTTTACCTAAGTATTGCAATTGTCTGTAATGATAAGCACCATTTATCCCGATAGTCCAGCCCGAGTGTACCGTTTTCATTCCGATATTCCGATCTGATATTCCGATCTGATGTTCCAAGCTGATATTCTGAGCTGATATTCCAAGCTCATATTCCGAGCTCATTATTCCGAGCTCATATTCCAAGCTCATATTCTGATCTGAACATTCCAGTCTGGACATTCCGGTTGACGACTGAAACTATATCTTCCTAGGGGTCAGTGATGTATTCCGATTTTCCAGTCCGTTTGTTGTGGTCTCTGACATAAGTTGTGCTAGACCCAACTTCCTATTGGCCAGCCATATCCTGAGCCTTTGAGTGATCTCCTCTGATTGTCATGGTACTAGAACACACTGTATGAAGCACATAAAGCTCAATTGTTCAATTGTGCCTATTGTAAACTTGAAATCATATGTGAAACATGAGCTGAGACACTAATAAAACAACGTCCATGCTGCAGGGTCAATACCTAGTAATGTAACTCTTGATCGAAACACACTCACCTTTCATTGCATCTTGTTGCACATGTTTTGTGAAACCGGATCACATGCGGATAATGTATCTTTGGCTAAACATAGCATGGACCCAGACACAATCCATGCTTTCTAGACATATACCAATTTCAATGGCAATGCCTCCCCTACATGTAATATGTTTCCTTTGAAACATGTTCCATCTCATTCCAATCAAACACCATGCTTCATATTGACACAGATCTTAGAGCATGTATTCTCTGTTTCACCATATACTCTCAGTACTTCTAGCTGCATTTGTCACCATAGC
>WNGR01005098.1_pt1 | contig 14116 bp, 13 predicted proteins | sample 5407581 | NCBI WGS metagenome assembly WNGR01 (sample SAMN13153383, study PRJNA577476) | soil metagenome | isolation source: 80 cm soil or saprolite under Garry oak tree replicate 2 | place: USA:California | collected 2016-06-15
TGATCGGCTCCGGTGGCAACTCCAAATTCGGCTCTGGACCCGCCTCGAAACCATGACCGAACAAGCCCAACTTCTCTCCGGCCTTACCGAGGAAGCGCTCGAAGCCCTCCTCAAGCGAGCCATCCGCAATACTCTCATCCTGGGCTTGGCCGTCTCCCTGCTGCTGACCATCGCCTCGCGATGGGGAACCGGCGCCCTGTTCATGACCGGGACCGCGGTTTCCGCCGCCAGCATCTTTGAATGGCTCCGCCTCGTGCGCCTTATCAACGCCCGAATGAGGAAGCAAAAGGCGCAACGAGGCGCGGTGCTGGTCATTGGCTTTTTCCTCCTTCGGCTCTGCTTTTTTGCGGGGGCCATTTATGGTAGCCTGAAGTGTTTCCAGGGTTCGCCCATGGCGCTGGTCTGCGGCCTGAGTCTTGCGGTCGCAACCCTCATGTGGGAGGCGCTCCGCTTATTGCGCAGCTGATTATTGCGCAACTGACGCATTCGAGCATTTGGTTTGCTCCCGCATCGCCGCCCGGGAATCAGAAAGAGCTTTTGCCTTCATGGATGAATCACTGGCCGTTACCCGTCTACTCAATCATCTTTTTGCCGGCCCCGTTGACGCTCTGCTTGGCGCAGTCGGAATTCATCCCGCCAATCCCGACGCCCCCATCAACAATACGTTCGCGGTGGAGTTGTGCGTGGTTCTCGGATTCATCGCATTCTTCGCGCTGGTAAGGCTCAGCTTATCCGTCGAAAAGCCCGCCGCGCCGCAGCAGTTCGCTGAGATACTCCACGAACTCATCGGCGGGCAGGCAAAGCAGATCATCGGCCACGAATACCAGCGCTTTCAGCCGTTCGTTACCTGCATCTTCCTCTTTGTGCTTACCTGCAATCTCCTCGGACTGATCCCCGGAATCGCGGCGCCCACCATGTCGCCCGTAGTGCCGCTCGGCCTGGCGGTCACCACCTGGCTCTACTTCAACTTCCACGGCGTTCGCGCGCAGGGCATTGTGGGATACGTCAAACACCACGCCGGCCCCATCTGGTGGATCTCCTGGCTGCTGTTCCCCATCGAACTCATCTCCAACATTGCCCGTGTCATGTCCCTCACCATCCGTCTCTGGGCCAACATGTTTGCCGGAGATCTGGTGACCCTGGTCGCGTTTTCGCTCATCCCGCTTGCCATCCCGGCGGTATTCCTCGGCCTTCACACTCTCGTTTCGGTGATTCAGGCGCTCGTCTTCACACTGCTGGCCATGATCTACCTCGGCCAGGCGGTGGCTCACGAGCACTAACGCATTTTCGGAAACGGTGTAGACCAAAAACCACAACTCTGGTAGCCGCGACGATCAGGAAGCGGCGGCTTTCAATAAAGCGTGAAAGACCACAGTATTTCCGAAAATCCCGTAAACTTCGTCCTGTTCAGGACGCAAATGCATTTCGCCGGAGAGCGCTTCCGCTCCGGATCAACGGAAGGCCGCAAGCGTGAGGGGGCCAGCACGGTGAGCCTCAACCACCCACTGGCGGCCAATTTCAGAGAAGCTGGAGAAACATGCGTAAACTGCAAAACGTTCTAATGGTTCTGTCGCTGCTTTGCTTCGCCGTTCCGGCGTTTGCTGACGGCGGATCCGCCCCCGTCAATCTGGCTCCGATCGGCATCGGCATCGGCATCGCGCTCGCTGCTGGACTTTGCGGCATGGGCCAGGGAAGGGCAATTGCTTCGGCCACCGAGTCCGTCGCTCGCAACCCCGGCGCCACGGCCAGCATTCAGCTTCTGCTGATTCTCGGTCTGGCCTTTATCGAGTCCCTCACTCTGTTCACCTTCGCCATGATCTTCATCAAGATCAAGTAACGGCGATTGGCGCACAAAAGCGGCTCTGCCCATTGGGGGGAGCCGTTTTTCTTTTGATGATCAAGTCACCTTTTGGAAATGTCACGGCTTTACAGGCTGCCAAAGAACTCGTCGCTTTGAAAGGACAAGGCTTACAGCTTGCGGATTGACGCGCATTGCCTTGTATCAGGCACGACTTTAAACGTACCGTCCATACGCGCATTGCCTTGTATCCGGGCACGACTTTATAGCTTGCGGAAAAACTCATCCTGCATGTCGCACTGTAACAGGGCATGACTTCAGTCATGCCGCAAACCCCTTGAAATCAGCGGGCTTTAGCCCCTGCCGGGCGCTCTTTTCCGATTGAGCCCGAATACGTTCCTTTTTCGGCAGCCTCTTCAGCCGTGCCACAACGACGGCAGAATCAATGAGGCCTTTAGCCCAGAGGGATGCCTGTTCCGCCCCAAACTATCTTCCTTCCGATCCCGCCTCCACTTCGCCTGCCCGCATCATCTGGATCGCCTGCTGATAGCTCAATCCCAGAGGAACCGGCGCGAACTGGCTCTCCTCCTCGGTAGTATCGAAGCTCCTTGTCTTAAAAAGAACCCTCCCGCTCATCGCCATGCTGAAACGCACCACGCGCCATTGCCCGCCGCCCACATCCGCCTGTTCGAGCACAATCCAGCCACCTTTGTTCAGGCGCCCCAGGATGCCCCAGCCAAAATCCACATCCTGCTGGAGATGGCCTTCCAGCCGGACCACCCTCTCGCGAGTGGCGTCGATCCATATCTCCCCGTTCAGCGCCGACAGCGCCAGAGTTTCAAGGTCCGGTGCATCGAATTTCAGATTGGGACTGAAGGTGAATTTCTGCAGAGTGCCCGAGCCGGACTCCACCGTGCCGGCGTATTTGTAAACAAAAGCCCTCGGCATGACGCGGAGAACCTTCAGCGCGCGTCCCGTGTCATCCGCCTGGGTCTGCCTGCGGTGTCGCTGCCTGCCCGGGTCCGCCAGCAGTGCGTTTAGGCGCGCCTGTTCCTTTTGGGCATCCGCCTGGCTCAGCGGCTTGTCGAAAACCTCCATCAGCTGAGCCACTGCTCCATCCCGCGTCTCCACAATTTCTTTGGTCGATGTCAGCCGGGGGCTGGTCTTGTGCAGCCGGTAGCGCATGGGGTGCGTGGTATCCCGCGCAGCCTGCAACTCAGCCGCCAGCGCGCGATTCACCAGCGCAGTGTCCCCAGGGGGAGTTCCCGCATTCTGCCCGGCAGACGCTGCCACGGTTACCACTGAAAGCAGGAGGAGGCTCAAAAATGTGCTTTCTCTTTGCAGTTTGGCGTCCGTTCCTCTTTTCGCGATCGCTTCCTGTATTAGACGCTGCTCCAACTTGCCGGATGCGTAAATTGAACTTGCATGGCTCGCTTGAGTATATTTCGTGCAGGAATGGAACTCGGCCCAGCCGTTTCGCTCGCCGAACCTGCAGTGACTGCGGCCCCGGCGAAGTTCACAGCCCCGCACGGGGGCCAAAACGGCTACACTGGTGGTCGAGATTCTCGAATCGATAGTTTGGAAGGAATTAGATCATGGCAGTAGAAACTACCCCCGCGCGGCTCGGCAAAACCGTGATTATTCGCGGTGAAATCAAGGGCAGCGAAGATTTAGTCATAGACGGCAATGTGGAGGGAACTGTCCACCTGTCCGAAAACCGCCTCACCATCGGCCCCAATGCCAATGTGGTCGCCGACCTCTCGGCAAAAGATGTGCTGATCATGGGCCGTCTGCAAGGCAATATCGTGGCCACCGGCCGGGTCGAGCTGCGCGCCGGTTCTGCGGTCCAGGGCGATGTCCGCGCCCTTCGGCTTGCGATTGAAGATAATGCCATGTTTCGAGGCAAAGTGGATTTGACTCAAGGGGCTACCAAGGGAGCTGATGCCGCCAATGTCGCCCTCAGCGGCGCGGCTTCTTGATCTTAGGTACGATTCCGGTCCGGGCAAGACGCCGTCTGCCCGGCCGAAAAAGGATTCAGGATTGATGAGGCGTTGGTTCGAAAAAAAACAGGGGGGTGGCACGCCCGCTCTCGTTGCCGGCCCTACGGGACCAAAGGTCGCTCGCTACTCCGGGGGCTGGTCCACGCTGCGCAAGCGGTTGCAGGCGGAGCCCGGGCTTCGCATTATCGATACCGGCTACACATCGCCCACCAACATTAATTACCTCACCAGCCTTGGCCACAGCGTTTTCATGGCCGATCTCGTCCACGACGCCTGGACCGGAAATTGGCAGACCGGCAAAGACGAGGAAGACAATCCCATCTGGAACGCGAAAGGCTTTCTCGAAAGCACCCTGAATTTTGGCGATCGCATGTTTGACGTGGTATTGCTGTGGACCACGATGGACTACCTGCCTGAGCCGCTGGTCGCACCGTTGGTAGCCCATCTTCACGCTTCCATGAACCCGGGCGGCTCGGTGCTGTCTTTCTTCCATACCAGGACCCGTGGAGAAGAGACCGTGCACTGCCGCTTTCACCTGACCCCGGGCGACGAAGTTGAGGTGCAACTGGCTGAGGCGTTTCCCATCCAGCGGGCATTCACCAATCGCAGCATCGAGCGGCTGTTCTCGGGGTGGTCCGGACACCGGCAATTCCTCGCCAAGGACAGCGTCTCTGAAGTAATCATGACTCGCTGAAGTGTCCATCCTCCATCTGCGAGGTTTTGAATGATTACGCGAATCTGGCATGGCTGGACAACACCTGCAAATGCGCACGCCTATGAGAGCCTTTTACTCAACGAGATCTTTCCCTCCATCAAGGCCCGGGAGATCGATGGCTATCGCGGCATCTCCCTCTGCAAGCGAGACCTTGGCGGCGAGGTCGAATTCGTGACCATCATGTGGTTCGACTCCCTCGAAGCCGTACGCCTCTTTTCCGGAGAAAACTACCAGCTCGCCGTCGTTCCACCCAAAGCCCGCGCCATACTGGCGCGATTCGACGCTTCTTCAGCGCACTATGAGACGGTTGCGGGCCCTCCATTTCTATTTTGAATCGGCCGCGCTGTTGGTCTGGGCAAACGGAAGCCACGGCTGAAGCTCGACCCGTTCGATCTGCTTGTAAGGTGACTCCCCCGCCGCCGATTGTTCGAAATATCGCTTTCCAAGCTTATGTTCGCGGCAGATTCCATCCACCAGGTCCGCAACCCGCTTCCGGTACTCCGGTGAAACAAACGCGCTGGTGGCGTAGCGCCGCTGGTAAGCCTCGAACTGGTCCGGGAAATGTTCCTTCACGAAGCTGAAAAATGTCGGTTGCGAGCATGGCTTCAGAAACAGCGCGCCCGCACCCATGAAACTGGCTCCCGCCGCCGCAGCTGCCCGCGCCACGGCATTGATTGAACTTCGGCTGTCCGTAATGCCCGGCATCAGCGGCGAACACAGCACTCCCGCCCTCAACCCCGCCTGCCTCAACTCGGCCACCGTGCGAAACCGCAGGTCGGGCCGCGGAGCGCGCGGCTCAAGAATCCGCGCCAGTTTCGCATTGGTGGTCGTGATCGTCAGGTGAACGGTCAACTGGTGCCGCGCCGCGATCTCCTGCAGCAGATCGATGTCGCGCGTGATCAGCGTTGACTTGGTAACAATCCCCAGCTTGAACCCGCTCTTGCGCGCAAACACCTCCAGCAGCGAGCGCGTGATGCGCTGCCTGCGTTCCAAAGGCTGGTAGGGGTCCGTCGCCGTTCCGAGCGCGATCTCGGTGCCCGCCTTCAGATGCGATAGCTCCTGCTCCAGGAGCCACGCAGCATCCTGCTTGAAATAGATCTTGCGCTCAAAGTCCTCCGGCCTGCGCAGTTCGAGAAATTCGTGCGTATACCGCGCATAACAATACCGGCACGCGAACTCACACCCGCGATAAGGGTTGATGGAGTGAGTAAACGGCAGTCCCCGGTTAGACGTCGATTTGCCCAGGATAGACCGGGTCTTCAGCGGCCGGTACTCCGTCAGGCAGCCCACAGAATCCAGCGGCGCTTCGCCGGCGGCGCGCGCCAGGCGGGACGGATGGTCCTGATTGACAATAGGGAAGAGACTTTGTGTATTCGCCATTTGTTCGCCTTTGTTGACAAACTACTCTCGCTCCCGAATCCGGTCAAGCGATACTTCTCGTCGTTATTCCACACATCGGACTGCCACTGTCCGGGCGATCCCTAATTCGAGCGAAATAGCTGGCATCCGGACCGTCCCCGATCTAATCAAAGGAACGGTAAAGTGACAAAGCGCTGCGCTCTCACCAGGAGAGGCCGCGCTTCTACCTCCAACCACACCCCAATGGGAGAGAACATGGAGCCATCGAGAGGAACACGTATCACCTGGCTTGGTCACGCGACCGTGCTGATTCAGACTGCAAAAGGCACAAATATAGTGATCGATCCATTCATCGCGGAGAACCCAAAGTATCCCAAAGGTTTTGAACTTCCTTCAAAGATTGATTACGTGCTGTTGACGCACGGACACGGCGATCACATTTCCGACGTGGTGCCCGTTGCCAAAAAACATAACTCAACCGTCGTAGCAATCTACGAACTGGCTGACTATGTCTCGCAGCAGTGGGTGAAGAACACCATCGGAATGAACCTGGGCGGCACCGTGCAGCTTTTGGAAATCGCTGCCACCATGGTCGATGCCAAACACTCCTGCGGTGCGCAAGACAAGCAAGGCACGCACTATGTCGGCGTTGCCGCAGGCTATGTTCTTACTATTCCTGGCAGCCCGACCCTCTATCACGCCGGAGACACGACCGTGTTTGGTGACATGAAACTGATCAGCGAGCTCTATCAGCCGGAGGTGGCGATGTTACCCATCGGTGGACATTTCACCATGGGACCGAAGGAAGCTGCAATGGCCGCGCGCTTCATCGGGGCCAAGACCATTCTGCCGATCCATTGGGGCACATTCCCCCCTCTAAAAGGCACGCCAGGAGAGTTAGCCACACTGGTCGATTCCGGCGTTCATGTGGTGCAATGGGCGCCAGGAGATACATTCTAATTTCGGCGTAGTCTACTTGCCGGGATGAGGCGAAAAGAAGGGCATGCCGCTCGTGCACGCGTTTCTTGATCATTCCTGTTACTTTGAAGATGCCGACTTTCTTTGCTCTGCCCAACGCCGCCGCACCGCCTCGGCAATGCGCTTACGACCTTCAGGTGTGAGATTTCGTTTCTTTTTCGCAGACTTGTTCGCGGCGGCCACGGGTGCAGATTTTTTTGTCTTCACCGAACTGCCGAGAAGAACTGCGCGCGCCCGTTGCAACTGCGCGATTTCGCGATCGATTTGTGCCAGAATCTCAGAAACTCCCACGGTACCTCCTCGCGCTTTCGATCAGTGGTCCAATGTCCGTGGTGTCCGACTGATAAGACTGAGCCCCGGCTAGCCACTTTACTGTGGAAACAATACGCAACGGACAAGTCAATTACAAACAAAAAACGTGTGAAGTTACCAATACAGGTTTTCGTAACACCAAAGTTCATCGGCCGATAACTTTGTATAACTTAAGTAAGCACTTCATAAGTGCGCCTCCAAACACAATGCTTGCATGCAATAGAAATCTGGCTCGATGCAAGCATTTCGTGCCGCTACAGCAGTTTCGATTCTGCTAGGGCCATCTCTGTGCTGGTGTAGCTCTTCATCGCGCGCGGCGGCTGATTGTCAGCGGGATTGAGAGGTCTTGGCTGTGTCGTGAGGCGAGTCGGAACCGGGTCCGGAAGGTGCAACCGTAGTAAGATCCTGGCCGGTGAGCCGTAGCGGATGCACTGGAATATCCGCTGCTTTGCAGTTACGCAAATCACGCAGAATATCTGACTTCTCGCGAGCATATTGTCCGGCGAGGCGCGTCAGAGCATAAGTGATGATATCGCTGTGATGTAGGTCAGAGACCGAGGGATCGCGCCGCATGTTCAGCCAGAGGCGGTGCACCAGTTGCACATCATCCGGGCTAAGGTTTGGAGTGTGCGGTCCGATGTAAAAGACCTTGGATTGTCCGCTAGAATCCACGATATAAAAGTTGAATTGTCTCTTGGGCTCCGGCAATGCTTCCCACGCTTGCCCGAGATGGAAGGCCTGGTCTTCGGCGGTCATCTTGGTCGAAATGCCGGAGACCACCGAATCTACTTCAAGTGAGTTCGCGCCCTGTGCCAGCGCAGCGAAGATATCTCCGGCGGGCACTACGAGTAATGAAACCTTCTTGCCAAAGCTTTCCGCCACTGAGATTGCCTTGGTGAAAAGCATCTGCTCATGCTCGCTAAAGCTCTGTTGCTCGGCACTCAGAAAGTCAGGACCTCCGGCGCCCATAATACGAACGCTGAGCACAACAACGTCCTGGTCATCGGTACTCGTGCGAGCCAGCGCCCACTTCAGCGCAAATGGATTAGCGGCATCACGCATCGTCACCATCACGCCGCCCGAGCGGATCGCTACCGATTCGCGGCTGATTGTGTCCTGGTGCTCCAACTGGAAGTGATCCTTCATCTGCCTCGCGGTCAAGGCATGCTTCTGAAGGTTCTTCCGCTCAGAGATAGTGAAGATGATAAAGAAAGCGGCCGCAAACGCAATGCCGCTCACCGTCGCGACCGACTTGGTGAAGAGGTTTACGATTGCCGTCGATAGCAGCACAAGAAAGACCGAAAACAATCCGACCGGAAACTCGATCTTTCCAATGCGAATGTTCGGCGGCACTTTCCATCCGCGTTCGCCGTGATACTTCCAGCGCAATACAAGCATTGCAAGGCTGTTGAATGTGAACGACCAGATGACGCCGAACGCGTAAGCCTCGCCCAGTGTGATGACGTTGCCCCGGGTCACAATGATGGTCAACATCTGCAATGCAAAAACAAGATTGACAATGCGATGGCTGGTTCCAAACCTGGCATGCGGCTTGCGGAACCAGTCGGTGAGCACGCCGTCCTCAGCCACGCGCATCAGCACGCCCGTCGAGCCAATCATTGACGTGTTGATCGCGCCTGACAGAATGAGGAAGCCGACTACCACTACGAAAATGCGAAACGCGATGCGCCACATTTCCGGACCGACCATGTACATGGCGAGCCCAGCGATCAAGTTGTCCTGGTAGATATGCGTGCGCTGCCACGTGGGAATCAACATGGAAGCGAGCAACGTGGCCCCACCGGTGAAGATGAGGCTGTAGATCGCGATGACAATTGCCGCGCGCTTCAGATTTTTGAGCTTGGGATGCTCGATCTCGCGGTTAACCTGCGCCAGGCTCTCCTCGCCGCTCATGGCCAGGATCGAGTGGCCGAATGCCATCAGAATTCCGAACAGCCCAAACAGCGGAACAAGTTTCGTTCCCTTGAGGAACCCGAGAGCGTCATCGCTGAACTTGAGATTCGATGGCGTCGGCAGCGGTGGCAGGTGAATTCCACGCACCAACAGCGAATACGCGCCCCAGATAAACAGCACCACCACCATGACCGTGGTGATCTGCATTACGCGAAGAGCCTTGTCGCTCGACTCTTCGATGCCCTTGATGTTCTGCCACCAGTAATAGATGGTCACAGCACCCGCAAATACGGCTGCAGTGGAGTTCATGTTGAACTGGAATGGGTTTCCATGCACATCGTGCAACGCTGGTGGAAGCCAGCGCGTATGCGATGCCATGACCATCAACTCGTTCAGAAGTCCCGTAATGTACTGTCCGGCTGAAACACCCGAAATCGGCCCCGTCAGGATGTAGTCGAACATCAATGCCGAGACGCTTATCTTGGCAAACGTGGAGCCCAGCGCTTCCTTTACTACGCGGTAAACGCCGCCGCGCGTAAACATCGAGCAGCTCTCGACATACACCGCGCGCACCGCAAAGCTGAACAGCATGATGCCCAGAATGAACCAGGGAGCAGCGGCGCCCACCGCCTGTTCGGCGATGCCGCCCGCATAAAAAGCAGAAGACCCAAGATCGTTGAGAACGATGGCTGCCGCGCGCCAGAACGAAATAAATGTGAGCATCACGGAAGATGCCACAATAAGCCGCACGCGGTCGGAGGGTGGGGCTACGGTCGTACGAGAAGATGCCATCATGAAAGTGCCGGCGCGAGCGCCAGCCGCGACTATCCTGAGGTCGAATTCTACGTTCGCCCTGCGGAGAGTTTATTTGCGAATAGTTATGGAGTCAATTGAATAAATCGAGGTTGCGGCAAATCGCTCAAACACTTAGGCTTAATCTTATCCAAAAGTTCTTGACAGCCTCCATAAGCCTGCTTACATTCGCGATCGCCGACCCACAGGCTCAGAAAAATTTGGCTCTTTAAGATAATCATTCTGCTCAGAGCGCCCAAGCATTAGCGAGATTGTACTCCGAGTTCTTACTTGAATCGAAGCAATCTACGCCTGACTTTTCCCTCGCCCCGTTCTTCCTTACCGGCTCCGGCCCTGCTGGCGCAATGCGATAAACTCGGCCCTGTATGCAACGCTACGCATGGAAGTTGTGGGCAGCCGCAGGCCTCTCTGCCGGCTTGCTGGAATTGCCATTCCCCTTGGCGGGACCGCTTCCTGTCGGTCGTAGTTTGTTCGCATGGTTTGCGCTCGTTCCTTTGTTATGGGCGATCCTCACCGCGGCCAAAACCAATGGGCCGCGCCCCTTGCGACAGGCGTCCCTTCTCGCCTACTCCTGCGGAGTGCTCTGGTACGCCGGCAACTGTTATTGGATCTACGACACCATGCTGATTCACGGTGGTTTGCCTCCGGTTGTTTCGGCGCTGCTGCTGGTGGGCTTCAGCCTTGTTCTCGGCCTCTATTTCGGACTCTTTGGTCTGGCTGTTGCATTAGTCCGCAGAAGAACCGCAAACACCGGACTTGCGCTCGCCGCCGCGCCCTTTTTCTGGGCCTCCCTTGAACTCGCCGCATCCCGCATTACCAGCGTTCCCTGGGATCAGCTCGGCTACTCCCAGGTCGACAACGTGCTCCTGACTCACCTCGCGCCGTTCACCGGTGTCTACGGCATCAGCTTTGTGTTAGTTGCGATCAACGCGCTGCTTGCCGGGGGCCTCGTGCTGAGCCGCCCAGCGGCAAGAGTGGGTTCCGCGATCGCGGGCGTTTTGTTGCTCATTGGGGGAGCCGCGGGAGTTCTAATGCCGTCTCCCCGCCAGCCCGTCACCGCGACCGCAGTTCTGCTACAGCCCAATCTCGACGTCGCCGCCGACAACGTCTGGCAGGTGCAGGACTGGACCGACCACATTGCAGAATTCACTCGCCTCGCCGCGGAGCAATGCAAGACCTACATCGCCGGAACCCCCCAAACCGGCGCCCCCAACGGTGATATCGTCTGCCCGCCCTATCCCACACACCCCGACCTCGTCGCATGGCCAGAAGCCCCGGCCCCCTTCGTCGAGACTGATCCCCGCTTCCAGCAGGCACTTGCCTCCATTGCCCTCTCCGCCCAAGCCCCCTTGATCGTAGGCAGCGTTGGCGCGGATTATTCCCCCGACGAGCAGACCTGGCACGACTACAACTCCGGGCTAATCATTGCAGCCGACGGAACCCGCATCGGCCGTTACGACAAGATTCACCTCGTGCCGTTCGGCGAATACATCCCCTTCAAAAATCTCCTCTTCTTTGCGCACAAACTCACCGGCCGCGTCTCAGAGTTCACCCGCGGCGCCGACCGCAAGGTGTTCCTTCTGCAGTCGTCAAACGGCGTCGCGCATCGCTATGGACTTTTCATCTGCTACGAGGCGGTGTTTGCCGACGAAGTGCGTGAGTTCTCCCGCAACGGCGCCGAAGTCTTGGTCAACATCAGCGACGACGGCTGGTACGGTGACACCAGCGCGCCCTGGCAGCACCTCAACATGGCACGTATGCGCGCTATCGAAAACCGCCGCTGGATCCTCCGCGACACCAATAATGGCGTAACCGCCGCCATCGACCCTTACGGCCGGGTTCGACAGAGCATCCCTCGCCACCGGGTCGACGCTCTTCCCGCACAGTTCGGCTTTCGCAGCGACGTCACCTTCTACACTGCGCACGGCGACGTCTTCGCCTGGTGCTGTGCCATACTTGCTTTAGGGATTATTGCGTGGGCACATGGTTCCGCAGTAGCCCCGAAGTTCAAATCAAAGTCAGGTCTTAAGAGCAAATCATGGCGTTGAACGATCTCGAATTCGCTTATGCTCCCGTGCGCGATCAAGTCCGCGACCTGCGGGAGTATCTTTGACCCTGCCCGCATCCGCAGGGAACTCACAAACATAGAAACCAAGCTTGCCGATCCGGCGATGTGGAACGATCCCACCGCTAGCAAGCCCCTCATGCGAGACCGCAAGCGCCTTGAAGCGCTGGTCGCCGACGATGAGGAATTGCTGCGCCGCACCGGCGACATCGAAGCCTATTTCGAGCTCGCCCGCGAAGGCGAAGACGTACTCGCCGATCTCGAGCGCGACATCAAGAGCCTGGCCACATTTGCCGAAGAGCTTGAAGCCCGCACCATGCTCAACGGCGAGGCCGACCCGCTCAACGCCATCGTCACCGTCCATCCCGGCGCAGGCGGTACAGAGAGTCAGGATTGGGCCGAGATGCTCCTCCGTATGTATCTGCGCTGGGCCGAGCAACAGGGCTTCAAGACCGAGATGAACGACTACCAGGACGGCGAAGAAGCCGGCATCAAGTCCGCCACCTTCACCATCACCGGCGACTACGCGTTCGGCATGTTGGCCGGCGAGAGCGGAGTGCACCGCCTCGTGCGCATCTCGCCTTTCGACTCCGCCAAGCGCCGCCACACCTCGTTTGCTTCCGTCTATGTCTCACCGGAAATCGACGAAACCATTCACGTCGATCTCAAGCTCGAAGATCTGCGCATTGATACCTATCGTTCAGGTGGCAAGGGCGGCCAGCACGTCAACACCACCGACTCCGCCGTGCGCATGACCCACCTGCCCACCGGCATCGTCGTCCAATGCCAGAACGAACGCTCCCAGCACAAAAACCGCGAAAAGGCCATGAAGATGTTGCGCTCGCGCCTCTACGAATACGAGCTTGAAAAGAAGCGCGCGGTCAGCAAAAAGCTCGAAGACTCAAAGCTGGAGATCAACTTCGGCTCCCAGATTCGTTCTTACGTTCTGCAACCCTACCGCATCGCCAAAGACCATCGCACCAAGGTGGAAGTCGGCGACGTCGACAAGGTCCTCGACGGCTATCTCGAACCGTTCCTCCGCGGGTATCTCCTCGCCAAGCGCCGCGGCACCGCCGAAGCCGCCGTCGTCGACGACGATCTCGATGTATAACTCCAGATGAACTCGATTCCCGGGTGCCCCAGGTCTCGTGCTTGAGACCTGGGGGTCAGGAGACAGACATGGCAACGCAGACCGTCTCTCCCCAAAACGCCATCGCCTTCGGCGGAGTCACTCCGGTCCTCCGCGTTCACGACATCGCCATCAGCACCGACCACTATGTGCGCATCCTGGGCTTCAAAATTGATTTCGAAACCCCCGGCTTCGTCTCCGTCTCCCGCGGACGCTGCGGCCTCTTCCTTTGCGTCGGGGATCAGGGCCATCCCGGAAGCTGGGTCTGGATCGATGGCAAAGATGTCGAAGCTCTCCACGACGAATTTCGCGCATCCGGTGCGAAGATCCGCAATCCGCCCACGAACTATCCCTGGGCTCTCGAGATGCAGGTCGAAGATCCCGACGGCAACATACTCCGCCTCGGCTCGGATCCAAAACCCGATCAGCCCACAGGTAATTAGCTCGACATGAACGGCGTCCGTTGGTCTCCGCTTCCCGACGGCGGCTGGAAACGAGTCGAGCCAAGTTGATATCTCATCAAATTCTCGAGGTTCTAATTCAAGATGAATGACCCTGCAGTCATCAAAGAAATGCTGTGCACCGCGCGCACCATCGCCGTTGTCGGCATGAGCGACAAGTCCTGGCGCGCCAGCCACAACATCGGCCGATACCTGGCCGGCAAGGGCTATCGCGTTCTCCCGGTCAATCCCATATTGCAGACCATCCTCGGCATGCCCTGTTATCCCGACCTCGATACAGCGCTGGCAGCTACGCGCGAGCAAACCGGTGCCGCCATCGACCTCGTCAATGTTTTTCGCGCTTCAGAAAATGTGCCGCCCATTGTGGATGACGTGATTCGCCTTGGCATTCCTTACCTTTGGCTTCAGGATGGGGTAGTTCACCAGCAGGCCATCGCGCGCGCCGAGGCCTTCGGTGTGAAGTGCGTCCAGAACGACTGCATCTTCCGCGAGCACGCGCATCTCATGGTCGATTTTTGAGCATCCGCAACGAATTGCTTCTTCATGTGCGGGGGCAGAATTGCAATTGATTT
>WNGR01005099.1_pt1 | contig 14116 bp, 18 predicted proteins | sample 5407581 | NCBI WGS metagenome assembly WNGR01 (sample SAMN13153383, study PRJNA577476) | soil metagenome | isolation source: 80 cm soil or saprolite under Garry oak tree replicate 2 | place: USA:California | collected 2016-06-15
CGTCCAACACGAGGAAGCGGGGTTTGGCTGCAAGTGCTCGCGCGAGGTCGATCCTCCTCTTCTGTCCTGCACTCAGCGAGTCTGGGTAGGAGTGCGAGAGTTTCTCGAGTCCAAAGAACGTCACCGCTTCTTTGATCCTCTCATCTCTATCACGCTTCGGAATCCCCATCATTGAGAGAGCGAGGTGAAGGTTCTGCAGAACTGTTAGCTGCGGAAGCGCAGTCGGTCGCTGGAAGACGGCGGCAGTTTTGACGCGTGCCGAGCGTTTTACGAATGATTGTTCGGTCATGTTTTCTCCATCTAGCTGAACGATTCCACGGGTTGGTTTCTCTAGACCAAGTACTATGTTGACTAGTGTTGATTTTCCCCAGCCGGACCCTCCGACGACTGAGAGGAATCCTCCTTCTTCAAGGGTAAAGGATATTCCTTCGCCGTAGAGTCTGAGAATCCCGTCGGCGATGGGATAGGCGACTGTGATGTTCCTGCATTCTAAGAGTGGTTTCATTTGTTTAACCTTTGTATTGTTCAACGAATGCCAGCGAACGGGTCCGTTTGAGAGCGGGGCCAGCGTAGGCTAATCCTCCGACGATTGCTGAGATCAGGAGCAAAACTAGGTTTGTCGAGAGTATGTTCTCTGTTGCTAGGAATCTCAACCACACGGGTAGGAGTCCGATGATCGCCACTACGCATCCCCGGACAACATATCGAAGTTGAATCTGCCATCCGGCGCCTCCGTAGGCGAATAGTGCAAGCTCCTCTCTCTGTGTCCGGGATGAGTTGGATAGAGCCGCCAGAGCGCAGGTTAGCGGAACTAAGACTAGGAGAGTTGCGAACCATCCGGTCTGATTGAGCTGTTGGATCTGGGCGAAGATGGTTTCGAGGCTTGCGAGGGCTAGAATCGCGATTGCTAGGAAATCTGACAGTTCTCTTGGGAGTGCTCCTGAGAGTATGACTGGAGCCCAGTTGGGTCTCTCCAATAGCCGGCTACCTCTCGTCAGTCCCGGCCATAGCCCTGAAGTAAGTTCCTAAACGGCCCTCATCGTAAGTCCGGATTACGGAGGAGGCGAAGTCGATGTCAAGGTTCATCGATCGAAGCTTCCCGAGCACCGCGTTGACATCCTCCTTGTTTCGAGCAACGATGAACACTAGACCTTCCGGAGTTCCGAGAGAACTGATCACGTTGACTGTCTCTGGAATCTCACAGATCTGCTTCATGATGTCCTCTCTCGACGAGTCAGAGGGGAAGTTTGCCGCCACGACGACCTGTTCTGATAGTCCGAGTTTTGAGAAGTCGACAAGGGTTGTGTATTCACGTATGATGCCTTGATCCTCGAGTCTGTTGACTCTGTAAGCTATTACGTTGGGATGGAGAGCGAGCTTTCGGCCAATCTCGACGTAGGACTGTTTGGAGTTCTCTACGAGTTCTGCGAGGATTCGAAAGTCAGTTCCATCCAAGTTCACTCTTCCTCTCTCCTAGCTTGCCTTGAACGATTCGTCCCAGTCGTAGTATCGCTTGAGAATTCCTGGTGAAACGCTGGGTCGGCGGCCGGTGATTATTGACTGGAAGTCTTCCATTGTGATTGCGTCTGGGACGGAGTTGAGATCGTTCACGTTTCCATGGGTGAAGAAGTTCCGGACGACTCTGAGTTGGGTTGATTGGAAGAGGTCTCTGATATCTCCGCCCGAGTATCCCTCGGTCATTCGAGCGAGTTCCGCGAAATCGACATTATTGTCCAGCTTTAGATCGTGAGTGTAGATCTGGAACATGTCCATTCGTGTCTTGATGTCGGGCAGTGGGATGTAGATTCTCTTCTGGAATCTGCGGATGAAGGGCTCGTCGAGGACCCATGGTTTGTTAGTCGCTCCGATTAGGTAGACGTGGAATTTCTTGTTCTTGTCCAGAATCCCGTCCATTTCCTTCAGGAACTGGTTCCGGACGCGGACTTCGCCGCCGACTTCTTCCCCTCGAACTCCCATTAGGGAGTCTATCTCGTCGATGAATACGATTGCGGGCTGACCCTTCTCGGAACTCTCTCTCGCCTTCACGAAGAGTTGAGAGACGTTCCTCTCTGATTCTCCAAGCCATTTGGACATTAGGGAGGCTGCGTCTGCGCAAAAGAAAACTCCCTTGATCTCACTCGCCACTGCGGCAGCGAGCAGGGTCTTTCCACATCCTGGCGGACCAAAGAATAAGATTCCGCGAGGCCATCCGAGCGGGAAGAGATCTGGACGCCGGACCGGGAAGACAACTGATTCCTCTATCGCGCGCTTCGGCTTTTCGAGACCTGCAATATCGTCCCAGCTAATGTTAGGCTTCTCGGTGAGGACCCACTGGTCGAACTTGATATTCTTCGAATCCTTTGTTTCGGTGGAGTCAGATGGATGTGCGATTGGTTCGGAGTCTGATTGTAGTTCTTGGACCCGCTTGCGGTAGGCTTCGGCGTGCTCCAGGTACACCTTATTCTGTGGAGCATTGGGATAGAGTGAGCAGAGCTTCAGGAGAACCTCGATGGCTCGCTGATACTTTGTCCCAGCGATTCGTTTGGAGCCCTTTCTCTCAAGCTCTATCGCTTCGTGAGCATATTTTACTGCTAAGGATTCTAATTCTTCTGAAGCTGAGATCTGCCTTTCCTCCATGTGATCGTGACGGGACGCGGCGACATTGGCCTCGCCCTAATCCATGACTATCTTGCCGTCATCCTTCAGTTTCTGGAGAGATCCGCGAATTTCATCGGCGGGAACAGCCAGTTCCTCCGAGGCGGAATTGAGGCTCAATTCGCCGTTGTGACTCTTGATGTAGTCTAGGACTCGCTCTTCCAGAGGCAACTCTGGCTCTTCTTCGACTCCGCCAGAGGTGACTGCGATGGGAATTCTGGTCTCGGGTGCCTGTTGTCTTGGGACGGCGGTTGCTTGCCTGGGTTCTGGCGAGGGTAGTTCTGGGAAGCGTTCTTTCATTTGCTGGGATGCGATGGCGCTGGATTCTTCGAGGACCTTTTTCGCCTCATCGCTGGAGGTTTGAACGTCGGATGCTTGGTCTGGGATTTCTCCTGTCTCGAGTTCCATGTCGCTGAGCATGTTGTTCACTTCTCCGAGTTCGGTTGCGACTTCGGGGATGACTCCTGCTATTCTTCCTCGGGTCTCGCGTACGACTCCGATGACTGGCGCTATCTGGGCCATGATGTCTCCGAACTCCTCTATTGTCTGGAGTCTGAGGACGACTCGTTCGAGTGCGAGTTCGCTGCTTAGCGTGATGTGTGCCATCTTTCGGATCTCAGCACACTCGTTAGCGTACAGGGCTGCGTGGGCGTTGTCCTTCGATAATTGTGCGCCTATGCAGCGTTGGAACATCTCTTTGTCTCGCTGCTGGAGCCTTGATGACATGTGCTCCAGTTTTTCTTTCTGGGTTGCGAGCCGATAGAGAGCCTGATCCACTCGCTCTTTCAGAGGAATTGGGTGGACTTTTTCCTCTAGGCTTCTAAACAGGCCACGAAACCCCCTAGGTTTCTCGTACATGAAGGACCATGACCTGGTCCTTCGGCTGGTTTGGAGCAGATGGAGCGGGACTGGGCGCGGCTGCGGGTGTCTGGACCGTAGGCGCTGGGACGGTGGAACTGGAGGAGTCTAGCTTGGAAAGGTAACCGAAGATTGAGTCGACCTCCTTCCGCTCGGCCATTGCCCGGACTAGGCCAGTGTCAATCGCATCGCTGACCGCCTTGTAGCTCTGGTCATCGAATTCTCCCGAGGCGTGGAACATCTTGTTCCCCGCAAGGTGGGTCTGGAGCTGTCGGAGTTGTATGTTGAGGGTGCTGCTTCTCTGGCTTAGAGTGTCAAGGATCGACTTTCGTTTGGATTTGAGTTCGTTGATGGCGTCTTCGTGCTGTTTTCTCATGTCTTCGTAGACGTCTTTCTGGATGTCGCCGACACTGAAGAGTTCGTCGAGGGCTCTTAGTCGTCTTGTGACTACGTCGAATTCTTTGCGGAATTCTTCTGCCTCAACCTTCCATGTGGGTGCCAGTACGAGCGTGTCGGCGCTGATGGTTACCCGGTCGCCGGGGCATTGTACGAATTCGCCGTTTCCGACTTCTATTCCTACGCCTGTGATTTCGTCTTTGAGGTTGGCGTTGATTCCTACGACTTTGCCGAAGGTTCTCCCGTATGGGTCCTGTAGGGGTCTGCCGAGAAATCTTCTGATCTGTTCAAGGGTTATGGGCATGATCATATTCTCCAAAAAGGTTGGTCCGGGCTACCTCGGCACCGTGCTCTCGAGTGTGCCGAGAGCGGGTGATGGTAGCTCCGGGAATTTTTCGCGCATCCTTGTCTCTGCGATGGTGTTGGCGTCGGAGAGAATCTTCTGTGACTCTGCTCCGGAGGCTTCGAAATCGTAGTTCTGTCCGGTTGCTTCGCCGACTTCCATGACTACGCTGTTGAGTGATTCGGAGATCTCGCCAAGTTCGTATCCGACTTGTGGGATGACGCCTTGTACTTGGTTTTTGATGGCTGCTACTACGCCTGCGATTGGGCCCATTGTGGCTGCGACGTCGCCGAATTCCTGGATTGTCTCTAGTCGGAGGCCTACTTGTTCGAGGGCGAGTTCGCTGCGGAGTGTGATCTTTGCCATTTTGCGGATCTCTGCGATCTCGTTGGCGTACATTGTGCTGCGTGCGGTGTCGTGGACCATCTGTGCCTGTACGCACTTGTCGAATAGCGTCTTGTCGTGCTGCTGTGTCTTCATGTTGGCTCCTTCGAGCCTGTTCTGTTGTACTTTCAGCTTGTAGACGACCTGGCTGATTCTTTCTTTGAGGGGTTCTTGGTGGTGGACGCGCTCTGTTATTTTCGAGAGCAGTGGTTCTCTGCTCCCGCGGTCCCAGTTCTTCATGGACTTGTAGGACATGTGGGAATTTCTTCCTCTTGTTTCCCCGGTTGGCGGCAGGTTTTGCCAATTGAATTCTTGACATGGCCAGGTGTGGTTTGAACAGGTGGCGATGTTGATCTTTCAAGGCTAGGCAATAGAGAACGTGTGTTCGACGGATTATGTCGGTGCTTGTTGTGGGGTCCACAAGACGGTTTTGGTTTATATGCGATCCTGAAAACGCGGATCGGTTTTGTGTTTTGCACAATTTTGATTTATCTTTGCTAGCTTAGAATCATCCGCGATCAGTCTGATCATTGACACTGTTTTTGTTATCATGTATCGAAAATCGGACTCTTGACGCTCTCTTATCGGCTGTTTTTGCGTTGGAACGCTTTTACCATTTTACCTCATAGATGACGGAATCCTAGGTAGAAAAAATGGGTCTAAACGATCTGACCATAGAGAAACTGATAACTGAGATCAACGGCTACAAAGAAAAGATGCGGACTATACACGAGGAATATGGACGAGCTTCTTCCGATCTGCAAGACCGGATCAACGTACTCGGCTACACCCTCAACGAGCACTTGAAACAGACAAAGGACCAGATGGCCACAACACCACAACGGCTATTGAATCTAGAAATGAAATTCGTCACTGGCGATGTCAACGAGTCTGAGTATCGGACTCAGCGCACAGAGTTCAAAGGCCTACTCGAGAACAATCTCAAGAGCATCGAAGAAATCAAACTGATGATCGACACCCTCAGCCACATCGAAACCAAACCACTATTCCCCGGAGAATTCAAACAGACATACCCAGAAACCAAGCCAGCGACCGTCAGCTGGGTCGGAATAGGCGCTATCGCTCAAGCGAAGCCCTCCCTTCCAAGCCAGCCACAATGGCCCCCGGTGCAAAGCCCAGCACAGTCAGTACTTACTACTCCCAGCAGTGTTGTCGAGGCGAATCCGGAACCAACAAGTCCAGCTCCAGCTATTCCAGAGAGCAATGGAACCGGATCTCCTACTCCAGAAACAACCAACGCTCCAAGCGCTCCATTGAACGCTCTCGCAGCCAGCACAGCTCCAGTCACTGCTCCAGTAGCGTCATCGGACATCGCATCCTCAAGCACTCTCGACGAATCATTCAACCTCGCTCCATCGCAAGATGTTGCGGAGGATGTTGCTGACGCGCTTGTCGTCAAAGTCGTCGACGATATTCCCACACTCGACGCATCCGCACAAGTAACAACAACAGAGACCTCACAAGTCCAACCAGCGATACCAGGCACAGAAGCTGTTCCAGGCATTCAAAGTTCACCGGATCTGTCCTCGGTCGGCCTCGCGCCCCCGAGTCAGTTCTACAAGGTGGTCTGTCCAAAGTGCGGTGCTGATGTTCCGAAGCCGGCGAAGGTCTGGGAGCTCAAGGGCGGCAAGTCGAAGAAGAACGTGCTAATCGGGCTCTTCCAGTGCCAGGACTGCAGGGTCAAGTTCAGAGAAGCTCTCACCAGAGAGATACTCTAAACACGGCTCTTCAACAAACCCCTTTGCTCTTATCCTCTTTTTTTTCTCTCCTCTCTATTACCTTGTTTTCGTCGCGATGGTAGCAAACCCTTAAGACGCAACGCCTAGCTCCGTGCTCGTTATTCGAGCATACTCGATTGACAACTGAGACCACAACAATGAGCGAGAAAGTAGAGCACAAACCCGCACGTGAACATCACGAGCCCCGCACAGAGAGAACAGAACAAACCCCAGAAAGACGAGAAGAAAGACCACGTGAAGAAAGGCCACGACAAGAGAGGCCTCGGGGCCAGATTCCACCAGATACCGTGTTTATCGGCAAGAAGCCATTGATGGCCTATGCGACTGCCGTTATGATGCATTTCAACAGCGGCCAGAACACTCTCACCGTCAAGGCTCGGGGACAGTCGATTAGCCATGCGGTGGATGTTGTGGAAGTGGTCCGGCGGCGGTTCTTCCAGGGAAAACTCACAATCAAAGAAGTACGAATCGCCTCGGAAGTATTGGGAGAAGAAGGAGACACACGAAACGTCTCGACTATCGAGATCGTGCTAGAGAAAGCGGCATAACAAACCCGTTTCTGAAACGTTCTATTAGCAATCAGGAAACTTTAGAATCACAGGCAGTTCTACGTCGCGAGACTGGCCTGCATACCTTGTTTTTCTAGATGCTCTATTGCTAGCTGGATCTTAACAGGGACCCATCAACAACCCCGTTCCCATCTCTCTACCGTCAAGCCGATTTTATCATCGACTCGGACCCTCAGGCGTTTTCCAGGCGACTTTCTTGGCACCCTCAGGACTCTACCAATCTGGGGTTGCAGGTCTCTGGCTTTACGAACGAAGAACCAACAGGTAACTCAGAGATAGACTTGGAGCGTAGGTTTTTCGACCTTCGTTATCAGAACCATCCCTGGCTTCAGCTTGTCAAGCTTGGCATAGAGGCTTTCACCGTAGAACTCGCCGCCAGTATCCTCTTGCTCCTTGCTGCAACATACTTTCCACCATATCTGCGCAGGACCAGCTGCTCCGCGGAGCTGAGCCATTCTCCATCCCGCTGTCTCAGGCGAGCCTCCCTCAGCAGCTGAGGAGAAACCTTCCCGCCTAGACGTCGTCTATCATTGATCAAACTATTCAAGAGTACTTGCTCCCGTTGGACTATTTACGCGTGGTAGTCAAACGCGACGGGCTGGCGCAACTTGCAGGCTGGCAAGCGGGTGTAGTCATATGCTTCAGGCGACCTTAAGTAATACCCGTATTATCAGTAATATCAATGGTTGTTAGAATGGCTCGCCGGGGTTCAGGCTCGGGCAAGATGACCCGTACTAGCATCAGTCTTCCTGGTGCATTGAAGAGGCAGATGGACGCTGCGGGAGTCAACTGGAGTGCCTACCTTAGAGAGGTCATTTCTCAGCGGATCAAGCAAGAAGAGGAGAGAAATGTTGCCGAGGCCGTTCTGCTCAACGAGAAACTCCGGAGAAAAGCTCCCATCGGATGGGACAGCGCGAGGGTGATCAGAGAGTGGAGAGGCAGAAGGCGGTAGTGGACGCTTCGGTCTGCGCGAAGTGGTTCCTTGACGAAGAATACTCCGAGAACGCTAGGCGTCTTCGAGACTCGTTCGTTAAAGGGAGACTCGGAATAGCCGTCCCCTCCCTACTCTTCTACGAGACTCTCAACGCGCTCAGATACAGCAAGCTCTACGACGAAAGGGAGCTGGGACTCGCAGCAGAATCCCTCTCCAAATACGGCTTCGACGTATGGAGCCCCAAAGGAGAGGTCTACACCGAGACTGCCCATCTCAGCCTAGGACACGATATCTCCATCTATGACGCGTCCTACATCGCAATGTCCATCCTTCTCCACGCCCCTTTCTATACCGTAGATCGTGAACTGCTGGAAAAGTTTCCCCGAATTGCACGACACGTGAAGAGTTTCCAATAACCCTCCGCCGAGGACGAACGAGTCTAACTAGCGAGGCCAGACACTGGATCTGTGGGGTCTTCGTATTCTCGGATTGCTCGGGAAGGTCCAGACGATCCCGCCCTTGTCCAAGAGAATCTTGTTCAGCTAACCAACCGCTCCGGACATTGCTTTTTTGGCATCTTCAGGGTCGTCAGCCTTGGAAGCCTCAGAGGTCTCCGCATTCTGCGCCTCCTCCGCTTTTCTCTCTTCTTTCTTAGGAAAGACTATTGTCTGATAATTCCTAGAATAGCTCTGACGCTCTCTCTGCTCCTCCGACTCAATCATCCTCTTCTGCAGAGCCTCAAGCTGAATCGTCATAGCCTCAAGACTGAAATTCTTCAAGATCTGACCCTTGTATCAGATCAACTGACCAGCCAGCTTGGTCCACCGGACCCGCTGCGCATTAGGAGTATACTGCGACTTCGCATACTTGTGAGAAGTCTGGATCAGATCCTGAACCGTCTCGATCATGACCTTCCGCTCAGACTGACGCCAAGCATTGATACTCTTCTTAACCTCAGACCCCTCATCAGCCTCATCCTCGTCCATCGTTGCCTGTATAGTCCTACGAGCTTGTCGAATATGTCAAGGAGAGCAGAACGAAAACACCGATAAGACTACGTGCAAACACCCCGAACATTTTGAGCAAACACTTTCACCTGAATCTTCAGGGTCCTCCCTCGTCTTTCCACTAGGCCGATATCTCTTGTCCCATGCAGAGCTTGGATACAGGGCCTAGCGTCGAGCTCGGTCCTCAGTTCACCGCTTTCTTTACGAGCGCGGCGACTCTTGCCTCTTCGGCTGGAGTCAACCCCTTCAGTGCGTAGGCGTTCGGCCACATGTTGCCTTCGTCGAGGTTCGCCTTGTCGCTGAAGCCCAGCGTCGCGTACCTCGTCTTGAACTTCGCCGCTGCCTGGAAGAAGCATACGACCTTGTCGTCCTTGGCATACGCGGGCATCCCGTACCAGAGTCTCGGCGTGAGGCCGGTCGCGCTATCTCTGATGATAGCATGGAGCCGTTTGGCCATGGTGCGATCCGGTTCTCGCATCTCGGCGATCTTCGCCAGCACCGCGCCTTCCCCCTCCCCCTTGCCAGCCTTCATCTCTTCGGCGCGGTCCCTTATCGCGCCCCGTTCTTCCTCAGTGAATGCCTTGCTGGTCGCGGTTGTGCTCTTGGCCAACCTCTGCGTGCCTTTCTGGACAGGTTTCATGGAATCTTGTTCGTCTTTTTCAAGGCTTAAGTATTTTTTCGCGATTTCATTCTTTGTGTTTCAGTCAGGTTCGTTGGGCTCCTGTCGGATGCGACGAGAATATAGGGAAGATTAGCACGGCGATAGACAGGTTTTCGATTCTGAGCGGATTCCAAGGCGCTTTGCAGGGGACTATCACGTCGCCCGCCTGAATGAACTATCTAGGCTTCCCTTGCTAAAGGGTGGCGATTTCTTAGACTTTTCGATATCGCCGGATATCGGGCTATATCGTTTTGTCAGGAATCTTCTTATTTGCAAATGTTCCGAGAAAACTTGGGAGCGTCTCAATCTTTCACCCGTTCGTTCATCGGAGGACCGTCAGCGCGTTTCTGTTAACATGCCTAGTGGTTGTCTCCGGTCTCCTCATCTCCTCTCCCCAGCTTAGAGCTTCTACGCTTGTTTCACACGGAAACATACTGATCAACGGGAACGCCGGCTTCACGGCTGCGAACGGGGTCACCGGGGGAAGCGGTACTGGGACTGATCCCTATCTGATCTCTGGCTGGAGCATCATCTCAGACTTTGGTTCCATACGTATCAGCAACACCACAGCATTCTTCGTCGTACAGAATGTGGCTGTTGGCAACGGATTCGGAGGTATCGTTTTCAACAATGTCACTAACGGGCGGGTGGTGAGCTCTTCAGTCGGCATGTATTGCGACCCGGCTATCACCGTGTCCTCGTCCCGGAACGTGGTGCTCGCCAATAATACCGCAAGTTCAGGTAGCGGTAGTCCGAACGAGTGCGGAGGAGACGGGATGGACGTCGTATCTTCCACGAATGTCGTTGTGAGTGGCAACTCGTTTCCATGGAGCGAGGGAGACGGGCTGCGCGTTTCCGGCTCAAACAACGTGACTGTGATCGGTAACAGTTTCAGAGGTTCAGCGTTTTACGCCCTGCACTTGCTCGGCTCGAGCAATACTGTAGTATCCGGGAACAGCTTCAGTAATGGAGGCCTGGAAATATCTGGGCTGAGCACGGTCCAGAACTCCTACACTATTACGAGCGACAACCTGGTTAATGGTAGGCCGCTCTACTTCTATGATGGTTGCGGCTCCGGTCTCACGCTGGATAGCGTGCCGGTCGGTGAGCTGATCATCGCCAACTGTTCAAACGCTCACCTATCAAATCTGGCGATTCATGGCACCGAGGTTGGAATCACACTGGTGGGGGTGCATAACGTGTTGGTCGAGAATGTGAACGCTTCACAGAACCATTACCAGGGCTTGGATGTGTACTCGTCCTCGTATGTGACCGTCGAGAACAGCGACTTTTCGTCTATTGGTCCTAATTACTTCGATCGTGGGGCTGAGTATGGAATGATACTATCCGGGTCTAACAATATGGTTGTTGATGGGAGCCGGTTCTACAACGAGGACCGGGGTCTGGATGTTGCCTCATCGATTAATGCGACGATCACAGGTAACAGTTTCAGCACAAACTTTCCCATGTTTTATCTCAGCGGGTCGACCGGTCTTCACTTCTTCCACAACAATTTCTTCGGGTCCTGTTTCACTTGTATTTACGATCCGGAGCCGGGTGATTCGTTTGACAATGGATATCCGAGCGGGGGCAATTATTGGTCCAACTATACGGGAGTGGATAATTGTAGCGGCCCCCAGCAGAACATCTGCCCTAGCCCAGATGGCATTGGAGATACTCCTTACTCGATTCCTGGAGGGGTTTACCAGGATCATTATCCACTGATGAAGCCGTTCGTCGCCAGCTCAGACCCGTCAATCTCGATCAACCAGACGAGCAGTTTTCAGGGAGTCACAGTGACGGTCACTGGCAGTCTGCAAGTCAGCTCCGGGATTGTTTCTGGGACACTCTCGCTCGCTGCGACAAACAGCACTACGGGGGCTGTGTTGTTTTCAAAAGTTTACATCGTCACGAATCTGCAAGTAAGCAACAACCGGACTCGATTCCTGTTGAACGTAGCCGTCAGCCCGTATAGTCTCTCGGCAGACGTGACAGTGAGTCTGAAGAACGGAATATGGTCTGCGCCCATGATGGTGACTAGACAGGTTGACATCGCTGGACGTGGCATCGTAGACATTGTGGACTTCGGAGTCGTAGTTGCGACCTTCGACCGCAGCATTGGAAGCCCATTTTATGACCCAGCAGCCAACGTCACCGGAAGCGGGACAGTAAACATCAATGACGTCGGAATAATGTCCGCGTTCTTTGGCGCACCAGACTACACGTAAGCGGCAAAAAGCCGTCCCTAGCTTGTAGCAACGTCAAGCGTTCTTGGCTCGTAATCGGGTTTCCATGCTTAAGCTGGCTTCCGTCTCCTTCTCCCTACTCTAGCCAAGAAGAGCAGCTTCCTTACCTGCTGCAGACCATTGAGGCGTTGAGACAAAACGTAACCCTTCGGAGAGGGAAATCAATCAAGAATCGTGATGATTGCTCCTAAACACGTCCTCCTCCCCAGATGGCTGAGCGAATTCTACTTCGGCTGCGTCGTCGTCAAGTTTAGGTGTGAACCTTGATAACGCACTCGGTCGAACACTGAAACATCATGTCTGGACCTGAGTCTGAACTACAGAAGCGCTTGAAGGGCATACAGTGGCAGAACGGAAACTGTCTATCCTGCATCTGGTTTGCAACAAAGGATCCGCTCAACGCTGATCTGCTTGACAGAGCAAAGTGCATTCATCCGAAGCTCAAGATCTACCAGCTCGTCGTCTCTGGCCGTGACTGGTGCAATCTCTACGAGGAGATCAAGCAGAAGCAGGTCGAGCACAAGCAAGAAATGACTTTGAAGGCGGAAGAAAAATCCGGATAAAAAGGACCCTATCGAAATATTCTAACGCCTAAGAGTGAGTGCTTATTGAGTGTCCGTAACTCTATGACCTCGAAGCCGGAGTTGTCGAAGCGTCCGATCACGCTACTGCAAAAGCGCGCGCTCTAAGCCTAGTTCACCATATTCCCGGTGCGCTCTCAAGTCTGGGATGACGCAAAGAAAAGAGGGAAAAAAAGAAGGTTTACTGCGCGTCTAGTGTGTAACTGTTACAGTTACTGTGACCGAGTTGACTATGTTGCCGCTGGTCCCGGTGACCGTTACCGTGTAGGTTCCGAATCCGGTGTTTTTGGCGGTTGTGATAGTGAGTGTCACTGAGGCTGTTCCTCCCGAGGTGAGAGTTACTGCGGTCATGCTGAGCGACTGTGACGGTGCTTTGTTCGTGGGGGATACTGTCGTCGCCAGGCTTACGGTTCCAGCGAAGCCGATGCTGTTCAGAGTTATTGTCGAAGTTGCTTGGGAACTGCGCCGTAGGGATAGACTCGCTGGATTCGCGGATATTGTGAAGTCTCCAGTTGTGAAGACAGCCGTCTGTGCATTCTCTGGATCTGGGTTGAGGCCGCCATTTGTGATGGTGATACAGGTGTTACTGACGCTCGTGGGTGGCGCGCAGCCAGTCTGGTATCCGATCGGGGTTCCGCTTGTGGCGGCAGTAACGTTGTATATCGCTGTGAAGAGCAGACCGGTTGTCGGTGCAGTAGTGATTTGTCCGGGTCCAGCTACAACCGCAACGTCTATCGTGTCAGCTGTGTCGTGGGAGTCACAGACGTTGCCTTGGATGAGTACTCCCCCAATACACTCTTGGAGGATAGACCCGCCCGGCACTACAGTTCCTGTAATGTCTGCTCCTGCAGGCTTGATTATCGTGTGATCCGCCAGGAGTATGACCTGTGCACCGTTCAGTGCATCGGAGCCTTGGATGAAGACGGACACGCGTAGTTGGGTCCCGACTGTGCCCCCAATTGTCGCGGGACTAGAAGGACACGAACTTGAGCTGGTTGGAATGATGCAAACGGTGCCGGTAAACTGTCCATGAGCAGGGGCGGTCGCAGGGATGAGGAATATGGTGCCAAGCAGCAGTAGGACTGAAGAGTATAGTATTTTCTTGGCCATGTTTTTCGCCTATTTTCAGACCGCTGCTGGTAGTTGGAGATAACTTAAGCATTCCGGATGCACCTCAGGCCATGGCGTGCCCCGAATTGCTTCGGTGTGCCCTGGGTAGCTTTGGTCGACTATCCGAGTAGTAGCCTAGGCGTTAGGCGTGCAGAACTTTCGATTGGGGACACCCCTCGTAACATTCCTCGCGTGGTTTGGGGTGCAACCTCTTCGAGGAGATCAAACGGAAATAGATCGAACACGAACAAGGACTCGCCCTGGGGGCAGAAGACAAAATCTGGATAAACAAGACCAATTGTCATTGACGCGAACACGGACAAGTAAGCTCTGAACAATTGAGCAGGGCCAACCCCATGGCATGCTGGTCGGCACTCCCGCGTGTGTCCCATTGGTTTATCGGGTGGGAACTAGTAGCCCAGTGCTGAAGATCGCTTGGCGAACCAAGAAGCCAGCCCAATCCCGCCAACCGTCACGATGCTCATTCTATCATTCGTTCCGATCTTCCTCGGACTTGGTTTCCTCTACATCGTCCTCGGAGCTTGGCTAGTCACTGTCGGGTTCACAGCTGTACAAGCAGGACTACTAATCTCAGTCCAAGGCATCGCCGTC
>WNGR01008165.1_pt1 | contig 14115 bp, 21 predicted proteins | sample 5407581 | NCBI WGS metagenome assembly WNGR01 (sample SAMN13153383, study PRJNA577476) | soil metagenome | isolation source: 80 cm soil or saprolite under Garry oak tree replicate 2 | place: USA:California | collected 2016-06-15
GTGCATGGCAAGCAACTGGCGCGGTTGTGCGAACTCATCCAGGAATTGACCGACCGCAATGGCGGCTGGGGCAAGGTTCATCTAGACATACGAGGTGGCTGTATCCATAGTGTGAGCACAGAGACAACGGAACTCTTCGCACTGGAGAAACTACCAACGGCATAACGTAACTTTCGCGCCGACTGAATATTACGGGCGTTGGCTTCACTACACAAGGTGGAGTCAACGCCCTTTTGCTTGTTTGTTTGGATTGGAGGCGAGCATGGCTGAATCATTTAACCACTTTCCGGCGATTGCGGCAGGCTTGAAACCGGCGTTACAACAGATCGAGGCTGAGCGATTGCTTGACCTGGAGGCAAAGGTCAAGGCGTATGCGCCAGTATCAACTGGCTTCCTACAAAGTAGCGTCTATTCCGTCCTGCCCGATGGCACATCCGACTATGGCAATGCGATAGACCCACCAGGGGATGCCTACCTCTTGCCTGAAGAGGCAACACCATCGGATATGAGCGGCATTGTCGGCGTGGCTGCCAACTACGCTGAATATGTCAACTATGGCACCTATAAGATGGCCGCACAGCCATTCTTTGACCAGGCGACTGAGGCAGCGGGCATTGAATTTGAAGCGAAGTTCGCAGCGCTCGAAGAGCTGCTGTCACGGCTCGTCTAAGGAGGTACGCTCATGAACGTCGCAATGCTCAAGGCCATCGTTGATGTGCAGGGCACGCCGGAGGCACAGGCGAAACTGTTTGCCATGGGTGGGCATGTCGATGCGCTCACCAAATCCATGCGCCAGGGGCTGGCCGGCGCCGCTCATATTGCCGGTGAGGCGCTCATAGGCGTTGGTGTGGTGGGCGTTGCTGCCTTTGCCGGATTGGTGGGCGCGCTGGCCTCCTGTGTCAAGGAATCATCCGATGCCGAACTTGAACTTGCGCAAACCAATGCCGTCCTCAAATCCACGCACGACGCGAGCGGGCAAACGGCACAATCCGTGCTCAACCTGGCTGACAAGTTCTCTCATCTCACCATGTTCACCGACGATGCCGTGCAGAGTGCTGAAAACGTCCTGTTGACCTTTACGGGAATCGGGAAATCTATCTTCCCACAAGCCACCCAGGCCGTGCTTGACCTGTCACAGGCTATGGGGCAGGACTGGAAACAATCCGCGATCGAGGTCGGCAAAGCCCTCAACGACCCGGTGAAAGGGCTTGGCAACTTGCAGCGCATCGGTGTCTCCTTCACCGAAGAGCAGAAAAAGATGATCAAGCAGTTCATGGCGACAGGCGACGTACTGGACGCGCAAAAGATCATCCTGGGCGAACTGAACAAAGAGTTTGGCAATTCCGCAATAGCCGCCGGCAAGACACTGCCAGGCCAGTTAAAAATACTCTCGCAAAACTTCGATGATGTGAAGCAAACGATTGGTGACGCCGTGAAGGGACCGCTCAAGGGGTTCGTCGAGATGCTCAACAGCCAGGTGGTGCCGGTGCTCAAATCCGGGGCGAAGTGGGTGGCAGACTTTCTGGGTGCCATGAACAAGCCAGAGGCACAAAAGGCGCTGGGGGATTTGGGCAAAGCCTTTGGTGACCTGGGCGGTGCCATCAACAATATCATCTCCATCTTTGCTCCCTTTGGCGTGCATGTTGGCAGCGCGAAGGATGCCGCACACAATTTCTCGCAGACGATCGAGAAGGTGGCAGGCTTCATCAAGACGCTTGCCGAGGGTATCAACAATGCCAAGCCAACTATTCTCGCGATCAAGGCGTGGCTGGAGGAAGCAGCCAGGAAGATCAAAAAAGAGTGGGATGATTTGCAGCCAACGTTCAAAACCGTGTGGGGCATCATCCAGCAGATAGGCAACTTCGTAAAAGACACCTTCGCGCCAGTATGGAAGCAATTGCAAGATACGCTCAAGCAACTGAAACCCCAGTGGGATGCGTTCGTTGCGGCTCTCCAGCCTGCCATGCCCGCCTTCAAGCTCATCGGGCAAATTATCGGCGGCATTGTGGTCCTGGCCTTCATGGCCTTCGTGAAGTGGCTGGCCATGATGGCAACCGGCGCGGTGCTGGCCTTCGGCATTGTGTCGACCATTGTGCTGGCGGCAGGGGTGATTTTCTCAAAAGTCATGACAGGCATCAGCGATGCCGTCAAGCGCATCGTTTCCGATTGGAATACAGTAAAGACGAAGGCGGCAACCATCTGGGCTGCCGTCATGAAGGCCATTTCAGATGCCGTTGAAACCGGAAAGAAGTGGATTCAAGATAAATTTAACACTGCTATCCAGTGGATAAAGGATACCTGGAATGGACTGATAAAGCTTGCCACCTCCTGGGGAACGGACATCATCAACAATTTCCTCGCAGGGCTGCAAGCCGCCTGGACGTCCGTCGTGACGTGGTTCAACAATCAGTTAGCCTGGCTCAAAGGCTTGTGGCCTGGCTCACCGGTCAAGCATGGCCCGCTCAAAGGTTACGAAAACTGGGGCTTTGTGCTGGCGCAGGGCATAGCCTCCGGGCTGATGCGAGGCACGCCCCTCGTACAATCTGCGATGGCTGGCCTGCTTGGTGGCACAGGCATGGGGAGCATGAACATTTCACACTCATTCTCAGATGGCATGGCCAGTCCCCCGGCGTTTATGGGAGGCGGTGGCGGCCAGCCAATAATCATCAATAAGATTTATGTCCAGTCACCAGACATAAATCTCGACGGGCACCAGGTGGTGCAGCGCTTAGGCCCCCATCTTGCCTACGAAATGCAAGTCCAGAACGCAAGGAGGCGCCCGGCATGATCGATAAAGCATGGCGTCACATGGCGCCGCGACTCGCACACGAGATACGGGTGAACCTCTCCACACCGTCGTCGTTTGCTACCTTTGCCGGCCAGATGAATTGGTACAATGGATGGCTCTACCCGGCTGTTATAGGCGGACTGCCGCTCCTTTCAATGGAAGAAGCGCGTACGCTGTCCGATGAGGAGATATGGGATCGGGTGATGGTATGACCTACGAGGATTTCTTGCAGCTCATTGAATGGGGAGTGGTGACGCTCGATGCCTACTGGGATGCTGAGCTTGAGCGTGGAGTGCTCACCTACACATGGCAGCCACCTGCGTACCTGCAAGAAATCTTGCAAGAGCACGAGGTGGATGCGTACCTGCAAGAAATCTTGCAAGAGCACGAGGTGGATTTGTACCTGCGGGCGCGCAAGATGGCGGGCGCTGTGCTAGAATGAAGTGTGTTCTGATACGCCGATAGAGCAACCGCCCCACAGGCACCGTAAGGTCTTTACCGCTGTGGGGCGGTTGCTTGTTCACGAAGGTTCAACTGCAACTGGATCCAGTTGCAGAAACAAAGAACAGATAGCTTACCTATGAGCCTCCGCCCATCGGTAATACTTGCGTGTCTTCCCCTCGCATTCATTTTCACCCACACACTGAAAGGGTGGCGAGACGAGGTGCTGCACGAGTTCCGGTTCGTCGCTCCAGGAGAGTCGGTGCCATACTCGTCCATCATACTGGTCAATGTAGAAGAGATTTGCGCGTATCTCTTGAATGCGTAGATCGTTCAACCTGGGACGATACTCTCTCACCATGTGATCACCTGCTTTCTACTGTGTGAAACGAACGGGACTATGGTGCGGCAAATAAAGATAAGGAGCGATTCCTTTACTAAGAGGAAACGCTAGTAAAGGTTGACACGATTCAACCAGGGGGGCGGGTTATTGGATTTACCTCGTCTCACAAAAAAACCTCCACCAGGGCGCTAGGATGGCCTTAGTGGAGGCGGTGCAGTGATTGTACCTACAGTGTTATCTTCTCCAGCGCATCCATAAGACGATTGAGCGCCTCACGTGCCACTGGCCGCGTCTCATGGCTCCAAACGTGTATCAGCGCAAGCTCACACAGGGTTTCGGCGCGTGCTCGTGGATAGGACAGCGTCTTGTCGGCTGCAATCTCAACCAGGCGTGCCGTGATACTGTCCAGGTCACGCGCCAGTTGTTCGGATTGATTGAAGGTGATAGACTTATTCAAGAAGGTTCTCGACTTTCTGCACTGCTGGCCCGTGTCTTTGCTTGACGGCTGACACGGGCCGCTTGCTGTTTAGCGGACAATTGCCTTGATGCGCGAGAGCGGCATCCATCCGCCAGCAATCATCATATTGCCTGCGTAAAAGCCTCTGATTTCAACCTCGATGAGCACCCGCGTTCCGATGCTGACGCGTCTCTCCTGCTCGTCGAGCGAAGCCTCAGATGGCGGCACATCGGCTATCACGTCCTCTACCTCGAGCTGGCAAGGGCAAGTCGGGTCTTTGCACTGCGGCCATTCAGCGGTGTGGGTGATGTCGTCTACAGGGATGATAATCGGCGAGTCCTGTGGGCGAAACTCGACTTCGCTGACTTCATTCCACAGGTTCTCCTCGAAGCTCGCCTTGAACTCTTCGGCCAGGGCGCGCGATGGATAGCACAGATCAACGCCATTCAGGGTAACGATAAACTGACAGGTCATGGGTGTCCTCCTTGTGGACTTGTGGAGCGGGTGCCCGCTCCTGGGTGACTAGTAGATGTTGAACTCGATGCAGTAGGACTCGCGGCGGGCTGCCTGCTGGACTTTCCCGCGATAATCGTACTGCTCTTTCAGTTCGGCGAAGGCGAGAGCGCGGGCGACCTGCGTGGTGACTTCTTGCATGTGCTTGCATCCACCTGCCCGACCTGGGCGATACTGGCGGTCGAGACACCCACAGGCGGTCGCCTGGTTGGTCTCGTCGAGTTCAACAAAGTAGTGCTTGTTGCTGGTCTGGCTCTTGATCGTGAGTGTCATTTTTCGTTCTCCTTCGGGCTCTCGCCTCGTTTCATCTCTCTGTATACAGTATAAACCATTGAGTTTACTTTGTCAAGCCTTTTAGCAGGCAGATTTGACTTATTGCAAAAACTCGTTTATAATAGAGAGTAGTAAACGTGTTCGTTTGAAGGAGGCTCGTATGGACGATTTGCAAGATTTGAAGGATTGGTACAGCGCGGAGCAGGCGGCGCGGGTGCTATCCAAGAACAGCCATACAGAGGTGAAGCAGGCGTATGTCCGCCAGCTGGTCTATCTGAAGAAGATACGCACCCTCAAGCTTGGCAATCGCACGAATCTGTATTGTAAGGAAGATGTAGATGCCTATCGGGTGGAAGGGCGAGGGAGGAAGAGCGGGCGCGCAAAGCAGGCAAGACACGCGAAGCAAGCCGCGTAGCCGGGCACGCGGCGCTCCGTGTCTGAAGGCGTCACGCAGCGTGCCACAAGCTGTAATTAGTATATCTTGTGGGCGCTGGTCTGTCCAGGATGGAGTCCTTTAAGGATAAAATCCATTATTGTCATGCGAGCCTCGTTTGGTGGGCGTTTGTGTGAGTTCCATTCGATTCATCTTTTTTATCGAGAGTTGAGCATTCTAGTAAGGAGGGACTATGCGGGCATGGCGATCACGCATTCTCATTGTAGCCATTATCGTATTGCTTCCATTCGAGGCGTTATTGGTGATATCGCTCTGGCCTTATCTTGGGATTATGGGCAAGGCTGCGATTGGCTTGTTTGTTGTCGCCTGCGTCTGTCTCTCATCCTATGGCGTGGCGCTCACCTGGCACGGTATCGGTATCCTGGCAGCCCGCAAGCGCCGTGCGAACCTACATAGCCGTCTCATCGAGGCTTCCGGCGTGGTCGTGCTGGCGCAGGTGGACGGGACGCTTGCCCATCTCTCGGCAGAGCATGAAGCTAGTAAGCGCCCTCTCATGCTCGCGCCACCACCGAAAGAAGAGAAGGCGGATCCGGCAGATGACCCGGTGAACATCGCCACTGTCAAGACCATGTACGAGAACGGGCTGACGTTGCGCACGATTGTTCAATCAACCGGGCTCAGTTACTACAAGGTGCAAAAGCTGTGCGAGACGCTGCGGAATGGCAATTGATTGATTGATTGGCTTGATTGGCCTTTCAATCAGCATTGTAGACACACACATCAGAGTAGGGGGGTCTATGCAACAACACGAGAAGCAAACCGGCTGGCAGTCGTTTGTATCGCTAGGCTGGTATGCCGGCATCATCTCATTCTTGTTTCGTTTCCTGGCTATGACATCGGAGCCGCTTCTAGCGTTAGGCGTCATTCTCAGCGCAGCGGACTTCTTACAGCAAGGACACCTCATGAGCCATAATCCGGCGCTTGTGGTTGCCTGGTCATGGGCGCAGGCCCTCGCCATTGAAGCATCGACAGGCCCGGCGCTCGCTTTTAGCTTGGATGCGTTCAGAGCGAGCGATAAGCTGAAAGGGCGCTTGTATGCTACTCTTGCCGCGCTACTGTTCATAGTCGGCGGCGCGATGCTGTTCTTGCAACTGGTGAGTAACGTTACCGGGTCGAGTGAGGCGAGCGTTACGCCGTGGGTGCTCTATCCCTTGCTTGCCTTGCGCGTGCTTGTAGCGAGCGGTATTGTTGCCCTCTTGTGTAGCAAGCACTTGCGTTTTAGTGGCTTGGTCGCGGACAGCCCACCTGCGCAGCCGGCGATGAGTGAGGAGACGATGCAAGCAATACTGGCGCGGCTGGCAGAGATAGACGCGCTGAAGGCTGCGCTTTCCCGTGTGAGCGTGCAAGAGGCAGAGCCTTTACAGATCCAGGCGCCTGAAAATGGCCTTGCAAATGATCAACCGATTGACGGACAGGACACCTCGCCTATCATGGCACTGCGCTTCTTATCCAAAGAACAGCCGATCCGTGAGGCGCTCTCCGCGAATCCGGATGCCTCACCTGAGCAGATCGCGCAGACCTGCCAGTGTTCGCCCAGGACGGCGGCACGCTGGTTGGACAAGATAAGGAGTGAGCAAGCATGAAACGATGGCTACAGCACTTTAAGGAAGGCTTGTACTACTATTGTGGCTTGTGCGGCCGCATGCGTCACATATCCCACTTCCCACACTAAGGAGGCGACATGAGCACTGTCGATATCAACGAACTGGCAGAGCAGGCGGCACGGCTTGGCTTTCTCACCAGCGAGCAGGTATGCAGGCGCTTGCATCGTTCCATCGTGCGCAATCAGGCCTACTTGGAACGGCGCAGGGCGCGTGGCACGCACACACCCACCGACGACGCGATCGCTGAGGATTGCGCGTGTATGGCACGTGCCATAGAGTTACTTGGAGGGCTGTCATGAGCGAGCAAGAGATCGAGGTGAAACGCCTCGCGCCCGATGCCTGGAGGATTTTCTATCGTGGGTTGCATCTGACGCTGCCCGCGCAAGCGATGAGGGAACTCACGGACGAACTGCTCAAGATTGCCGACCAGTTCTCAGAAGAGCCGCCGGACATGGTGAGAGAAATGTACGAGCGCCTTGACCATAACCTCTTGACGAAACGCGAAGATGGCACGGTAGGCGATGAAGAGGACGAGGATGAGGCGTAAGCGATAAGTGGCATTCTCGTAGAAGGAGCAGCCCTATGCAAATTCGACTTAGCTACTACCCACAATTGAAGGTAGATCACTTCAGTGATGTGTGGCTGGCATGCCTGCAAAGTTACCTCCAGGCGCTGTATGATCATTCACAAAGCGTCAACACGGTCAACGCCTATGTGAGCGAGCTAGCACTGGCGTTCGAGCATGGCAGGCTGCCCGATACTCTCACCAGGAGCACATGCGAAGAACTGATACACAGGCCACTGGTGAAGGGCCCGCATAAAGGTGAAGCGTCATCGATTGCCACGCAGAACAGGCGTGCTGCGGCGCTCAACTCGTTTTTCAGCTATGCAGCGGGCTACATCGTCAATGGTCGACCACTCTTCGATCACGCATCGCCTCTTGCCGGGATACGCTACGGCAAGCCTGCGGTCAACTATAAGTACCTCCAGGAATCCGAGATCCGCAGATTCCTCAGCGTTATTGATAGAACCACCGTCATCGGCGCGCGGGATCACTGCTTGTTCCTGCTCTTTTTGACGACGGCGCGGCGCAGGGCTGAGCTCGCCCGTTTGGTCTGGAGCGATCTGGAAGAAGCTCAATTTGAAGATGGGCATCGCGGCCATATCTTCAAATTTACTGGGAAAGGCCGAAGTATGGTCCTCGACAGCCAGGAGATCAGCCAGGAGGTGTACGATGAGTTGATTCAGTATCTCCACCTTTCAGGGCGGCTTGCGTCGATGGAGAGCGATTCGCCCCTGTTCTTGCAGGTCGGACCTCCCCACGGCGGACTGCCTGTGGATGTGTGGAAGCCGCTATCTGAGGCGAGCATGGCCGATGCGATGAAGAGGTACTTGAAAGCTGCCGGGCTGCCTTCGCACTACTCTCTGCATTCCTGGAGACACTCGAGCTCGCGGCTAAGGTTAGCCCAAGGGGAGGATCTCCGCTCAGTGTCTCAGACCCTGCGCCACGCCTCGCTTGCCACAACTGACCGGTACGCCCGCTTGCTGGTGACAGCCGCCGATGACAGCGGGAGCCGATTGGCACGGCGGTTTGCAGTGGAGGAGCCACCCGATGGCAGCAACATCCTGCCGCTGCGGAGGCGTGGGTGATTAGAACAAGAATTATAGAGTGCGTCGTGATCGATCACAAGACCAATTATGATGAAGAGTGGCAGGCATAGGACATTAGTCCAAGGCTTCAGTTTTGATAGTGGCCGATACGCCCAATTGGCACGATTCTTGCGCAAATAGGGCAGAAATCCGACAAAAATGAGCCTGCGCCAATACTTTCTAAAATGAAGTATTGGCATTCCTTTAGAAAGTGAAGTGGCAGCGCCCTTGCTGGCCCAAAATGGTCCTGCTATGCTTGCTTTGTGGGAAGGAGAACAGATGAACGCATACAGTTATTATAAGCAGCGCCCGGAAGAGATTCTCCATCATGACGAGCAGGTAGTGATTACCTTCTCAGCCGACAGAGGGCAGCCATGCTGGCAATTTCGTGATCCACACACCATGAAGGTGATGTTCACCCTCTCAAGTGATGTCGTTCGCGAAACGTTGCGCAAGTTCGAGCGGCTGCCGCTCGCTTACATACTGGAGGTGGAAGCGGAGAAGAAGAGGAAGGGGCAAATATGACATGTGCTGTCATATTCCCAAAGGGTGGATGCATCGAGTATAATGACGGTGGACTCAGAAGCTACAGCCCTCACAGGCTGACGCCACTACAATGCACTCACGGTCACCGGCAACGGTGGGCGCCTCGAAGAGAGGAATACGCAGGCCAGCTTCCCCGACAAGGGAAGTATGGCCTTTTTTTGTAGATTTTTGAAGGGGCGTGTATCGCTCCAAAAATGAAGAAGCCCGGCCCAACTTCTAAAATTGACCGGACTCTTCACCATCAGGCGACACCAACAAGGTAAGTGTAGCATAGCCGCTCCTAAACGTCAAATGTACACTTTCTCCCCGTTGGTGCTGCCTCCCCCTCGTAGGAGGTTGTACAGATGTATGCAAAGCACTGCATAGCACCACATACGACTACATATTACCCAGTAGCCACATTGGTTGTCAATGATGATCAACTTTGTTCAGCGAATGACCACACTGTTCAGCGATCGTCTGAAATGGCGGTGCTGCAATGGTAGTCGATGCTCCACCTCGCACGCTTGAGAAGATGTGTGAAGCCTTCCCGCTGGCCCATCAGAAACGCAATGACAAATGGGCCAATGAGGATAACCCGCGCTTCGATTTTTGGGAGTCGACCGAGAAGGGTAAAGAGGGCAATATCCTGATTCACTCCTGGACCGGGCGCACTGTTGAAAATATCCTCTCAATGGGAAAAATCCCCCTGCGCAAAGTCGATCTGTATGCACACAAAGGGCAATCAAGCAAGGTCATCTCAAGAGATAAGCTGGACTTACTCGACCTGGCACAGTATATGAAAATTGACTGGCAATGGCTACTTGCTGAAGGGTTCAGCGATGGATACACCTACACCTATCCGAACGGCGACCAGGTCAATTGTGTGAAGTTAGGCGGCTACTTCACGCCTGACGGGAAAGAGCACAGTAAGCACCAGGTGCGCGTGTCGCTGACTGGAAAGCATCGCTTTTACTTCAATCAGAACACACCCGGCGAGGTCATCCCTTGCGGCTTGCACTACTTAGACCGGGTGCGGATCGCTCGCTACCTCTTCATCGGTGAAGGTGTAAGCGACTTTGCGACTATGACCTTTCACGGCTTGCCCTTTATCGGCATACCAGGCGTTGACCATGTAAGCAAGCTTGACGTGTCACTTCTCTTGGATTTACCAGCCATTTACATCCTGGAGGAGCCCGACCAGGTCGAGAAACTTTCCAAGACAGGCCGGGGATTCTATGCCAGTGTGAGAAAGCACCTCCGAGATAACGGCTATGCTGGCGCTATCTTCTCAGTACGCTTTATGGAACTCACCGGATTCAAAGATCCCAGCGACCTGCACAAAGCGATTTACAAGGAATGCAGTGAGCAGGCAGAAGGCCCATTCAGGGAAGCCGTACACTCCCGATTTATCGAGGAGATCATGGCAGCCAAAGAGCAGGCATTACCGGAAGGCAATGAGCGTGCGCCATCGCTGTGGGCTGCCAGTCCCCCGGCTGCTATCAGTTTTGAGGAATGGTTTATGCATCTCATGAGCTGCAACCGTGATATCTTGCCATGGCCGCATCTCTGCATTCTGGCATTCCTGTTTCATCTGTTTCGCGACCAGGAACGCGATGAAGTAGGCTGGTTGATTGAGCCCGACAAGGCAGCGCTGGCCTGCGGCCTTGGGTGTGAGAAAGACCCAGGGCGCACATTCCGCCGTATCCTCAACGAGATACAAAACAAGCTCGGCGTGCTTGTGATCGACCCACGCTCGAAAAAAGAGGATGTTGGCAATGGCGAGATTCGGCATAAAGGGTGGGACTACTATATCAGGCCGCGCCTATCCTACTACCAACCTCGCGGCTATGTCGCGCTCATTCAGGACTTGAGACAGCAGGGCGGCGAGCGCCGCACGTGCGAAGAGTGCGGTAGCACCCGACTGCGTCCTTACGCGGTGAAATGCCTTGATTGTGGCCACCGCATGTATCCACCGATTGAAGAGGACAGCGAACAGGATCTACACCGCGATGCGATGCTCATTGAAGCGACCGCAATACCGCTGCCTCTTGAAGATATAGCTGCCAATGTTGACAATGTAAAGGTTGTCAGCACTATTCAGATTGAGCCAGATCAAGAAATTCCCGACGTACGCAAACTGTGTACGTCGGATAAAGAAGAAGATGTTAGTCATACGCAAATTGCGTACGTCGGGAATGATGCTCCTCCTCTCGACAAGCCCGAATCCGTGCCTATTCAATCCGATAAAGCGCCGCTTTCCCTTGAGGCCGAGGGCTACTATAAGGATACCGACGAACTTGACCCCGGTTGGCCACCTTCAATGAAAATGAAGAAACGGGTGTATGTGCCACCTGCACTATGGGCGGCGGTGATGTCATGAGACAGGCAAGAAGACATCGTACACTTGACCCACAAGCCGCCGCGCTCGTCATGTATCGTCGCCGTTGTATCCTGCTTGAGCGGCAAGTGGCGCGCCTGCTCTCGGCCTCACCATGCACGGAGCATGAGCGTGAGATTGCCCGGCTTGAGGCGCGGGTGATTCAGATTGAAGATAGGTGGGAAGAAGCCGAGGGCGAAGTGCTGCAACTTCGTAAGGCGTTGGGTTGGCAGGAAAGGCGGGCAGGATGATGATAGAGTTTCACGAAGTCGCCAACATCTTCCCGATGATGAACGATGAAGAGTTTAGCGCCCTGGTTATCGATATCAAAGAAAATGGACTACGCGAGCCGATCTGGACCTACCAGGGAAAGATCATAGATGGACGTAACCGCTATCGTGCATGTAGGGTTGCTGATGTTGAGCCACAGTTCAGAGAATGGAATGGAGAAGGTTCGCTCATTGCCTTTGTAGTAAGCTTGAACCTGAATAGACGGCATCTGACAAGTAGCCAAAAGGCGATGATCGCTGTTGAGGTTGAAAAGCACCTGGCTGAAGAAACGAAGATCGGAAGGCCTGGAAAAGACGGAAATATTTCCGTAATTTCTGGCGAGGCAAGAAGCATCGCAGCCCGCATTGTCGGAACAAACGATCATTATGTGACTGATGCCAAGAAGATCATTGCGCAGGCACCCGAACTCAAAGAAGTTGTATTGGATGGCTCAATCTCTATCCCTGATGCGAAAGCTATTGCACGGTTGCCAGAAGATCAGCGTGAAGAGGTCCTTGAACAATTATTCTTGGCCGATTCTACAGATCGTGAGAAGACACGTGCATCTCGTGAGGCAAGAAATGCTGTCTATGAAGCACAAAAGTCTGCACGGGCGCGTAGAAGGGAAATAGAATACGCGGAGCAGCTTCGCCGGGAACAAACACCAGAAGGTCAAGCCGATAAGGAGAAGCGGGAGCAAGAGCGGTTGAGGAAGTGGGAAGAAGATAAGCAACTGAGGATAGCGCGTGATGATGCCCATATCGCAAGGGTAAAAGAGCAACTGAACGCGCCGGAGACCGCATCAGCCAGGTCAAATCTCTATGAAGCTGCACGCGAGGCTGCACCTCTTCTTGTTCAGGGACTACGCGCATACCTCCGGTTTCTCGTGCGCTTTGATGAGTTAATGGGGATGGTCAAGGTCACTGAAGAACAGCAGATAAGTGAGAAACATACCTATCATGCACATCCTCGTGAATGGCCTAATAGCATGTATCGTTATGAAGGGCGTGCAGAGTGGATAAGAAAAATGGTAGATGAAGCCTATAACGGCAGTTATGAGGATTTTCTAGTGCAGGTTGACGAGATTGAGCAGTTCTATGAGGAGACGCGGATACCATCTATCAATCTTGCAGAGCTTCAGCAATGGATTGAGGACCCATCGCACAAGGGCAATGGTGGTGATGAGGATGATTAAGCTTGCCACCGTCACTATCCGCGCCACACACGAGCGCTACGACGTGTACTCTGTTCAGGGCGATCACGGCACCAACTATCCCGTCTGGGCGCGCCATGGCTATGCCTGCCGCTGCTGGTGTGGATGGAAGCAGCATCACCCATCCGGGCGTTGTAAACATATGCTCAAGCTGCAGGTGCAACTTGACGAACAGCGCAGAACGGCGCCACTGGCAAGAGAACCGTTCGCCTTGGTGAAAGGATGACCGCTTGACTCGTCAACGTGCTATTATATAAGGAATGATTGTGCTGGAAAGCCGCCAGCAAAGAAAGGAACGACTATGGCAACCGTAAAATATGTTCGCAAGCCGCCGCTCGCCACGCGCATGCAAGCCGTGCGCAAACAGGCGCAGAAAACGCTCCACATGCAGCCAACAAAGGCTGTTCCCAGGAAAGGGAAAAAGTCATGACAGAGGATTTCACCACGGCGCTCGGACGGCGCTATCTCGAATCCATCGGGCAGCCCGCATACGGCTCGCCATCCGACCCGGTTGAGGAGGCAGGCAAAGCCCTTGAGCAGGCCCAGGCACGCTTGCAACTGGCAGAGAGCCGCAAATCCACTATTCCCTACGACCATCGTCAGCCCCAGCGCCTTCGTGAGTGGAAGGCAGCCGTCAGTGATGTCGAGGCTGCGAAAGTGGCTGTGAAAACAGCAGAGAAGGCATGGAATGTCGCGCGTAACGATGCGGCCAGCGCTCGTATCCAGGCAGGTTTCCGCGCAAAGGAGAAGGAACGCACAGAGCAGCAAGAGCGCGAGCAGAAACAGCATGCCGACCTGGAGGAAGCTGCATTCAGGGAACGAGCCTGGTCGGCATACGTTGCCGAGGGAGGCACCCGCGACCAGTTCGATAAGGCGTTTGAAGGTATGTGGCGCGCCGAACTCAGACGCCGGACAGAGGCGCGCATGGGGGCCCAGGAACGAGAGCTACGTGCATCGGGACGCTACCAGCTCTAAGGAACGGCTATGTTCGACAAAACCCGCAAACCAGCCATTCATCATGCTACCTCGACCCGGGGCCGTGGCCACCGCATGACCGCAAGGCTTCGTAAGGCAGCGCAAGCGGCGTTCCTTGCCTCGTTCGCATTGAACGCGAACATCACCGCTGCGTGTAAGCAGGCCAATATCGACCGCTCAACCTTCTATGAGTGGACCGAACATGACGAGCAGTTCAGCATGCGCTATC